>ULOZ01013409.1_pt1 | contig 35493 bp, 20 predicted proteins | sample 1953031 | NCBI WGS metagenome assembly ULOZ01 (sample SAMEA4835616, study PRJEB28245) | human gut metagenome | biome: gut microbiome; material: fecal sample | place: Denmark | collected 2008
GTTCGCCAGGTGATGGTTCCGGAAAACGGCAAGGCTGCCAAGGGTGGCGCTCTCAATGTGGGCGACCGCATCGCTGTGCGCATCACCATCACCGCCGACCGCGACTACGACTTCGTGCAGGTAGTAGACAAGCGTGCGGCATGTATGGAACCCGTGGCGCAGACCAGCGGATACGGATGGGGATACTACTGCACACCGAAAGACAACGCCACCCATTACTACTTCGACCGTCTCTCGAAAGGCGAGCACGTGGTGGAGACGGAGTACTATATCGACCGTGCAGGAAACTACACCGCCGGAACATGTACCGTGCAGTGTGCCTACTCTCCTGAATTCTCCGGCAGGGCCGGCGGCATGGAGCTGAAGATTGTGAAATGATAGTATCGGCACGATAGAATGTCAGCCGGTATTGTCAGATAGAATGTCAGATACGACACCATATAGAATAACAGACATATAAAAACAGATATTTAATAGATGAATAACAAAACGATGATATTATCCTTGCTGGCTATGGCGTCGGTTGATGCCATGGCGCAGCGCATAACGGCAAAGAATGAGATAGTAGACTGTGGCAGCGTGATGTATGAAACCCCTGTTACGGTGAAGTTTGAACTCACCAACAAGGGTAGCGAACTGAACATCGACCAGGTGAGGGTGAGCTGCGGATGCACCACGGTGGACTATCCGCGTACAGCAATCCCCAAGGGAGACAGCTTCACTGTTACGGCAACCTACGATGCACGCCAACTCGGACACTTCGAGAAGGAAGTGGCGCTCTTCTGCAATTCCTCCAAGCATCCTTTCTATCTCAAGATGAAAGGAGTGGTGGTGGATGAAATATCTGATTTCACTGGTACCTTCGAACACAAGATCGATGGTATGATGGTGGACAAGAACGATGTGGAGTTCGACGACGTGAACCGTGGCGACTATCCCGTGCAGCTCATCCATATCAAGAACAACACGGGCGAGACTATCAGTCCTGTGGTGATGCATCTTCCAGCTTATCTCACGGCAAGCGTGTCGCCGACCAACATCGCTCCGGGCAAGACCGGCGTTGCCACGCTGAAACTCAACTCCAAGAAGCTGCGCGACTTCGGACTGACACAGACCTCCGTGTTCCTCGCCAAGAAACCGGGCGAGAAGGTGAGTATCGACAAGGAAATATCTGTCTCTGCCGTCTTGCTGCCAGATTTCGACAATATGTCGGAGACGCAGCTCGCCAACGCACCGAGCATAAAGCTCTCTGCCACGGAACTCGATTTCGGTGACTTCGGCGAAAAGCCAACCAAGACCGAAACGGTGATAATAGAGAACACCGGACGTTCGGTGCTCGACATCCGTTCGATGCAGATGTTCACCACCGGCATGAGCGTGAAGCTCAACAAGACGAAGATAAAGCCGGGCGAACAGGCAAAACTGAAGGTGACGCTGAACAAGAAGCAGCTGCGCAACGCCAGAAGCAAACCGCGTGTGCTGATCATCACCAACGACCCGAAACAGCCGAAGGTGGTAGTGAAAATGAAACTGAAAACACGATAATCTTAATCTAAATACACAGTATGGACCATCCAGAGAACAGTAAAGAATACGTGGGACTGCAGGTGAACCAAGGTGTGGCGCAGCCCTCCATCATAAACCCATATCTGAAGCGCAGCCGCTTCCAGCGCCGCGAACTCTCCGTTGCCGAAATGGTGGAAGGAATCGTGAAGGGCGACGTCACCGTGCTCTCACAGGCAGTGACTCTCGTAGAGAGTGTCAATCCGGACCATCAGCAGAAGGCGCAGGAGGTGATAGACAAATGTCTGCCATATAGCGGCAAATCCATCCGCATCGGTATCAGCGGTGTGCCGGGAGCAGGAAAAAGCACGTCGATAGACGAGTTTGGAGTGCATGTCCTCGACCGCACCGGCGGCAAGCTCGCCGTGCTCGCCATCGACCCCAGTTCGGAGCGCTCCAAGGGAAGTATCCTCGGCGACAAGACCCGTATGGAGAAACTGTCGGTAAGGAAGGAGTCGTTCATCCGTCCCAGTCCTACGGCAGGATCCCTCGGCGGTGTGGCACGCAAGACCCGTGAGTCGATAATCCTATGCGAGGCAGCCGGCTACGACAAGATTTTCGTGGAGACCGTGGGAGTGGGGCAGAGCGAGACAGCCTGTCATTCCATGGTAGACTTCTTCCTACTCATCCAACTTGCCGGAACCGGCGACGAACTGCAGGGCATCAAGCGAGGCATAATGGAGATTTCCGACGGAATAGTGATAAACAAATGCGACGGCAGCAACGTGGACAAGTGTCACATCGCAGCCACCAACTTCCGCAACGCCCTGCATTTCTTCCCGCCATCAGACAGCGGATGGGTGCCGAAGGTGCTTTGCTACAGTGGTTTCTATGGAACAGGCGTCAAGGAGGTGTGGGATATGATATATGAGTATTTCGATTTCGTGAAAGGTAACGGATACTTTGACTATCGTCGCAACGAGCAGAACAAATACTGGATGTATGAGACGATAAACGAGCAACTGCGCAACAGCTTCTACAACAATCCCGATATCCAGCAGAGGCTGCAGGCATACGAGAACAGTGTGCTGCTCGGACAGAAGACCAGCTTCGCAGCTGCCCGCGACCTTCTCGACATTTATTTCAAGAAACTGTGATGGATAGAAACAACGGAAAAGAGGTGACACAGCATACCCATTCCTGTGGCAATGCGTCGCCTGCGGTAGAGATAGACAGCGGGAGCGGTTTCTGCTTCGGTGTCACCACTGCCATTCGCAAGGCGGAAGAGGAACTTGCCAACGGTGGCACGCTCTATTGTCTGGGTGACATCGTGCACAACAGTATGGAGTGTGAGCGGCTGAAGAAACTCGGACTAGTCACTATCAACCATGATGAGATGGAGCGCCTGCGCAATGTCAAGGTGCTGCTCAGAGCCCACGGCGAACCACCGGAGACCTATGCCATGGCGGAGCGCAACGGCATAGAGATAATCGACGCCACATGTCCTGTGGTGCTACAGCTGCAGCGTCGCATAAAGAGTCAGTATGACGCCCATGGCGAAGCGCAGATAGTGATATTCGGCAAACCCGGACATGCCGAAGTGCTCGGTCTTGTGGGACAGACCCAGGGCAGCGCCCGCGTGATAGCCCATTTCGACGATGTGAAGACGCTCGACTTCTCCCGCGACATATATCTGTATTCGCAGACCACCAAGTCGCTCGACGAGTTCCACCGCATCATCGACTACATACAATGCCACATCTCGCCCGACGCCACGTTCCGCAGCTTCGACACCATCTGCCGACAGGTGGCAAACCGTATGCCTAATGTCAGCAGCTTCGCCTCGCGCCATGATCTTGTGCTCTTTGTGTGTGGCAGAAAGAGCAGCAACGGCAGGGTGCTCTTCAACGAATGTCTGCGCATCAATCCCAATACACACCTCATTGAGGGACCGGGAGAGATATGCGACGAGTGGCTCCATGGTGCCGCCACGATAGGAATCTGCGGAGCCACGAGCACCCCCAAGTGGCTCATGGAGGAGTGTATGCAGAAGATATTGAATGGCGAACAAGGATAACCCCCGATCTGTCTGATTACTGATTTGGAATAAAGAATAATAGAAGACTCTTGCCCAATGAATCAATCTTGTGTCATATTAGTATATATAATAAAAGGTATGAGACTTTTGCTTAGTCCCATACCTTTTGTCTTCTTCTTAGGATATCTTTATTCCAGCTTTTCCATCGTTTCCTCAAACTTCTGTTTCAGCCATTCCTTCTGTTCGGGGATTGTCATATTGCTGTTGTCGAGCACCAAGGCATCGTCGGCCTGTTTCAGAGGCGAAGTCTCGCGATGTGTGTCGATATAGTCACGCTCCTCCACGTTCTTCAATATCTCGTTGAAGTCGGCAGCCATACCCTTCTGCTTCAGTTCGTCGTAGCGGCGCTGTGCGCGTACCTCGGCAGAAGCCGTGACGAAGATTTTCAGTTCGGCGTCGGGGAATACCACAGTGCCGATATCTCTGCCGTCCATCACGATGCCCTTCTCCTTGCCCATCTCCTGCTGCTGTCTCACGAGAGCCTGGCGTACGAAAGGCAGGGCGGCTATGGGGCTCACATGGCTCGACACCTCCATCGAGCGTATCTCCTTCTCCACGCATTCTCCGTTGAGAAAAGTGTCGGGGCGGCCGGTTCCGGTGTTCAGTCTGAATGATATGTTTATCTCCGGCATCGCCTTCTGCAGGGCTTCGGTGTCTATCGTGTTGTCGGTGGCAAACATGCCGTGGCGCAGGGCATAGAGCGTCACCGAGCGATACATAGCTCCTGTGTCCACATATATATATCCCAAATCCTTGGCGAGGTCTTTTGCCATCGTGCTCTTTCCGCAGGATGAGAATCCGTCGATGGCGATAACGATGCGATTGTTCTTTGCTTCCATTTCTTTCTTTATGGTGTTTTAAGTTTTGTCATTACAGAGAATACGACACGTTGACGAGCAGCGAGTTTGCCGACACGTGGTATTTGGCATATCCCACCTGCAGCTTGAATCTCTCCAACTGCATTCCGGCTCCGAACGACAGTCCGGCTCCGTGGCTGCTCTTTGAGGCGTCCTCGCCAGTGCCCTCGGCTATCTTCATGTCGTGTGCACGACGGAAGTTGTATCCTCCGGCCACATAAAACTGGTCGGAGAGTATCAGTTCCACTCCACACACGAGGTGGTTTATGAAGCTGTAGTCCCAGTGGTTGAGGTCAACGAGCGTTGCCGAGATTCTGAACGGCATGTTTGCAAATCTCTTGCTCGCTCCTATCTGCAGGTCGAGCGGCATCTTGCCGTAGTCCTCGTCGTATGCCTTGAACTGTCCGCCGAGGTTCTTGGCCACTGCCGACACTGAGAACTCCGACTCCGGGTCGTAGTAGTTCAGTCCCAGGTCTATGCCAGCCGCCATGGAGCTGTATCCGCCGATATACGATGCCACCCATCTTGCCGTTATACCTCCGGCGAGGTTTTTCGCCAGCATATAGCTGAAGGTTCCTGCCAGTGCAATCTCCTGTGCAGAGAATTCTCCCGTCTGGACGTTGTTCTGGTCCGTTTCCTTCATCTTGCCGTAGTTGATGTATTGTCCCAGAACCGCCCATGATGCCTTGTCGTTTACCACCCTGTTGAATGCCGCGCTTCCCGTTATCGCCCCCTCCATATATGTCATGAAGTTGAGGTTCAGCGTCTTGTCGCTTACCGACGACAGCAGTGCTGGGTTGCTGAACGTGAGCGACGGGTCGTCTTCTATGATGCTCACGTTGTCGCCACCGAGGGCTGCCGCATGAGCGCTCACGGGCAGCCTCAGGAAATTGTATTCCGTCTGGCTCTCCTGTGCGGTTGCCGTGGCGGTCGCCACGATGCTCAGTATGAGGTATAAAAAGATTTTTCTCATTCTTGTCTTTTATGGGGAGTCTGTCCTTGTTTTGCAGTTATGGACAGTTCCTTGGTGATAAATAGGTTGCCGCTCTTTGTCCGTCGGGTCATCCGTCTGCTTACTGGTGCAAAGTTACAGCATCTCAACGTTAAAAACGAAAAAATCCCTTTTATATTGTTTTGAGTCCATTCATTTTCATCAGGTCGGTAGTATGATGCTTCAATCCAAGACGACCTGATGACCGATTCGGGTTTAAAGATGTTATCAAGTTTACTCAGATTTCCCTGTTCTCGGCTCACAACAATCTCATTAACCATTGTTTTCCTTACTTTTCTGCTTTATCCTCATTCATAAAAAACTGGCAGAACTCTCTTAATTGCTGCTGCATTTGCTCCTGTGGTATCAAGATACGCTTATACTCAGCAATCATTGTTGGACTCATGCTGCGACTCATGGCATATTCAACAACCACCTTGTCTGCATCGGGGCATAATATTATGCCAATAGATGGGTTCTCGTTTGAACGCTTCACATCGCGGTCAAGAGCCTCCAGGTAAAACTCCAACTGACCAAGGTCGCGTGGGTGGAACTTTGTTTTCTTCAATTCCACAGCAACGAGAGCTTGAAGCCCACGATGGAAGAACAGTAAATCAGCCTTAAACGAAGAAGCACCGACATTTAAGCGATACTCTTGATCCATAAAGATAAAGTCCTTACCCAATTCAAGAATAAACTGCTTCATGTGTTCTATCAAGTCATGCTTCAGCTTCGATTCGCTATGTTTTTTTGGCAAGTTGAGGAAATCCACGAAGTATGTATCTTTGAACATTATCGGAGATTTGGGATAAGTTTCAAGCAGACCTTTCGACAGATTAGTTTTGTTACTCAATAACGCTGAATATGTATGGTTCGATATACAGCGTTGCAGTTCGCGTACAAACAAATGCTCTTTATGGGCATAAAGAATGTAGAATAACCGTTCTTCTACACTTTTACACCTACACAATATCTCAATATGGTTTGTCAAAGTTGTCAGTGCCAAGATGTCGGGCATTTGTCCAATTTGTGACTGCACAGTTATAGCCTCTCCTTGCTTAAATCCTATTTGTGCAGTTTCCGACTGCACAAATTTATCCGTCATATATTTTCTTATAGCTACAGCAAAAACTTCAGATGAATATTCATCATAAAACATCACCATGTTGTAAATGTTTCTCTTGCTGAAGCCTTTGATATCAGGGCGGTTGGAACGAATATATTCAGACAATTGGGCTACGACTTTACTTCCCCATTCCTCGCTTTTCAGTTTCATTGAAACATAACCTCCAACATACCATGCACAAAGCAGAGATTGTTCGTTGACTGCACGTGACGCCTTACTCCTATGCTGAACTATTATATCCACCACTTCTGTAAAATCTCGCTCTTGGGAAGTTCTTGTCAAATCCTTATTTATGCTCATATTCCTTATTATAACCCGTTGGCGGAATTAATTTAGTGCATATTTAATTCTGCCAATGGACTTTTTATTAATATAGTTTACGTATCACAGAATGGTAGGTGCACTAATATTGCCAATGGTTCTGGCAAGCAAACCATTCGCTATTTCATTCCCCCACAAACTCTTTCACCTTTTCCGTGTATTCTTTGTGGTGGTCGCGGTATGCCATGGCGTGTGCTGACCCTTTGGCTATGAAGATGGCTTTGCGGCCGTGGCGCTTAGCCTCGTAGAGCGGACGGAGCATGGAGTAGGGCACGTAGGTGTCGGCATCGCCGTGGATGAAGAGCATCGGTTTGGTGCTGCGCTCCACCTGCTTTATCTGCTGCGCCTCGTCAAACGACCATCCGTATCTCTGTTGGCAAAGCCAGGAAGTTGTATTCATCAGCGGGAACGACGGCAGCCCGAACTCCTCTTTCAGCTGTCCTGCAAACTCATCCCATACGCTCGTATAGCCACAGTCTTCAACAAAAAACTCCACATAATCCGGAGTCTTCTCACCCGCCACGGCCATCGTGGTGGCTGCACCCATAGAGATGCCGTGGATGACTTGCTTTGTGGATGAATACCTTGACGCTCTGAACACATTATTTGCCACTTCCGCCCATCTTATCACGTCCCATCTGTCCTGCCACCCCATCTGTATATGGTCACCCTCGCTCTGTCCGTGTCCATACAGGTCGGGCAAGAGCACATTATATCCCAAATCGTGGTTGTATAGATAAGCGATGTGTAGCATTCCCTCGGCACGCACCTTATAGCCGTGCACCACAACTGCCGTTTTGTCTGTTGCCTTTGGTGCATAAAGATAAATGGCGTGTGCCTTGTAGCCGGAGGGCATAATGAGGAACGTGTCCTTCACGCAATGGTTCCGGTATATGGAATCCATCCACGCCGTAGTCCACGGACATTCGTTCCGTGTCCTGTTCTTCCAGTGTTCCGCCGTCATGCGTTCCCCTTTCGGATAGCCGAGCGAATAGTCAAGCATATAGCTGCTGGCTCCATACAATGCAAGAACCAACATTACTGCCACCCCCAACGTTATCCATACCTTTATATAGCAGGACTTTCTGTTCTCTCTCTGCCTCATATAATACTCTAACTATTTACATATTTATTATTTCGCTTCAAAATTAAGCAAAATAATGGAAATAACATGTAATAAATAAAGAATAAGCGGAACGTTGGTCTGAATAATAATACCAACGTCCCGCCACCTTATAGGAATTGAGTATAATACAATAATTCTGTTACAGTGAACCATTCATAGTAATCGCCGAAAGTTATCTTGTTGTTCTCATCCACACTAAATGTAAATGTCTGTCCCAGCACTTAACCCGATACATATTCTATATCTCCGGAGACTCTATCGTGGTCTGTTTCTCGGCAGGATTGCAACAAATCGTTCAAAACATGCAACAGATGATACGATGAACGATTCGTTTCTGTTTGTGCAACATCCGTTCTTGTTGGATATCAATACATTATATAACTTTGCAGCACTAAAATCAAACAACTAACAAAACCATTAAAACTTATGAGCAATCTATCAAAAGTATTGATTAGCTTCTCACTTCTGGCGATGAGCATTACTGCCAACGCACAGAAAATTAAAGTGAGCGGTGTGGTTACAGACGAAGCTGGTGAAACAGTAATCGGAGCAACCATAATGGAAAAAGGAACGAAGTCGGGAACTATAACAGACTTTGACGGTAACTTCATGCTTGATGCTGACCAGGGAGCAACTCTTGTCATATCTTATGTCGGCTACAAGACAGTGGAAGTTAAAGTACAGCCAAACATGAAAATAAAATTGGCTGAACTTGCCAACAACCTGAACGAAGTTGTCGTAACGGGCTATACAACCCAAAAGAAAGCCGACTTGACGGGTTCTGTATCTGTCGTTTCTACAAAGAATCTGAAATCATCTTCTGACACAGACCCGATGCGTGCCTTGCAAGGACGAGTTGCCGGTATGACCGTTACAACCGACGGTTCTCCTATTGGTAGCGGTAAGGTACGTATCCGTGGTATTGGTTCTTTCAACTCTTCACAAGATCCTCTTTATATTATAGATGGTGTACCTACAAACATGGCATTGAACACTCTCAACACTAATGATATCGAGAGTATGCAGGTGTTGAAAGATGCAGCCTCGGCTTCTATCTATGGTTCAAGAGCTTCAAACGGTGTTATCATCATAACGACGAAGAAGGGAAAGAAGGGTAACAAGGTGGCTGTGGACTTCTCAGCAAACCTTACCGCACAATTCTATTCAAGTCAGTCGAAAATGAAACTCCTCAATTCTGGCGAATATGTTACAGCCATGGCACAGGCAGCTCTCAACGACGGTCTCGACCCTGTTGTCTATGCAGCAAACTATGGCATTGATTTGAATGCACAGAACGGTATTCCTATCACAGTTTGGAATCCGGCAACAAACCAATATCAGAACTATACGATAAACGGAAGGTACGACGGATATATAAACTCAAAGAAGACAATGCGATTCTCTGACACCGACTGGCTGGATGCTATCTCACGTACCGGATTCATGCAGAATTACGATTTATCGGTATCGCATGCCAACGACAAGCACAGCGCAATGTTCTCTTTAGGATACAAGAATAATGAGGGCGTATTGAAATATACCGATTTCCAGAATATCTCAGCAAGACTGAATACTTCATGGAATCTGAACAAGATGCTTACTGTTGGCGAGAATCTCACTCTTACTTACACATCGCAAGTAGACTGCCACCCTATGGAGAATGCGTTGAAGATGCCTTCTATCGTTCCTGTATACGAGGAGAACAGTAAGGTTTTCGCAGGTCCTGTTGGCAGCATGTCCGACCGCCAGAACCCTTGCCGCGAGCAATACGACAACCGTAACAATAATCTCGACTACTGGCGCATATTCGGCAATGCATTTGTAGAACTGAAGCCTATCAAAGGATTGACACTCCGCTCAAACTTCGGTTTGGACTTCAAGACATCATTCATCAATGCGATGATAAACACTTTCCATTCTGACATCGTAAGGAATGATATTGCCAAAACAACATTGAGCAACAATAACGAGACCAACTGGACTTGGTCTAACACTGCGCAGTATGTAAATAAAATAGGCAAGCACAATTTTGACATCCTCGTCGGTAGCGAAATGTCTAAACAGTCTGTTATTGATTTCTCTGCCTACTCTGAAGGATATGCCCTGGAAGACAAAAACTATATGTGGCCAAATGCTGCAACTGGAACTATGACCAATAGCGGTGCTAAGTTTGGCTATCGTCTGGCATCATTCTTCGGAAAAGTGAACTACAACTGGGATGATCTTCTCCTTGCATCTTTTACTATCCGCTACGACGGTTCTTCACGCTTCGGCAAGGCTCACCGCTGGGGTACATTCCCTGCTGCATCTCTCGGCTTCCGCTTCTCTAATCTGTTGAAAAAGGAATGGCTTGACGATGCAAAGCTGCGTCTGTCATGGGGACAGACTGGTAATCAGGCAATCGACAACAACGCACAGTTTGGACTTTATGTCGCTGACTACGGATTGGACCGCGTTACATCTACAGCCTACGACCTGTTCTTGCAGGGTTCCGGCACTTTCCCTTCAGGTTACCGCGCCACACAACTTGCAAACCCTAATTTGAAGTGGGAATCGGCAACACAATACAATGTCGGTGTTGACTTCACGATGTTCAACAACAGTTTCTACGGAACTGTCGATGCTTATATCAAGAATGTGAAGGACATGCTGATTAATCCTGCATACCTCGGTGCAACGGGCGAGGGTGGCAACACTTGGAAAAACGGCCCGTCGCTCCGCAACTGTGGTATGGAGTTCAGCTTGGGCTATCGCACAACACTTGCTAACGGACTCGGAATCGACGTCAACGGCAATTTGGATTTCTTCCGCAATAAAGTAACTTATCTGCCTTCATCTACAACGGGTGCTTATACTCATACTACAAAAGAAAATCTCGTACAGAGCGGCAAGTCATACGGTTCTATCGTTGGATATGTAGCTGACGGAATATTCCAGACTCAAGAGGAAGTTGACAAGTCGGGACAGCCAAACGCACGTGTCGGTGGACTGAAATACAAGGATTTGGATCACAGTGGCAGCATTAATGCCGACGACCAGACTTGGATTTACGATCCAGTGCCAGCATTCTCTTACGGACTGAACATTGCTCTCAACTACAAGGGATTTGATTTCAGCATGTTCTGGCAGGGTGTTTACGATCAGGACGTCTACAACAACCAGAAGTTCCAGACCGATTTCTGGGCTGTTAACGACCCTGGCTCAAACAAGGGAACACGTCTGCTGAACGCATGGAACACAAACAATACAAGTTCGTCGATTCCTCGCTTGAGCACAATGAATACTGCAGATGAGGGCAGGGCTTCTTCATACTTCGTGGAGAATGGTTCTTACCTGAAGCTCCGCACTCTGCAGATTGGATACAATATACCTAAGAGTGTTTTGTCAAAAGTCAAGATGTCAAGTGCACGCATTTATGTTTCCGGACAGAATCTGCTTACTATAAAGAGCAAGAGCCTGACATGCTCCGACCCTGAGAATCCTGACTGGAATTATCCTTTGTCAACATCATTGTCGTTTGGACTTCAAGTTGGTTTCTAATACAAATTGCAGAATTATCATTAAGACATAAAAGGTATAACGATTAAACGAATTTTCATTATGAAAAAGATATATACAATAGTGCTTGCAGTAGCACTTGCAGGAACATTCGCAAGTTGTGATGACTTTCTGGACTATAATCCGACAGCTGTGATAGACGAAGACAAGGCCTTCAATGAGCCGGAAAAGATGGTGAACAGCGCATACGCCATGCTTGGTGACTGCTGGTACAGCTATCCGTTCAATCTCTGGCCTTATGGCGACCTGGCATCAGACGACTGTCTGAAAGGTGGTTGGGGAACTGGTGACACTGGTTACCACGATGTGGAAATATGGAAGACTCTGACTTCTACAAAAGGGGAACTCGATGAACTTTGGTATCGCCTTTACTGTGCCGTATCTCGTTGCAACCGTGCGTTGGTCTCCCTTGAACAGAACGGCGAAAAGGCCCTTGGAGCTGAAACAACAAAACAGCGCGAAGCTGAGGTTAGATTCCTCCGCGCACATTTCTATTTCAAGCTGATTACCATGTTCCGCCAGATTCCATGGATTGACGAAAAGGTATATGCCGACAATGCTACGGAGAAGACTTCTAACACACAATTCACATACGAGGAACTGTTCCAGAAGATTATCGACGATTTCCAGTTTGCCCATGATGTTCTACCAGCTAAGCAGGCTGATGGCGGACGTGCCAACAAGATTGCTGCTGCCGGATATTTGGCAAAATGTTATCTCACATTGGCTTGGGGCGACGGATATGAGGCAACCGATGGCGTTGACCATATCAACAAGCAATACATGCAGAAGGTTGTTGACTATACTGATGAGGTAAAGAATTCCAATTATGGATATCTGGAAGACTACGGCGACATTTTCTTGCCTGAATACAAGAACAGTAAAGAGTCTGTATTCGCCGTGCAAACCTCTGATTATAGCGGAGACCATACAAAATATGGTCGTGCCAACTGGTCGAACATGTTGAACGGCTGTTGGGGTATCTGGTCTTGCGGATGGGATGTTCACAAACCATCACAGGACTTGGTGAATGCCTTCAAGACACGCAACGGACTGCCAGAGTTTGATGACTACAACAATAGTATCGACTACCCGGTAAACGGCAAGGTCACTGCCCAGAAATGGGATCCGCGTTTGTTCCACACCATCGGTATGCCTACCTTCCCATATAAATACGAAAAGGAATACACTCTGACGACAGACAATGCCCGCACTCCTGACGTCTACGGTTATTACACTTCAATGAAAGAAGTGCCACAACGCTCTAAAGGTGAAACATATAACGGCTCATGGCAGGCTTTCGCAATGAACGACTACGTATTGAGATACACCGATGTAATGCTTATGAGAGCCGAAGCTCTTATAGAACTTGACCGTCTTGGAGAAGCACGCGCCATAATTAACGATATCAGACAGAGAGCAAAGAATTCTATAGACAAACACATTGAATATGCCAAAGACCAGTGTGACATTGCTCTCTATCCAGAGTCTTATTTCCAGGATAAGGAAACTGCACGGAAATGCCTGCGCTGGGAGCGTCGTCTTGAGTTGGCAATGGAAAACGGAAGATTCTTCGACTTGCGCCGTTGGGGAATAGCTTCAACTACGCTGAATAATTACTTCAAGACAGAGCAGAAGGATGTTTACACATTTACCGACAAGGATGGTAATACAGTAAATCAGACTTACGCCGAATATCTGAGGGATGCCCACTTCACAGCCGGCAAGAATGAATTCTATCCAGTGCCATACAACCAGTTATATTATATACCAGGCTTGTATAAGCAGAACAAAGGATACGACGATGCAAAATAAGAATATTGGTTTTCTTATAATATAAGTATAGGCTAGTCAAAAGAAATTAATAGGTAAACTTTAGTCAGAAAAGGTGATTGGATTGATTCAGGATAACATTTAAATTTAAGAATACAGAGATATGAAAAGAAATATATTATCAGTTCTGATTGCTCTGGCATCAATAGGCACAGCATGCGCACAGGAAACACAGTTTCTGAGCAGCAACCATTGTCTGTACCGTATACAGCAGAAGGACAAATGCCTGTTGCTGCCAGTACAGGAGAGTGCTGAAATGAGCAACATAAAGGTTATCGCCGGCAACAAACAGATGAAGTCGCTCAATGTACGACTGGCAATGAACAAGGTGGATTATTATGTTCCGCTTTATCTGGATGAATTCAATGAGGAAAAGACGTTAGCTCTTGATATTCACGTGAACGGCAACTACCGCAACGATGGTGGTATTTCCACTTTCACTTGCTGGAAGAATATCAAGAATGCAGAGAGCTTTGACACGAAAAACCGCGAACAATATCGTCCGCTCTACCATCACACCCCAGCTTACGGATGGATGAACGACCCGAACGGAATGTTCTTCAAGGACGGTGTATGGCATCTCTACTTCCAGCATAACCCTTATGGTTCGCAGTGGGAGAACATGACATGGGGCCACTCCACATCAACCGACCTCATCCATTGGACGTTCCAAGGCGACCCGGTACAGCCCGATGCTTGGGGCTCAATATTCAGCGGCTCGTCAGTGGTAGACAAGAACAACACTGCCGGATTTGGAGAAAACGCCATCGTGGCTCTCTACACATCAGCCGGTGAGAATCAGACGCAGAGCATGGCTTACAGCACCGACAACGGAAAGACTTTCACAAAATATGATGGCAATCCGATAATAACGAGCAACGTGCCCGACTTCCGCGATCCTCACATGTTCTGGAACGAGGATATCAAGAAATGGAACATGATTCTCGCTGCCGGTCAGCAGATGAACATCTACTCGTCTGACAATCTGAAAGACTGGAAGTTTGAAAGCTCGTTCGGAGCCGAATACGGCAGTCATGGCGGTGTATGGGAATGCCCGGATTTGATGAAGATGAAAGTACGTGGCACAGACAAAGAGAAATGGATGCTTGTGTGCAACATAAATCCTGGAGGTCCTTCCGGAGGTTCGGCAACACAATATTTTGTTGGTGACTTCGACGGACATAAATTTACTTGCGAATCGAAACCGGAAGTGACAAAATGGATGGACTATGGTAAAGACCACTATGCCACCGTTACTTTCGACAATGCTCCCAACGGCAGACACGTGGCTTTGGCATGGATGAGCAACTGGCAGTATGCCAATCAGGTGCCTACGTTGCAGTATCGTTCTGCCAACTCCATTCCTCGCGACTTGGGACTCTTCGAATATAAAGGCAACACTTATTGCAGCGTTACTCCATCAGAAGAGATTACTGCTGCACGAAGTAAAAAACCATCAAAGTCTTTGAGCGAAGCTTGCGAAATGGTGGTCAATCTGAAGGGTGATGCCACGATTACGCTGAGCAACAGCAAGGGCGAGAAGGTGGTCATGACATATAAGGCAAAGGACGAAACATTCTCGATGGACCGCACACTAAGCGGAAAGACCGATTTCAGCAGCGACTTTGCTGCCATAACTACAGCCCCTGTATATGGCAAGATGAACAAGCTGCGCATATTCATCGACAAGAGCAGTATTGAGGTGTTCGACAACGACGGAAAGATGGCTATGACAAACCTTGTGTTCCCAACAAAACCTTACGACAAGGTAACGATAAAGGGCAAGACAAAGAAATATGCAGTATATAAACTGAAATAATGAACTTATATAAAACAGAATAAAATGAGTAAATCTGCTAAACTTACCCTCATCCCGGTGATGCTCTGTTTCTTCGCCATGGGATTCGTAGATATGGTAGGAATCGCCTCCAACTACGTGAAAGAAGACCTCAACCTGAATGACACTACGGCAAACATGTTCCCGTCGCTCGTCTTCTTCTGGTTCCTCCTGTTCAGTGTGCCCACGGGCATGCTTATGAGCAAGATCGGCAAGAAGAACACCGTGTTGCTCTCGCTCGCCGTGACCACAGTGTCGCTCCTTCTGCCGCTCTTCGGCGAGAACTTCACACTGATGCTCGTGTCGTTCTCCCTGCTCGGCATAGGCAACACTCTGATGCAGACGTCGCTCAACCCACTGGTGTCTGTCGTTATAAAGGGCAACCTCGCCTCAACGCTCACCTTCGGACAGTTCGTTAAGGCGATAGCCTCATTCCTTGCTCCATACATAGCCATGTGGGGAGCCATTGCTACAATACCGAGCTTCGGCTTCGGATGGAGGATACTCTTCCCCATATATATGATAATAGGTATGGTGGCTGCCGCTGCCCTTTGCGTCACATCCATTCCGGAAGAGCACAACGAGGGTAAGGCTACCGGCATAATGGACAGTGTGCGGTTGCTCGGCAGACCTATCGTGCTGCTTTCCTTCATCGGCATCATGTGTCATGTGGGCATCGACGTAGGCACCAACACCACAGCTCCGAAGATTCTCATCGAGCGTCTCGGATGGTCTCTCAACGAGGCAGCCTTCGCCACATCCCTCTATTTCATCTTCCGAACCTTGGGATGTCTGACGGGTTCATTCTTCCTCCGTGTGATGAAGGCGCGCACATTCTTCATCATCAGCGTGGTGATGATGGCGCTGAGTATGGCTGGAATGTTCGTAGGAACAAGCAAAGTCATTCTTTATGCAGCAATAGCTCTTGTGGGATACGGCAACTCCAACATCTTCTCCATCGTCTTCTCGCAGGCTCTCATCTCGGTGCCTGAGCATAAGAACGAGGTGAGCGGACTGATGGTTATGGGTCTCTTCGGAGGTACGGTGTTCCCTCTCCTGATGGGATTCGCCAGCGACGCCATCGGACAGGTTGGTGCTGTGGCTGTAATGGCAGCCGGAGTGGTTTATCTGTTCACATATATAAATAAGGTGAAACAATAACTTGTACGAGAAACCGTTATAATAATAGGGAATTCAGATACACGATATAAATAAACTCAGATATACGACTATGAAAGATAAATATGTAGTAGGACTTGGCGAGGCTCTTTGGGACGTCTTGCCTGATGGAAAGAAACTTGGTGGCGCACCGGCAAACTTCGCTTATCATGCCGGACAGTTTGGCCTCAACTCCATTGCTGTGAGTGCCCTCGGCGAGGACAAACTTGCAGAAGAGACTATAGAGCAGTTGGAAGGAAAAGGACTCAACTATGTAATGCCACGCGTGCCTTATCCAACAGGTACCGTACAGGTGGAGCTTGATGATGAAGGTATTCCGACATACGACATCAAGGAGAATGTGGCTTGGGACAACATTCCTTTCACCGACGAGGTGAAGGCTGTGGCTGAAAACGCGCTTGCCGTATGCTGGGGCTCGCTGGCACAGCGCAATGTGGTGAGCCGCGAGACCATCTACAAGTTCCTCGACAATACACCGAAAGACTGCCTTAAGATTTTCGACATCAACCTGCGACAGAACTTCTATACCAAGGATGTGATCTGCGAATCTATGAAACGCTGCAACATACTGAAGATTAACGACGAGGAACTGATACAGATAGGCAGGATGTTCGGCTATCCGGGTCTGGACATAGAGAACAAATGCTGGCTCATACTCGGCAAGTACAACCTCGACATGCTGGTGCTCACGTGTGGCGTGAACGGCAGCTATGTGTTCACTCCGGGCTGTGTGTCATATCAGGAAACGCCCAGGGTGGAAGTGGCAGACACTGTAGGTGCCGGCGACTCGTTCACCGGTTCGTTCTGTGCAGCAATCCTCAGCGGAAAGACTGTAAGGGAAGCACATAAGCTCGCCGTTGAAGTGAGCGCCTATGTGTGCACCCAGAACGGTGCGATGCCCGACATAAAGGAACATTTCGAAATCTAAGCAATAAAGCAAAAGCCATATACTCTAAATGGCAGGCTTTATGCAGCAAAAAAGGGTCCATACGAAGTCAAGAGCAGTTGATTTAGTATGGACCCTTTGGTTTTTATCTTACTATCGGTTGCAGGAAAGTTGTGACATCAGCGTTTATCAACAAACTGAGAGAATCTCTCCAGCCCTTCTTTTACGAGCTGTCGCGGACAGGCGAGGTTCCAACGCATGAAGCCTTCGCCTTCCTTACCGTACATGCTGCCGGCATTGAGCCATAGTTTGGCTTCCTTCATGAGTTCCTCTTCGAGTTCTTCCGACGGGATGCCGAGGCTCCGGCAGTCCATCCATGCGAGATAGGTGCCTTCGAGTGGTGCCACAGGCAACTGGGGCAGATGCTCCTCACAGTAGTCCTTGAAGAAGAGATAGTTGCCGTGGATATACTGGAGCAGCTGATTGAGCCATACCTCTCCCTCGTTGTATGCGGCGATGGTGGCAATCACGCCAAACGGATTCACGTCGCATACCTCGTTGATGTTTATCGCCTTGTCGATGCGCTGTCGCCACTTGTCGTTCTCCACGATGATGTTGGCAATCTGCAGTCCGGCGATGTTGAACGCCTTGCTCGGCGCAACGCAGGTGACGGAATGCTTCTGGAACTCTTCCGACACGGAGGCAAACGGTGTGTAGGTGAATCCAGGGTGTACCAGTTCGCAGTGGATTTCGTCGGCCACCACTACAACATTGTTCTTGATGCAGATGTCGCCTATGCGTCGCAGCTCCTCCCTTGTCCACACTCGTCCCGAGGGGTTGTGCGGATTGCAGAGCAGCATAAGGGTGGTCTTCGGGTCGGCGGCACGACGCTCCAGGTCTTCATAGTCGATGGAGTAAGTGTTGTCCTCATACCTCAATGCGCAGCTGTCCAGTTCGCATCCGTTATTCCTGATAGAGGAGAAGAAGCAGTTGTATACCGGAGTAAGGGTCAGCACTTTATCACCCACATTGGTCAACGCCTTTATCACGGCAGACAATGCCGGAACTACTCCCGACGTATATATGAACCATTCGCGCCTCGGCTTCCAATGGTGGCGCCGGCTGAACCATGAGATTACCGCATCGTAGTATTCCTCCGGCACACGGGTGTAGCCGAATATACCGTGCTCCACGCGTTTCTCCAGGGCGTTGATGATGCAGGGGGCGGTAGGGAAATCCATGTCGGCAACCCACATCGGCAGCACCTCCTTGTCGTCGGTGCTGTCCCATTTATATGAGTTTGTGCCGCGTCGCGGCGTTATCTTGTCGAAATCATATTTCATATTCGTCATTTTCTTTCCTCAATCACGCAGTCGGCAGGCTGCTTGATGTTCTCGTCGATGGTAATGGAACCGATTTTGTTGGCAACGATGCGTCCCGACATAGGGTTCTTGATGTTCGCGATGCTGCCCTTGATGTCGGCATTCAGTGTGGAGTATTCAAATGCGCGGTCGCAGTCTTCGCCGAAGGTGCAGTTCTCGAGAATGAGGTCGTGGGCATAGCAGAGGGGCTGCTCGCCGGTGATGTGGCAGTTCACGAGCCGCAGGTTCCTTGAGTGCCATCCCAGGTATTCGCCGTTCAGCTCGGAGTCGTACACGGTAACGTTATCCACCTCCCAGAAAGCATCCTTCGTTGTAATCTTCGCATTATGCACCTCGATGTTTCTTGCATACTGGAACACGTATTTGCTGTCGCTCTCCAATCCATCAACATAAACGTCATGGCTGAACATGAATGGATAGGTGCCGCCGTGCATCTTCAGGTTCTCTATGCGTATGTTGTCGCAACGCCAGAACACCTCGTCTGCATCGTTCATCGTTACGTTCTTCAGTTTGAGATGGCTCATCTCGCGAAACATCTTAGGCGCATCGATAACCGTGTCGCGCATCTTCAGATGGTCGCAATACCACAGGGCTGAACGTCCGCCGACAGCGAAGTAGCAGTTTTCTATTTCAAACCCATGGACATGCCAGAAAGGATAGTTACCCTCGAAACGGCAGTTCGTTGCCTTTATGTTGCTGCATTCCTTTATTGCCGACTCGCCCTCAGTGATGAGCACGTTGTCGATATGCAGGTCGTGAGAAGCGAACAGTGGGCGTTCGCCTCCGAATTGTTTGTCTTTTATGATTTGCATGATGTCGTATGTTTTTTTATTTGTTTGATTCCGTTTTGTTGTATCTTTGTTGTTATCCGCTGCAAAGTTATACATTATTTCCATAAGTGCAATTACCATTATTGCTGAAAATAGTATATATTCATCGAAACAATTGCTGATAGTTATATTCCTTTACTGACGTTTCCTTCTATAGAAACTTTGGGCACAGTTTTGGGCACTGTGCTTGCCCACTTGGGGCACTGTGCTTTCTCACTTGGGGCAAGGTGCTTGCCCCACTTGGGCAAGGTGCTTGCCCGTTTCTTGATGTTTTGATGTGCTTTCCAATGGATGTGATTCGGCAATTTCAAGAACACGCAAGAGCATACAAGCGATATACCAAGATAAAACTGGCTGCGCAAAGAAACTGTTCTCTATTCATAATTCTGAACCATGGAAAGGAATAATAATTATGGCTCCGCACATAGACTTCAGCCCCCACCTAGCCTCAAACCCATCCTAACCTTCCCCAAGAGAAGGAACTAGTTACTCTGCTTACCGACTTTAGCCCCACCTAGCCTCCCCCGAAGGGGAGGGACAGATACCATTGGCTGTTGAATATTGTCTGATTATCATTTGTAGTTGTCTGATTATCAATCGTTTATCAATAGCGATAGTAACTTTTGTTGAAAATATTCTGCTATGTATATAAAAACAAAAGGAGAGTGTGTAGACACACACCCTCCTCCTATGCTTAGCGCTAAGAGCAGTGCTGATTTGCAGGTGGTGTAACATCATTACCGCAGTGGTGTAACGTCATTACCGCGGTGCTGTAACATCGTTACCGCGCAACGGTAACAACGTTACCACGCCACGGGAACAGCATTGTTGCGGTTCTTTCGCAAGAAAAACGCTCAACTTCTTTTCTTTATTCTTTATGTTTTTCCGTTTTTTGCTTAACTTTGCGTATCTTAACATAAGCGGATGCGCATCCGCAGAGAAAGATACGATTAATATATACCAGAAGAGTTATGTTATATTTGTTACAGTTTGCATGTCTGATATTCATGTTTATCTGCGCATTCTTCATTGCCGTCACGCGACTTCACGTGAGATGGATAAACCGGCGGTATGAGTGGTCGCGCTGGATGATATTCGCAGTCCTGCTTTTTATGGCGGTACACTTCTTCCTGCAGATGTACTTCGGCTTCCGCGCCACGGACGAAGATGTGGGAGCCGTCATCAATGTGCTGGTCTACCTGCCTTGCTTCACGCTTTTCTCGATGGCTATCTACAACATTGAGGCTACCCACACCAAGCGCCGTAAGATGAACCTTATCTGCGCCGCCGTATACGCCGCCATGCTTGCCGCCTTCGCTGTGGGCTACAGCTTTAGCGGCTCCCTGAACATTGGCGCATGGCTTTACGTGATGCTTGCTCTCTTTTTTGGCAATATTGTCTACTGCATATACATGATAATAATAGAGATGAACAAGCGGAAGAAACTCCTTGAGACGATGACAGCCACGGATATGCTGCCTTTTATAAGATATGCCCACGCGAGCATCGCGATGCTTTCCCTCATAGCCATATCCATGCCGTTCGCCATCCTCTCCACCAAGTCGTTGTACATAATAGGTCCGGTCGGTCTCCTCGTACTGCTTTTCTTCATCGTGAACTTTGTGGCGTTCGGCAACTGTTACGTACCTACCGAGGAGCTGCTGGATAGGGAAAGAGGCAACGGCGAAACCGACGACGACGAACAGACGACGGCAGAGAACTGCGCCTCGCAGTCGGCGGCTGACTGTGAGCAGTCCGCGCAGCGCCTCTCAGCCGAACGCAGCGCCTTCATCCAGGCGGCGCTCGACAAGTGGTGTGCAGACATGGGCTATAAGGACAGTTCGGTCAATATGCTTACATTGTCACATTCGCTGGACATCAACAAAAACGAACTGAGCCAATTCTTCAGCCAATGCCAGAACACGACGTTCCGTATATGGCTCAGCGAGATACGTTTCAATGCTGCCAAAAAGATGATGAAGGAGTTTCCCGACTACAACAACGACATCATTTCTGCCGAATGCGGTTTCTCTTCAAGGTCATATCTTTATAGGATTTTTAAGGAAAAGGAGGGATGCACTCCTGTTGAATGGAGAGCCAAAAACTCATAAAAAACTACTGAGAAACCCTCTGTAAGGTGTCTACTTCGCAGGAAGTGGACACCTTTTTTATATGAATTGGACATTTACGCACACGAATCAGACACTTAATTTTAATGAAAAACATTAAATTTGCCCTATGAAAGAAACGTACCTATAACTCTATTGCATAAAGATAAGATCAAATCAAATCATATACAATAATCAAAACATCTGAAAATGAAAAAAAGAAGACAACAGCAACATCCTCCATATTTGGACGGGCGGGTTGCAAGCAATTCTGTTTCTACGCGGCGTTCCATGCGAACGTCCGCGGGAAGGTTCATGCAGTTCTTCCTTTGTGTCATGATGCTGATGGCGTTCTCAGTGCAGAAGGCGTCGGCGTATGACGATTGGCAGGACAGCTGGATAAGTCAATGGTACGATGCGGAAAATGCCACTATCGTACTCGACATCCGCGTTTACCAATCGTGGGGTGGAGCAGGATCCGGCCATTGCGGATTCTGTCGTGATGACGGTTGGCTTGATGTCAGTGTGGCTGGATACGAATCCATCTCAAAGGTCCGAAAGACCAGTGGACAAGCTATGACCCTAACTCAGATCAGGTCACGGGAATCGACAAGAAATACGTACAATGGCTTGGTTTCAGAAAAACAGATGGCGACAAGGGATCTTATTTCATTAAGATCACCATTCCGCTGATACAGGACCGAATCGGAAAAGACGTATTTGTAAAATACAAGGGAGTATGGTGGCGCGAATTGAAAACGGCGACGGATCAGGACGTTGATTTCACTGCAACCGTAGACACCCATTTCGGCTGTACGCCGACTATAATCACAAATGCCTATTATGGCGTAAAGGGGAATAAGCCTGGCTATGTCATCGCATGGAAAAAAGACGGAACGGCAAAGCAGAACTCCATTGACAAAAAGGGACATTTCAGACTCTGCTATTCAAACGGTGACCCCGTGCCAAACATCTCCACTATCGATGCGAGTCTTTATAGCAGTGGAGAGTTCTTTATCCCAGTGGAGAGTCTGAATCTTGACAATCCGTCTGAATACAAGATTATACAGCACTACGAGCCGACTTATAACAATAAGGTAATTTACGAGACATCAAGCTCTGCCAATAACACCCGTCCTGCCTATCCGCAGGTGAAGGAAATCAGCGCCAACTATGATCAGGTGACGCTCAAGGCGAAGGTGAACTGGAATCTCAGTGCGGCTCCGACGCAGAACTGCATTGAGGACAATATGGTGCTCACAATCAAGAGTACGAATAGGGCGACAAATGCTGTGGAGACAACCACACAGAATATCAAGTATATGGCTGGTAAGACAGCATATAGCTATGAGTTTGACGTACCTTTAGGCGAGAGCCTGAATTATGAATTCAGCATTAAGCGTTCGCATACAGGCAACTCTGATGTATGGAACAACGCTTTCAGCAAGCAGACCTCTCTCTCGGCTTCTGCAAAGCACAGCAATGTTACGGCAGGTTCTGTACATGCTAAGCTTAGTGAAGACGACCAGACTGCCACTATCACTTGGCAGACTGAGGGCGACATCTGGAGTTCGGGCACCAAAGCGGTGCTTACACGTGTGAACGTTACGACCAATACTACTGACAACATTGAGCTGTCGAAGGAAGAATTCCTCAGCGGCAAGTATGTTGACGACATGATAATGGTGTGCAACGAATATCGTTACCGCCTTACTGTGAAGCCTGCCGAGGCTTACGGCACTCTGCCTACGGTGGCTGCTCCGGAGTCAATCATGCCCACAAGCATAGGCAATCTTGTTGCGTTCACAGCCGGCAAGGGATATTATTCTGATCGCGTGGAACTGGCATGGAGCAGCAAGGGCAACTTTGAGCGCTTCGTAATCAACCGCAAGGAGCATGGCGCTCCTGATACAGACTATAAGCAGATAGCCGTTACTGAGGGCAACGAGGCTCAGAACGACTATTACTATAACGACGTGAACGCCATTCCCGGCATTGTCTACGACTATCGTATCAAGGGACAGGTGATGTGCTCTGGCAATCTGCTTGAGAGCGACGAGGAACTTACTGACGTTGGTTTCCGCACACCTACGGGCGACATCTACGGCCGCGTAACATTCGAAAACGGACAGGCAGTGGCTGGAGCAAAGGTTACAGCTGAGCCTACCGAAGGCTCTGGCGTTCCCGGCAAGTCGTACGTTTTCAGCGGTGCGTCAAAGCTTACCGTCGACAACGAGTCGCTCTTGAAGGACGCTACGAAGGCTGCAACACTCCAGGCATGGGTACGAGCAGACAAGGAAGGTACTATCATCGAGAAGCCGGGCATGTACAAGCTGGCATACAACAACCAGTATATTGAGTTCACGGTAGGCTCTCAGACACTGAAGACTTCGAAGAAACTCAAGGACTACGCTTCTTCGGCACAGTTCGTGCATCTCTCAGCCGTGGCAAGTGCTACACACCTTATTGTATATATAAACGGTAAGGCAGTGGCAGAAGCCAAGCGTACGGCTCAGATTACGGGCAACGACAATAAGGTGGTGATTGGTGAAGGCTTCACCGGAGCCATCGACGAAGTTCGTATCTGGAACAAGGCGCTCAATGCTGACACCCTCGCCAACGACTACGACCGCTATATCGTAGGTAATGAGGACGGCCTGCAGGCTTACTACACCTTCGACTATTCGGTAGACAACGCCTTCTACGACATATCGTACAAGGGCACCAAGTACAACATGAACCATGGTGTGGCTACGGATGTTACTATCAGTTCGAAAGACATTCCTACTTCTGCACAGCTCGGCTACAGCAGCTACACAGCTGTAGACGGTTCATACCAGATTCGTTCGCTGCCCTACACCGGCAACGGAACCACTTATATGATTGTGCCTACTCTTGGCATACATCAGTTTGCGTCGGCTAAGGAGCTGCGCCTCATCAACTCGCAGTCACAGAGCCACACCGTGAACTTCACGGATAAGTCGTCGTTCAACATTTCGGGTAAGGTGATGTATAAGGGTGGCAACGTGCCCGTTGAGGGCGTGTCGTTCGCCGTGGATGGCGTCACCGTAATGGACGGCAAGAGCAACATTGTGAAGACCGACTCGCACGGACAGTTCACTATCAGCGTGCCCGTAGGACAGCACGAGGTGAAGGCTGTGCTTGCCAACCATACGTTCGAGAACGGCGGCAAGCTGACCAACCCCGACGGCACCGACCGCAACTATCAGGACGACGACGGCGGCTTCGAAATCTTTGACGTTACAACCGTACGCTACATCGGACGCGTAGCTGGTGGTAAGAAGCAGGAGGCGCTCCCCGTGGGTCACTCGCTCTCGAAGAACAACCTCGCTGACGACGTACGCATCGAACTCACCTATCCGAACGATAATTACAAGATGACAACTGAAGCTCGCGAGACTACACTCAATCACGTCAAGGGCGCATACGTAAGCAAGCAGCACCAGAACCGCGTAGCTTACAATGGCAACAAGATTACTATCTATCCTGACGCAGAAACGGGTGAGTTCTATGCCGACCTCATTCCTGAGAAGTATAAGATTAATGTAGTAGTGCCTGGTCATGACAAAATCCCGGGCAGTGGCGACGACCTCAACTTGAGCAACGAGTTTGCAAAGCAGAGCGAGGTGAATGCTTATGTCGACTCTATCTCTACGCAGGGCAAGTATGTCAATTGCAGCGACACTGTATATTACAACAAGAAGCAGCAGTTCATCAAGCGCTACACTCCGTCAATCATCGTGAAGGAGAAGGTGAAGGGTAAGCTTCAGGACTTCTTCGGAAAGGAAGAACTCAGCATCGCTACCCTCGACCAAACAAAGGCTATAAAGGTAAAGACCTACAATCCTGATAATGCTGCACAGCCTTACACACTCGGCGTGCCGGTGTATGAGCAGGGACAATACGTCACTTATCACATCACCACAGCGGAGGTGTACGAATATAAGGATAAGGACGGCAGACGTAAGGATGGCGTTAAGGAGGACATCGTGCCAACGCCTGAGGCTAAACTGTCATTCAGTAGAGGCGACATTGCGTACGGAACGCAAGAAGACATCACTACTGACGAGAACGGTGAGGCTGAATGGACTTTCCAGGTTAACAACCCGGAAATGACTTCGGCTCTGCGCTCAGCAGCTATGGATATGACCTACAGCGAAAACAGCGAAAGCACATCTTCTACAACAATCAACTGGAAGGGTGGCTTTGACGGCAAGGGAAATACTAAGGCTATCGTAATTGGTGCAAAGACTCTGGGATCGGACTTCGTTACGAACGGACCCGACAAGGTGCTCTTCGTGCTGCGCGACCCACCGGGAAGCAACTCTTATGCTTATCTTGAGAAGGGTGTGACAGTTACTTCTACAAGTACATATGAGGGAAATGTCACTAACGAGGGAGTATTGAACAACGAGGCAAAGGTTGGTGCCAAGGTCATCACCTTCACCGGTCTTGGTGCCGGAGTGGTGAACGAGAACGACGTGAAGAACGAATTCTCATTCGGTGCTTCTCACAGTGAGACAATCGGTGGTACAGACTCTGACACTAAGACGATGACCACTACCACACGCTTCGAGACAAGTAGCGACCCGCAGTATGTAGGAAGCGACGGCGACCTCTTCGTTGGCTATTCTACCAATATCGGTGTAGGCAAGACCGAAAACATCGCCGTTACTACACGTGAGATGTATCAGGCCAATCCTTCAGAATACGAACTGTTCAGCAATGTTACTCCCGAAAACAGTGAATATCTGCTTGTGAAGACTACTGGTCTGGGACTTTCGCAGAAGTATGGCACTATGTTCACCTATCCGCAGGTGCACATCGAGCAGGTGCTGTTGCCCAAACTTGAGGATGTACGCAACAAGTTGCTGCATCAGCCAGCTGAAGGTATCGACTTCCAGGCAATGGCTGACAACACCAAACTCCCAGTATACGTTTCGAAGTTGGCAGCTGACGATCCTAACTTCGGCAAGAGCAACAACGACAAGGTGTTTAAGGGTGCCAATGCCACCGACCCGATTGACGGACCAAGTTACAAGATCTACACTCCGGCAGGACAGCCGTTGAAGGAGGATACTATCATGTTCCTCAATCAGTCGATTGACAACTGGAAGATGCAGCTTCGCAATAACGAGGAACAGAAGGTGAAGGCAGAACTCATGCAGAACCATTCGTTCCAGGGCGGTGCTTCTTACGAATACTCTGAGGAGTATGAGGTTGGACGCTCGGAGACTCAACGCTTCTCTATCTTGATTGGCGCTCAGTTCACCAACAACTTCGGATGGACACTCAATGGCACTGGTATGGTGCTCACTGTAGACGAGAGCCTTACCACCGAACACGGCGGCGAGTTCTCAACTGAGGAAACTGCACGCCACTGCAAGGGCTACGTGCTCGCAGAGGAAGGCTCTGACTACATCTCTGTAGACGTATGCCGCGAGGCAGGATACAAGAACGGCGACCAGTACATCAAGTACAAGGACATGAAGGATGAAAAGGGACAGACCTTCTCTACATTCATCTTCAAGACCCGTGGCGGTGCTACGTCTTGTCCGTTCGAGGGCGAATACAAGACCAAGTATTACGAACCGGGACAGCACGTCATCAATGAGGCTACCGTTCAGATGGAAGTTCCGGAGATAACCGTTGAAAAGGACTTCATCGATAATGTTCCTTCTGGCAAGTCGGCTTACTTCACGCTCTATCTGCGCAACAACTCTGAGTCGCAGGACGACAACTGGTATAACCTCGTTATTGACGATGCCAGCAATCCTAACGGAGCACAGCTGCTCATCGATGGCGCACCGATCGGCAACGGCAGAGCATTGCTCGTACCGGCAGGCGGAACACTCACCAAGACACTCGAGGTGCGCAAGGGTTCGGTGATGAACTACGACAATCTCCGACTGATGCTTCAGTCGCAGTGTCAGTGTGACCCCACCGACTTCCAGGATGAAATATATGACGACGTGACGTTCAGCGTACACTTCACTCCCTCGGCTACTGACGTGAACCTGAAGAAGCCTACCGACAACTGGACATACAACACCAAGTTGGCAACAGCGGAGGTGAACGGCGTGCAGAAGCATTACATGGACGTAGTGATTGACGGATTCGATGTGAACTATGACAACTTCCATCGCATCATGCTTCAGTTCAAGCCGTCGTCGGGCAGCGACAACGACTGGACAACGCTCATGAGCTACTACAACGACCAGACTCTCTTCGACCAGGCAGTGAAGAATGGTATGAATGCAGAGATGATCAAGGCTGCTGATGCCGGTACTATCAAGTATCGCTGGTTTATGGACGACCAGCAGGATCAGCGTTACGACCTGCGCACTGTAGGTACGAGCATGATCAACAATGAAGAGGTATACAACTATTCTGCCGTACACAGCGGCATCAAGGATATGTATAACCCGCGCCTATTCGGTAGCGCTCAGCCAGCTAATGGTGTACTGACGGTCAACGACGAGGTGAAGCTCACATTCAACGAGCCTATAGCCGACGGACTCCTCACCGACAACAACTTCTCGGTGACAGGTATACGCAACGGCGCACAGACCGACCATAGCGTAAGCGTACGTCTTGACGGAAAGAACGACGAACTCGTGTCTGAGTTCCAGCGCAACTGGAGTGGCAAGAACCTCACCATCGAGATGTGGACTCTTGCAGACAAGCCTCAGGACGCTGTGCTCTTCAGCCAGGGCAACGCCAACAGTGCGATAGAGCTTGCAACGACGAGCGACAACCGCTTGAAGGTGAAGGTGGCTGATAAGACCATCGTCAGCGACAAGGCGTTCGACTACGAGCAGGGCACATGGGCACACGTGGCTCTTGTATATAATAATGAAGGAAACGTGTCGGCTTACTATAACTACGAACAGCTTATCAGCGCAGCTGAGGTGGGCGAGTACAATGGCGAGGGCGCTTACGTGTTCGGAGCCAGCGTAGACGGAAGCGGACACTTCGCAGGCAAGATGCACGGCGCCCGTATTTGGGACAAGGTAGTCACACCAGCACGACTGCAGACCAACTCGCTGACAATGCTCTCAGGAGCCGAAAGCAATCTCATTGCTTACTATCCTATGTCAGAAGCTAAGGGCAGCGTTCTTGCCGACAAGGCACACGGTGCTAACCTTGAGATGCGAGGCGGCGAATGGGCTAACCCCGAGGGACGCGCAGCAGCGTTCAACGGTAAGGACCAGTATCTGAAGCTCTCTTCGGGCAGTTCATGTGTCGTAGACAACAGCATGGACTACACCATCGAGACATGGTTCAAGGCCGACGAGGCTCAGCAGACGGCTACCATCATCTCTAACGGACGCGGCGACGGCGAGGACATGGGCGGTTCGCTCAATCTCTTCGCTCTCAATCTGGAGGAAGGCCGTCTGGTGTTCCACAACAACGGTGTGCGTGTGGCGTGCGACGGTAGCTACGCCGACAACGACTGGCACCACGTAGCTGTAGCTGTCAACCGTACAAGCGGACGCGGACAGATATACGTGGACGGCAAGCTGAACACTTACTTCGAGGCAGCCGACCTTGGTGGCATAGCTGCGGCTTACATACATCTCGGCGCTCGTGTGTGGACTCCTGCCGACAACCTGCAGCAGGAGAAGGCAGACAACTTCTTCAAGGGCGAGATTGACGAGGTGCGTGTATGGAATCTCTACAAGAGCGAAACGCTCGTGGAGAACGGCAACAGCAACCGTCTTGACGGCACTGAGAAGGGACTCTTGGCTTACTATCCGTTTGAGACATACATCGAATGGCAGGGCGTGAAGGAACTGCAGTTCTCTCTGAAAGACCAGAAGCAGCAGGCTGACCCGACGCAGCAGGTGCCTGACGCAGTTGCGGTAGGCGGCGATGTCGAGACCAAGACCTCTGCACCCGTCAAGGCAAAGGGACCGGAGAGCAAGCTGCTCTACGACTTCGTAGTGAACAACGACGCGCTCATCATCAATCTGAAGGAGCCTTACGAGCGCATAGAGAAGACTATCGTGAAGTTCACGGTGGACGGCGTGCGCGACAAGAACGGCAACGAGATTCTCTCGCCGATAACATGGAGCGCATTCATCGACCGCAACCAGCTGAAGTGGAGCGACCGGGCTCTCACCGTAGTGAAGAAGCTCAACGAGGAGAAGACCATCAAGGTGAAGGCACTCAACAACGGCGGTTCAATCGAACACTTCACCGTAGAGAACCTTCCTTCATGGCTTGAGGCAGAACCGGCAAGCGGCACCATCGACCCGACAGCGTCGCAGGACATCGTGCTGACTATCGACCCGAGTCTGAACATCGGCACATACGACGAGACGCTCTATCTGCGTGGCGACAACAACGTGGTGGAGGCTCTGCAGCTCACGGTGAAGGTAGAGGGCGAGAAGCCCGACTGGACGGTGAACGCCGCCGACTTCAAGTATAATATGTCTGTCTTCGGCAAGCTGTATATCAATAAGGTATACTCTTCTGACGACGAGGACATGCTTGCTGCGTTCAGCGGCGGAAAGTGCGTAGGCGTATGCAACAACCGCTACTACAAGCAGAACGACATGTACTACGCCATGCTCACGGTCTACTCTAACAACGTAAGCAGCGACAACCTCGAGTTCCGCATCTGGGACGCAAGCACCGGACAGACCTACATAGCCGAGAGCGAGAAGCCGATAAGCTTCGAGAATAACGCCGTAGTGGGCAGTCCGTCGCAGCCAGTGCTCTTCACGGCGAAGGACTATCGTGTGCAGAACATCACGCTGAACGAGGGATGGACGTGGATATCGACGAACATCGCATCCGACAAACTCTCCGATCTTAACAAGCTGCTTGCCGACGGCAAGTGGACATCAGACGACCAGGTGAAGAACGAGCAGTACGGCTTCGCATCGTGGACAAAGCGCAACGGATGGATGGGACAGCTCACCGCCATCGACAACGACCAGATGTATCTCGTACACAGTTCGCAGCCGCAGAGCCTGCATATCTCAGGACCGGCGGTTGACCCCACCTCGCACAAGCTCACCATACGCGGAGCAAAGGCAGACGGCACAGCGCGCTGGAACTACATCTCGTATCTGCCTTCAGACAACTTCACGCTGAAGGAGGCTCTCGCCGGCTACGACGCCAAGGAAGGCGACATCGTGAAGTCGCAGACGCAGATGGCTATGTACAGCGGCAATCTGGGATGGATAGGCAGTCTGACGTACATGGAGAACGGCAAGGGATACATGCTCCTGCGCCAGTCGCAGGACGACGCTCAGCTGCAGTATCCGTCGAAGACTTCTGTAGGACGCAAGACTAAGGCTGCGATGGCAGCTGCCAAGAACGCTGACGGCACAAACGCTTACTTCCCCTACTCAGCCAACATGACGGCAGTGGTAGAGGTGGAAGGCGTAGAGCTGCAGCAGGGCGACCGCCTTGTGAGCTACGTAGCAGGCGAGCCGCGCGGCTATGCCGAGGCTATAGCTCTGCCCGACGGCAGAACCGTCTTCATGCTCACCATCGGTGGCGACAAGCCCGAGGCTGTTGACGTCACTGTAGAGCGCGACGGCGACGTCGTAGCCAAGGCACCGAGCGCTGTAAGCTATGCTGCCAACAGCAATGTGGGCACCCTCAGCGAGCCGATGCGCATCAGCTTCCTCGGCACCGAGGGCGGACTCTACATCTATCCGTCGCCGTTCTACTCGCAGCTGAAGATACGTGCCACTGTCGACCGCGACGCCAATACAGATGTATACGTCAGCGACATGAGCGGCAAGCGTATCGTGGCATGGAACGACTGCAACGCTGGCGGCAATGTAGACATCACATGGAACGCCGGCAACACGGTTCCGGCTGGTGTGTATATCGTCAGCATCGCCGTAGACGGCAACGTTTATTCGATGAAGGCTATCAAGAAGTAATATTTTAAAAAGAAAGACTATATGAAATATATAAAGTATTCGTTTCTCGCCGCATTGGGCTTACTCTTCGCACAATGCACCGAAGAGGGCGACAAGACTTATCCGCAACAACCCGCTCCCCAGTGGAGCGTGGTTGAGGAGGACTTCGTAAGCGAGACTCCAACATGGCAGGTGGCGTCTGCCACTCCTGCTTCCGCCCCGATGTGGCGAGCCGACTTCAGCGGCAACGATCAGGCGCCGTTGTGGAGCGACCCCGACAAGAGTGTCTATCCGATGAGCATGACTGCCGTAGTGCGTCTCTCGCCGGTGCTCGAAACGCTTGCCACCGACGGCGACAAGATGGCTGCCTTCATTGGCGGCGAGTGTCGCGGTGTGGCTAAGACGGTGATGAACGACGGCGTGCGCCTCTTCTTCATCCACGTGAAGGCGCCGTCGAGCGAGAACGGCAATGTGGAGTTCCGCTATTACAGTGCTGCCGCCAAGCGCACGTATGTCTCCGTAGCGTCAGACGTCAGATATGAGGTCGACAAGATTTACGGCACAGCCGACGCGCCCGCCTATCCCGACTTCGAGCAGTCGGGACCCTTCCCCGTACCTACCAAGGTATGGGTGAAGGTGGACAAGGCGAAGCTGCCCTTCAACGTAGCTGCAGGCGACGAGCTGCAGGCGTTTGTGGGCGACGAGTGTCGCGGCATAAAGCACGTGGAGAGCGAGGCTGATATGCTCTACTGGTACGACATCCTCGGACGTGCCGAGGGCGAGCAGGTGATATTCCGCTATTACAGCGCGGAGAAGAAGCAGGTGTTCGTTTCCGAGCAGTCCTTCGTTATCGGCAAGCGCGGTTCGGTGGTTGGTTCTGAGGAACAGCCGCAGACTCTCAGCTTCGTGCCGCAAGGCAGCATGACCGCTTATCTCACCCTTGACGCCGTTACAGGCAGCTATGCCGACAAGAGCGGCGACAAGCTGGCGGCGTTCATTGGCAATGTGTGCGCCGGCGTGGGCGAACTTGTGGGCGAGCAGGACGGCAGACCGGTATACAAGATGGTGGTCAACGGCGTCAGCTCACAGGCGGCGTCTGTAGACATACGCTATTACAGCCATCGCAACAGCTACGTGTTCACGGCTCCTGCATGCCTCGCCTTCGCCGACGGCAAGGTGGAGGCTTCGCCCGAGCAGCCGCTCACCCTGCCTCTCGTTCTCGCCGGCAAGCATCCGCTCAAGATGACAGCTTGTGTGGCATTGCCTCAGAACATCGTGCGCCAGGCAACGGCAGACGACCTGATGGCTGCATTCGTGGGCGCAGAATGTCGCGGCATGGCAAAGGCAGAACAGGCGGAGAACGGCGAGTATGTCTTCCGCATGGAGATAAACGGCAGCATGGGAGCGGAGGAACCCGTTACGCTGAAGTATTATGCCGCACGCAACAAGTATCTCTATCAGGCTGTCTCGGCTTTCACGTTTGCCGGCGGCGCAAGCTACGGCACAGCTGGCGAGCCCAGCAGACCTGCTTTCCTCATTGTTGAATAAGCTTAAAACCTATCTGTATATATGAATAAGAAAACTATAATAAGCATGGTGCTGGGGTGCATGTCGCTGCTCCCGGCATCTGCGCAGAACGGATGGTTCGTTGAGGCGGGCGGAGGCGTGCAGACTATCTTCTCGAGCGATGCCGGCAAGCTGCACTTCGGCAAGCGTCTCACTCCTTCATACCACGTCGGCGTCGGCAAGTGGATCACTCCTGCTTACGCCCTGCGCCTGCAGATTGGCGGCTATGCGCTCAACGGCATGTCCACATCCGAAGGACTCTATCTGCGCGACCCGCAGACCGAAGGCCCTATATACGGCCCTCACGACCCCGTTATCGACAATGTGACGGTCCGCCCCGACGGCACCTATCGCCATTATCTGCGTTACGTCAACGCTCATGCCGACTTCATGGTGAGCCTCTCGCGTCTGCTCTTCCGCAGCGAGGGCCGCTTCGATGTGCTTCCGGCTGTAGGATTGGGCTACGCCCGCACCTTCGCCTATCGCGGCACGGCGGACGCCAACTCGCTCACAGCCAACTTCTCTATAGCCGCCAAGTACAGCGTGCTGAAGTGCATGGATGTAAACCTTGAGATAGCTTCGGCTCTCATGCCCGACCATTTCGACGGTCGCATCACTGGTCGCAAGTACGAGCCGACGCTCGGTGCAACGCTCGGACTGACCTATCGCTTCAACGCCTCAAAGCCTTGCGCCAAGAAGCAGCGCTGCCATAAGCTTCGTCGTGAAGCCGTGGTCGACACGGTGTACGTGAAGGAGCGGATAGTGGAGCGTCCCGTCTTTAAGGACCGCATAGTGGAGAAGCCGGTTGCGAAGAAACAGGAAGCGTTCCGTCTCGCCTCGGTCAGCTTCGCTTGCGCTTCCGCCAAGCCAGAGAAGAAGCAGGACATAGTGTTTGAGAACATCGTCGAATATCTCAAGCAGAACCCTTCTGCCCGCATCCGTCTCGACGGCTATGCCGACAAAGCCACAGGCAAGGCGCGCACCAACTTGATGCTTTCCATACGCCGCACCGACAGCGTGCGTAATATCCTCATAGAGCGTTACGGCATCGCTCCGTCGCGCATCGAGGCGCAAGGCATCGGCAGCAATGCGCAGCCATACGAAGATAACGATCTTAATCGCGTAGTGATTGTAACAGCACTGCCCGAGTGATGCGTGTTTAGTAAAAAGAAAAAGGGGATATTTCTTCAGCCCCAAGCACATTACCGCAGCGTGGTACTTCTGTTTCCGCAATGCGGTAATGATATTTTCGCTACGCGGTAATCTTGTTTCCAGTCTGCGTTAATCGCATTGACAGGCTGGCAGATGGCTTGTTAAGGCTGGGGGATAGGCTGGTAGATAACCCGATTATCGAGTTATCTGCCAGCCTTTATTTTGCTAATATACAACGAGTTATGTCGAAACTGGAAGATATGGCAGATTTTTTCACGTACATACAACTATTTTGAAACAACAATCCATTGCCCATTTTTATCACTTCCGTTACGTGTAATGTAACCTTCCTTTCTTAACGAAGTAAGTTCTCTTTTTAACGTTGCAAGCGAAATACCCAGTTTGTTTGCCAAATTTTCTCTTATTATAGATGGATTTTGTTTCATGATAGATAGTATAGTTTGTTGCCGTTCATTTACAGGCTCATTTACAGGCTCATTTGTAGGCTCGTTATGAATATGGAGAGTCAATTTTACCTGCATAAGTTCGGGTTGCTCCTGAAACTCAAGCTTTATCTGATGCTTTTCATTCTCTTATATAGTTTTTTACAATTTATCTATTATCACACATTCTTCCAACTTATCGAAAGTCGTATCAACAAACGTGTGGACTATCATCTTTGTTGTGTCTATTGGTTGGAATTCTGCATATTGCTTGCGAACATACCGAAGTTCAAAAGCCAGGCGGAGAGCCTTGCTGTCGGCATCATCTTCATCCGTTTGTTTTGCCTCTTTGCCAGTGATAGTCCGCACCTTGACAATCTCATACACATCACGTATTCCTTTTCCTTTGATGTATGGCATGAAGAAGTGAAGATCTTGCAAGGCGATGGTTGTTGGAAACTGTTTTCCTGAATAATACAAGGTTGCAGTTCCGTCCATAAATGCTTGAAACAGCCTGTTGTCTTCTTTCACCAATCCAATAAGTACACGATTGCCCACCTCTACATACGCACCCTTTTGTGGTATGACATGAGCAATGGTCTCGTATGATTTGGTATGTATAAGTTCATCAATGGTATTTGTAAATCGCATTATATCAATTACTTGTACTTTAAACGATAGAAAAGTGATTGCCTAGATTCTAAAGATTGGGGAAAAGACGAACATTTAACGTTTTTAACTTTTTTGAACCCCAAAGTAACTATTCAGCGGTAGGGCATGGCGGGGTTT
>ULOZ01019369.1_pt1 | contig 32863 bp, 29 predicted proteins | sample 1953031 | NCBI WGS metagenome assembly ULOZ01 (sample SAMEA4835616, study PRJEB28245) | human gut metagenome | biome: gut microbiome; material: fecal sample | place: Denmark | collected 2008
GCCCAGGGTAACACCCTGGGTATAAGCGCAATCAGCCTTGCGCCCTGTAGGGGCAAAAGCCTTTTAAAAAAGGATATTAAGAATGAAAACAAGGGAAGGCAAGAAACCAGCACCATGATGGCAGCGATGTGGATATCTATGTAGAAATGCCCCCTAAGTTTTTCCTGATAGTCCGTCTGAAGGCATACCTTGAAGCCCTTCTGGGTTGCCCTGTCGATATTATCCGAAAGCACCAGCACCTCAACCCCTTCCTGCTCAAGGAAGTTGAGAGAGAGGGGATTGAAGTGATAGCGGAGAGATAGATAGGGGACGCCAACGATCCGATATCTTATCTATCTTTAAATGGATTTATTCAATCCATCCACTATTTTCATCAGTAAAACATTCTTTTCTCACGAAAACACAAAAGAAAAAGCCCAAAAACTTGCAGAAAAGAGAAATATTTCTTATTTTTGCAGCAAAATAAACTGTAGAAATATGACAACAGAAGAACAATATAAAAGTTTTATACTAAATTGCACTACATCACCCAAAAGTGTCAACAACTATAGTGATTTTAAGCGCATTAATGGAACTGTAGCCAAAATCAAAGGAATCGAATCCTTTGATATTTACTCCTGTGTACATACCAAAGAACTACAAGATATCATAGATTCACTTTATGATAATGAAGAATTCAAGCAGTATGATAAAATTGGCAGTAACCAGTATTCTAACACATTAAAGACATACATGCGTTTCCTATGCGCTAAGGAACTTTTCTCGAACGAGGCAAAAAAGATAGATGCTCCTAAGCCCATAGGTCTCCAGCAGATTTACTATGGTGCTCCTGGCACAGGCAAATCAAAGACCATCAAGGACTTGACTTTCGGAGAGAGCGTGATTCGTACTACATTCCATCCAGACTCTGATTACGCCTCTTTTGTGGGAACCTACAAGCCTATCACAGAAGAAGTTACGCTGCGCGATTGCTATGGCAAAAAGGTAATCGATGAAGAAACGAATGAAGTCGTAAAGGAAGAAAGAATTGCCTACAAGTTCATTCCTCAGGCTTTTCTCGAAGCCTATGTGAAAGCGTGGAAGATACTTGGTAGCAAAAAGAGCGGAAAGAGCGATAAAAGCTATAATAGAATCCACCCAGCACTTCTCGATACTCCAGAAATTTTCACTAAGAATAAGGCATCAAAGAAGCAATTTCTCATTATCGAGGAAATAAACCGAGGCAATTGTGCCCAAATCTTTGGTGACCTGTTCCAATTGCTCGATCGCAACGAATATGGCTTTTCAGATTATCCTATCGTAGCAGACAAAGATATGCAGAAGTATCTCGAAAAGGAATTTGCGGGATGGGAGATTACGAATAAAGACGAAATCAACCAGCTCTATGGCGAAGCCAATATGGTAAACCTCATCATGAAGGGAGAGCGCCTTGTTCTGCCTTCAAACCTCTATATTTGGGCTACAATGAACACCAGCGACCAGAGTCTCTTCCCTATCGACTCTGCCTTCAAGCGCCGCTGGGATTGGAAGTATGTGCCTATTCGCGAAGGTCGTGACAAAGAAACCAACGCTCCTCTCAACTGGTACATCAACACGGGAGATAAGCAGTACAAATGGTGGTCATTTATCAGCAAGGTTAATGAGCTGATTGGTTTACTAACCAATTCTGAGGACAAGAAACTCGGCTATTTCTTCTGCAAGGCAAAGGATGGCGAAATTGATGCCGATTTATTCGTAAGCAAGGTTATCTTCTATCTCTGGAATGATGTGTTCAAGGACTATGGTTTCGATGATAAGGACTTTCAGGATGAAGAAGGCAAGATTCTGTCTTTCGACCGATTCTATGAGGATAAGAACGGCAAAACTAACGTTGATATAGCTATCGTTGAGCAGTTCTTGGAGAATTTGGGAGTGGAAAAGGCTTCTTTTAATAAAGAAGAAGAGGATGTAGACGATGAAGATTCTATTGAAGAAGAATCCTCAAATAGTACTACTGAAAAAAGAAGCAGAGACAATTCACATTATACAATTAACGGACGAGGCAACTATAAGAAAGGTCCATTAGCCCTTGCTGTATTACAGAATTACACCAATCGTAATCCAACAAAGACTGTAAAGGAAATAATGGAAGATTGGGCCCCAGTTGTAGTAGCAAATGTCCCACACATGCTCGAAACACAAGAAGAGTATAACACAAGAACCTCAAATTCTAAAGATAAAAGCAATCGTAGCAGAGCCAATATAGTAAAATGGGGCAACAATAATGTTATCTATATTTCTACAGAATGGAACATAGATACCTTCTCCGAGTTTATCCAAAAGGTAAATGCGCAAGATTGGGGTATAAACATTGAGAAAATAGAAGAATAAAGAGATTATGAGAATCCTCATAGAAGAACATCAGTATCAGGCTGAACAGATCAGGGATGTCCTGCACGGCATCGACGCCATGCAGGACATTGATGGTAACGTCAGCATCAACTACGTTGGGTATTACTACAATACCCAGCTCAACGATTGCGTCTTCATTTTGCCGAAAGTACTGCTCGAAGACACTCCAGAGGGCGAAAAAGTATTCGGCAAATACGCCCCGGAAACCATCGTCAACCTGAACCAGAACAACCCACTCTCTCAACAGGAGAAAGACTTCATCTATGAGTTCTCTGTCTGGATTTACCGCACCATCGAGGTTTACAACAATACCACCAGAAACGGCATTGTCTATCACCAGAAAATAGCGTGTCTCGGTAAAAGTAACAGACAAATCAACAACACATTCCTTGATATTCTGCTGGCTCTCATCGACTTCAACAAGTATAACCAGGATTTCATCTTCTTCATCCTGAAGAACATCCATTCCGGTTACAACCGCATTCATTGGTCAAAGACCATAGCCACCACGAGTGCCATCATCAGCAAAAACAGCCCTGTTTATACCCACCCTGTCAACAGGAAAAAGCAGATTAATTTTGATGAAGAACTCTTGATTATCTTCTATTCCATCCTAAATTATATCAGCGAAAGATACGGCTTCGCCAATCATATCAACTGCAATTTCCAGCTGATAACAGGCTATCGTTTCAAGACCTATCTGGATGGATTAGGAAAGACCAGACTGCTCCAGATTAAGTATAAATACTTCTCAGACAAGGCTTTACACCTCTGGCAACTATGCTACGATTTCTTTGACAATGCCAAGCGCATGAACATCCAGCAGGAACGCAAGGAATATCTTCTGGTTAAGAGTTTCAATATCGTTTTCGAGGCCATTATTGATGAACTTCTAGGCGAGAAGAACATTCCGGCCGGACTGAAAGAACAGGCTGACGGCAAGCGCATAGACCATCTGTACAGCTACCAGAACCTGATTACAACAAGAAATCAGGAGCCAGTTTATTACATCGGCGACAGCAAATATTACAAGCTAGGTCATTCCATCGGCAAAGAATCTGTGTATAAGCAGTTTACGTATGCCAGAAACATCATCCAGTGGAACCTGAACCTCTTTATGAACGACGATAAGGACGATGAAGAACTGCAATACGACAAGCGTAACTTCGGCAACGTACCCAAGCTTCGCGATGACCTGACGGAAGGCTACAACATCATTCCGAACTTCTTCATCAGCGCAAAGATGGCAGAGAATCTCTCTTTCTCAGACCAGATTTCGTCAACCGACAGGGAACATAAGTGCTTCAACACCCAGCATTTCAACGACCGCCTGTTCGACCGCGACACCCTTCTCGTCTTCCACTACGATGTCAACTTCCTCTATGTAGTATCTCTGTATGCCCGTCATAACGAGCACCAGAAATTCGCCTGGAAAAACCGGGTTCGCAAGATGTTCCGTGATGAAATCCAGAAGATGCTGGACGAAAGATACGACTTCTATCGCCTCACGCCGAAAGAAGATACGCAAGTAGAAGAATTCGTCAGCCGGAATTTCAGAAAGCTTATCGGCAAGATATTCTCGCCAACGAAATCCAATGATTATCTGATACTTGCGTTCGAGAAAGAAGACTCCAACGAGGAGCAGAAAGAAGCTATCATAAACGATGTTAAGGAGAAATTCTATATAGAGGGATTTGCCTTATCGGCTAACGACAGGATAGGCTAATATATTATAAGATACTTGCCACTACCCCAACATCCGCTGCAGCCCAGTCGAGCCACATCATCTCATCTTTGCTGCACCACTTGCTATCAGCGTGCTCACGCCTCTTAAACCCATCAGCATCGCCTTTTGGCGTACACAGAAAGGCAGTCATGGTTATCGAGAAATCAGGATACTCGTGATTCACAGTTACCAACTCCTCTCCTACTTCTACAGGATACTCCATTTCCTCCATCAGCTCACGAGCCAACGCCTGTCGAGGAGTTTCACCAGGCTCAATCTTGCCACCAGGAAACTCCCATTTATAGCTGGTATACTCAAACTTTGTCTTGCCTTTCTGCATGCAGAGATACTTGCCATCATGGCAAACCACGGCTGCAACCACATTATAATGTTTCATTGTCTATTCTCCTATTTAAAACTATACATTTGCCAAAGTTGCTGCATATTCGTATACAGAACCAGGCATTGGAGTCTTCAGATTCCAAACAATCTGCATCGGCTTATTGCCCTCAAAACTATCAAGAGTAACCTTGCCAAGATAAACATATCCAAGGGTACGATACTTGTTTTCAGCAGCATTTCTCTGCTTTCTTACAAACAGCAGCATTTCTCGCGAACCCTTTATATAACTTTGACCGGTAGGCGATTCCTGTCTGACTGAGTTTTGAGTTTCCCAGTGAAACTTAACAGCGGTCTGGGCAAAGTCCTTATAGTTGGTATTTGAGCCCTCTTCTCTATCCTTGATGACATCTACAAACATCGCTTCCATAGGGATTCCATTCAGCGTATTACGTTCGCAACCCTCTCGGCTTGGTGACATTTTCTGCAAAGTTGAAGTCTCGATGGCTACCTGTATCTGCGCTTTGGTATACACTCCGTGAAGTTTCAATGGGAACGAATCTCTGAAAGCAGAATTATCATCCTGCTCCAATGCGTTGCAGCGAGACATCAATATCTCTGTTAGCTGACATACCTCATCCGCAAAAAACTCATCCTCGCTTAACCTATTGAACATCAGCTGCAAGCTATCATATTCACCAGCAGAAATATACAAATCATAATATAACATCAACGCCATCTTCTGCTCCCTTGGAGTCAGCAATCCCTCGCTCACCTTAAAACGGCGAGCAGCCAAATCATGGATAAAACTGAAGTAAGAATACGAATCGGTAGAGAACCATTTCTTGCTCACGGCACGAGATAATTCTACATTAAGTTCCGACTCCTTAGTAGTTACTCCAGCCAGGCAGCAGAGGCTATTCCAGGTTGTGCCATTATAGAGCTTTTCCAGAGGCACATGAGTGAGTCTGAGGAAAGAAGCAAGTGATAATGGTTCGCTGAATTTCTGCTCAAACTGCTTGATGGTCTGAATGATTCTAGTCTTCTTAAAACTATTAATATAGCCATTGATATTCTGAATGATATACTCCTTTGCCTTTGGCTCTAACTGGATGGTACAGCCCAAAGGAAGATGAGGAAAATCCTTTTCCACCTCTTCCTTCACGCTCATGGATGTTCGCCCCATCAACGCACGGAACCGGTCCATATAATTGAACTCGGCACGAGAATGACCTACGAAATCCAAGACCGTAAGATACTTCTTGTCTTTTGCTTTTCTCAGACCACGACCAAACTGCTGCAGGAAGATGGTCAAACTCTCTGTCGGACGAAGGAAGAGTACTGTATCTATCGCAGGAATATCGATACCCTCGTTAAACATATCTACTACAAAAAGATAGTTAATCTTCTTCTCTGCCAAACGTTTTATCTCGACATTTCTATACTTAGAATTCTCGCTCGTCAGAACAGCAGACTTCAAGCCAGCCAAGGTAAACTTGGCATTCATGTAGTTAGCATGCTGCTGGTCTACACAGAAGCATAAAGCCCTAACATCGTTATAGTTAGGCAAATATTTCTCTAAGGTTTTGAAGATAATATTGGTTCGTAAATCGTTGTTGGTATATATTTTAGAGAGCTCAGAAGCCACGAATCTGCCTCGCTCCCATTTCACCTCAGACAAATCTACAGAATCAGTGATGCCGAAATAATGGAATGGAGACAGCAGGCGATTATTCAGAGCAGTATCCAAACGTATTTCTGCCGAAATCTGATGATTGAAGTATTGGGTAATATCGTTGTTATCCATTCGCTCAGGCGTGGCGGTAAGACCCAAAAGTACCTTCGGCTTAAACTTATGCAAAATCTTCTGATAGGTATCTGCCACGATATGATGAGCTTCATCAAACACGATATAGTCATAATAATTATCTGGCAGCTGGAGCTTGTCCAATCTGTTATTCAGCAAATCCTTTGATGCAAAGAGATGCGAATACGAAGAGGCTTCATGTCCACCATACCACATATCACCGAAATTCGGATCTCCCAATACCGCACGATAGGTAGCACAAGCCTGTTTGATAATCTCTTCACGATGCACCACAAAAAGGAAATTAGCCTTTGTATGCTGCTCTTTAAAACGCTTATAGTCGAAAGCGGCAATAACCGTTTTACCAGTACCGGTGGCAGCAACCACCAAGTTTCGCCAGTTGTTATGGTAACGGCGTTCCTTCTCCAGCCTGTCAAGGATGTCGTTCTGATATTCTTTGGCTTGCATCAAATCGAGCACCGAATAATCTATTCCTTCAGAAGTTTGAGCGTTCTTATCGAGCGCCTTCTTCAAGCGCTCGCTATCCCGATTCAGATTAAAAGTTTCGAATACATCTTGTTCCCAATAGGTATCAAATGTATTCTTAATGGTAGCGAAAATATGCGGCAATTCCATCTGAGTTACCTTCACATTCCACTCCAAGCCTTCGGTCAATGCTGCATGAGAAATATTGGAAGAGCCAATATATGCCGTATGGAAGCCGCTATCGCGCATAAACACATACGCCTTGGCGTGAAGGCGGTCTAAATCACTATGATAAGATATCTTGATTTCGGTATGAGCCAGTTTGGAAAGCTTCTCTACAGCCTTATATTCCGTAATCTGCATGTAGGTAGTGGTTATCACTCTCAAACATCCGCCACGGGCCACAAACTCCTGTAATTCGGGCAGCATCATATTCAAGCCGGACAAACGTATAAAGGAAACCACGATATAAATCTTGTCGGCAGACAGGATTTCTTTCTTCAGTTCGCTAATCATATTTACAGAGTTCTTTGCCCCTGTAAAAAGACTACTTTTAGTAAGCGAAGTAAGAGGGGTGATTCGCTGTATATACTTCTGTAAATCAGGATAATCGCACTTCGTCTTATCAATGACACTTGTCAGGATTGAGTTGCTGGCATCTACCAAATCATCCTCGTAGTTCTCGATGGCAAACTTTTCGCCCAACTCCTTTATCACGTCATTGGTAAACTGAATGCACTTTTCTACTCCATTCTCCTGCTGAGCCACATCATCAATCGTACTCTGAATCAAGGCATAAAGATAACGTGAAAGATATTGAATCGCCTCATCGCGACCAATTTCTTTCATTCCTATATGATATATTTTTCTATCATATTTTTCAAGTTTTGCCTTGAAGAGTTGGTTTATGATTTGTTCGTATAATCCAGCCATATTATCTTCTTTATTTGACTTTATTTCTTCTAGCGTACAAAAGTACAAAAAAGAATCCATTTACATCATCTTTTCTCCTATTTTTTTTGGCTTGTATATCATTTTCGGGGCGCCTTATAAAGCTTTTGCCCTTTCAGGGCGCCAGGCGTGCGGACATGAATACCCAGGGCGAATGCCCTGGGCTAGGAGCTTCTGCCCCTTCAGGGCGTGAGGGGAATGGCTGGGATGCGGGAGGGGTATTGCTGTGAGGTCTACGAGGAGGCTTGCAGGCGGCATTCAAGCCAAAGAAGAAGTTCGTTACGATTCGCCTAGGCGTGGATTTCAATGAGGACATTTTTGCTTATTTTCCCTTCTTTTTAGTTGCATTCAAACAAAAACCACCATTAAATCACTAAAATTCCATAAAATCAATGTATGATATTCCACGCTATCATACATTCACATTTTGCCGTTTAATACATAAATTGTACTTTTGCAGAACTTTGAAAAATAAAATGGCAACAATAAATGACTTAAAAGCAAAGTTAATCCAAGAAGATAAGCTGATGTCTATCGAAAGGATTAATGAAATACGAGAGAAAAACATCCTCTCGTATATTAAGTCCTTTATTGGTCAACAAGGAGATTTTATAAGACCCAAAACTTTCTCCGATATTACAGGAATCTCAGAACATTCTATTTCCAGAATTCTAAATGCATCCCACTTACGACCAGAGCAGCAGTTGAGATGGTGCCTCTGCATTTGGAATAACTGGGATAAGATAGTAGAAGAATTGGATAAAAAACACAGGGCTATCCACCTGAAGTTTGATAAGAAACAATTCCTAGAGGATTTCAATCAAGCCTTTCATCATTTTTCGGATATTGTTTATCTGATGAAGGATTTCAATACTCTTGAAGAAAACATCAATATTTATCAACAGAAATATTGTAGAAAGAGTTACAGAAATAGAAACTCTTAGAGTAGTATGAATTTTAATCATCAGATTAAAATAAGAGTTAACCGGCCAAGATGCTAACATCTGAAGCCAAATATTAATATTAATCATATCAACAAAAGTATGCAAACATAACCTTACCCGCCCCCACACCTTACGGATAGTAGGCGCTCGGCAGCCTCCAGCGGCTTACGCTAAAAACGTTAGCGCAAACACACGCCCTCTGCTAAAATGAGGAGGAAACAATTAACAACAAACTAAAACTATAAAAGATGAAAATATTTTTCTATAGAAAATTTATTCGCTTTGTAATAAAGCATTTCACCATCGTTATCAACAATACCATACAGATGAATGGTGGACAGTATATCGAACGCATGAACAACTATCAGGGAAAGGAGGATGAGAAATGTCTGGACAAAGAATGATCATCATGAACGCTGGTAGCTCGTACTTCGAGCATGTGGAAAACTATTATGGCAGCAATGCCTGTGAGCAAAACTCATGCAGAAATGCTGAGATGCCGGCTGAGCTGAAAACGGAAAAGGCTCAGAGGATAAAGAACAACCTGATAGAGATTGGCGTGGTAACCGAAAATTTCATGCCATCAGGACTGTCATCATCCGAAGCTGCCATCCTTGCCAACCAGATAGGTACAGAGTTGAAAATCGATAATATATGGAGCGTATTCGGCAATTATTGGGGTCCTAATCCGAACTCGATGAGAGCCGCCTACAACCGAGGAATGGAACAGAAGAAAACGATTCCCTTCCTCGAAAAAGTGATGCCTGCTATCAGAGGATAAACTTATAGGTAGTATTCAAGTTTCACAAGTTCAGAAGTTAAAGGAGTTAAAGAAGTTATCGCTCCCTACGGTCGCTGAGGAGTTAAGACAATAGTCTTTTTGGCGTAGTTTTTTAAGCAGCAAGACATACGTCTTAACTCCTTAACTTCCTTAACTCCTTTAACTTCCTGATATGCAAAAGTTCAGGTAGTACTAGTACGCGTACATAGTACGTACTAGGTAGAAGTGAGAAATTTGCCTTACCTTTGCCCCCGGAATTCAGAACCAATGCGGTCTGAGTTTCGGGGGCTTTTGTGTATCTGCACATCAACCGTGGTGGGAGCCCCCAATCTTCTAAATTATTTAAAATGATGGAAGTGAAAGCGTATGTGTTCAGTCCTCCTCCTTACAGACGGCTGAGAGTAGTGAAAACGGAAGAGGGGATTACCCCACAAACCAATCTTTTATTAACGAAATAACATGACAGAAACACAACATGTAATTGCACTGAACCCTTATCGCAAGGGCAATAAGGGAAAGGTATTTTCCAACAGTATGACGGTGTATGACAAGGTGATTGCATCGCCGGAAATCAGGAAGATGATTCAGCAGATTAGGGGCGAACTGCCTATCCCGAAGGTGAATGCCAACGATGAGGAGGCGGTGAAGAAGGCGCAGGACAGGCTGAAGAGCGAACTGCCTTTCTTCTGTCCCCACTACGGCATTTTCAAAAACAATGTGCGCAGACAGGAGAATGCCCAGCCCGAGAGCTTCATGTTCCAGACTATCATCGACGTGGATGACAGGGAGTATGTAGACAAGGCTATCGAGAAGGCAAGGGAGCTGAACTGCTCTGACAGCATCTGGAACGGCTCGCTGCTGCACCTCTGCTACAGTGCCCGGAAGAAGCTGCACATCGGTATCAGACTGCCGGTGGGAATGACCATCGAGGAGACGCAGAAGGCGTATTGCGAGGCGCTGGGGGTGCCGTATGACGAGAGCTGCATCACACCCGAGAGAATGATTTATCTTACGGATAAGGACTCGGAAATCTACAGGTCGAAGATGTGGTGCGCCGTGCTGAGCGAGAAGGAGATTCTGATGCGAAGGCAGGCGTATCTGGACCGCGGACTGACCGTGGACGGAAGAGGGAAAGTTAATAGTTTACAGTTAAAAGTTAATAGCAATGGTAAGAATAATGAAAATAATAGACTATCGGGCAACGACGGCAATCCTGCTGTTTCTGCTGGCACTGCTGTTCAGCCTGCCCAACCTGGTGATAGCCATGGTGCTGATGCTGCTCATATCGGGGATTCTGGAGGCAATCAGAATGCTGGCGGACTGGAAGCCAGAGAGAAGAATCTGATTGCGTTTGACCTCTTTACGCAGGCTGCCGGACTCGGGGGTATGGAGATTGATACCGTGGGGTCGAGACACTCCTCGCTGCTGGCTATCATGAGCGCCGGTGCTTCGAGGGTGATGGAGGAAGAGGAACTGATGAAGGTGGTGAGGGTGAAAATGCCGAGCTACTATCAGGAGAACGACTGCCATCAGCTGATTCATGACTTCTATGCGAAATATGCTGACAATACGAAGCCGATGTCGAGGGAAGTGATGAGGGTGAATGCGCTTGCGGAGCAGAAGGCCAGCCAGCAAGTTAATAGTTTACAGTCGAAAGTTAATAGGGCTGAGCAACAAGTTAATAGTTTACAGTTAACAGGTAATAGGGCTGATGAGGATTATCCTGACCCGCCGGAGATGCCGAAGAAACTGCCAAAGCTGGTGGAGCTGCTGATATCGAGGACGCCGGAAATTTATAAGCCGGCTGTGGCGCACGCTATCTTCCCGCCGCTGGCTACGCATCTCTGGAAGACGAGGTTCCGGTATATTGACAACGTGGAGCACGAGGCGAGACTGATGACGCTGCTGCTTGCGGGTACCGGAGCGGGTAAGAGTAGCGTGAACAGGCCCATCGATTTCATTATGGAGGATATCAGGCTGAGGGATGCTGAAAACCTGAAGCGCGAAAAGGCGTGGAAGGATGAGATGCTGCGCAAGGGTGCCAACAAGGATAAGCGCAAGAGACCTGAAAACCTGATTATCCAGGAGATTGATGCGGATATGACAAACCCGGCTTTCGTGATGAGAACGGCTGAAGCGCAGGAACATTTCCTCTATACTTCGCTCAATGAGCTAGACCAGTTTGATGCGCTCAAGGGCAGCGGAAACCAGCAGTTCCGTATCATGTGTCTTGCAGCAGACCCGGGTAACAAATACGGACAAACTCGCGTGGGAACGATGAGTATTACGGAGCGTGTTACCATCCGGTTCAACTGGAATGCATCTACCACCATCCAGAAGGGTCAGCGTTACTTCTCTAAGGTTCTTACCGATGGTCCTATCAGCCGTATCAACTTCTGTACCATCCCCGAAAGGGAAATCGGCGAAGATATGCCTGTTTACGGAACCTATGATGAATCGTACCGTGAGGCGCTACGGCCTTACATCGAAAATCTGAACAAAGTAACGGGCTTGATTGAGTGTAAGGAGGCGTTTCAGCTTGCCCTCAAACTGAAGGATGAGAATGCTGAGTTTGCCCGGCTGTCGCAGGACAGGACGTTTGAGAATCTCTCGTTCCGTGCCAACGTCATCGCTTACCTGAAGGCGTGCGTGCTGTATGTAGCCAATGGTTGCAAGTGGGAGCCGGAGATTGACGAATTTATCCGCTGGAGCGAGCAGTATGACCTGTACTGCAAGATGCGGTTCTTCGGCGACATGATTGCGAAGGAGAACTTTATGGCGGAGAAGAGTTCGAAGCGTGGACCTCAGAATCTTTTACAGATATTACCCGATAACTTTACGGCTGCGCAGTTGCTTGCCATCCGGCTGGAGCATGGACTGGATGCGAAGGGTACCGATATGATGATCAGACAGTGGCTGCACCGGAATTACATCAGGCGGGCGTATCAGCATACGGGCAAGCGTGACAGTTGTGACAGTTGTGACAGTTTTGAGAAGCTGAAGTACCGCCACGACGGTATGGTTATTGAATCTTAAATTTATTTTTACTGATGCAGATAGTTTTAAAACGTATAGCGAAGAAGAAGACCTACACGATAGGTCGCCTTTACATCCTGAAGGATGAGGATGTGAAGAAGCGCACGATTGAGAGTGTGAACAAGTGCAGGGGGCTGAAGACGGTGTGCGAGGTACCCCAGGAGAAGCTGAATGCGGACTCGTATTTCTGTGATACACTGGAGCCGTGCTGGCGCAACCTTCTGGGTGTGGAGCTGAGTCCTGCCGAGGAGAATGTGCGGTTGGGGCGTGTATCGGGCAAGAAGGCGCAGAAGATGAAGGGCACGACAGCGATACCAGAGGGCACTTATCCGCTGGTGATCAGCAAGTCGCCGAGGTTTCAGATGTGGTTGCCGCTGCTGTTGGGTGTCCCCAATTTTAAGGGCATCCGCATCCATGCCGGCAATTATCCCGATGATACGCAGGGCTGCATCCTGGTGGGTGAGAACCGTGTAAAAGGCATGGTTGTAAACTCCCGTATCTGGCTCCACCGCCTCATCAATGCCATTACCGCTGCGAGAGACAGGGAGGAGAGCATTTGGATGAGCATTGGGTAGTGATTAGTTATTAGTGTTTAATTTTAATACCATTTTTAACATGAAAACAGAAGAAAATACAAAAAAGGAAGAAATGAAGAATGAAAAGACAGCGGGTAATGCTGTCGTGTTTGAAAACCCTGAATTCGGTAAGATTCTTACTCAGACCGATGAAAACGGGGAGCCTTTGTTCTGCGCGAAAGATGTCTGCAATGCGCTGGGGTATAAGAAACCAAGAAACGCTGTAAATCAGCTAGTTAACCCACTTGACGCCCTAAAACAGGGCGCATGGGTAGCGACTGGTATCAAGAAGGATGGAAGCGAGGCGAAACGCTGGTGCCAGATGCTTTTCGTCAACGAGAGCGGATTCTATGCTTTGGTTCTCGGCTCCAAGCTTCCAACGGCGGTGAAGTTCAAAAACTGGGTTACTTCCGAGGTGCTGCCACAGATTCGCAAGACGGGCGGTTATATTCCGGTAAAGCAGGGCGAGAGTGATGAGGAGACGATTCGGCATGCTGAAGAGATTCTCAGAGCTACACTCAAGGAGAAGGAGAATCTGCTGAAAAACCAGCAAGTGCAGATTGATCAGCAGAAGAAACTCATCGGAGAACAGGATACGGAGATTCGTCGGCTGAACGGTGTGGTAGACGAACAGGTGGTTTGTATCGCCAAGAACGGTGAGAACATCATCCAGTTGGAGAATCAGGTTGATCATCTTCTGCCGAAGGCGCTCTACACCGACAATGTTCTCAACTCAGTTTCCTGCTATACCACCACGCAGATAGCGAAAGAGCTGGGTATCACGGCACAGGAGTTGAACCGCCAGCTCTGTGCCCTTCATATCCAGTACTACCAGAGCGGCCAGTATCTGCTCTATGCCGATTATGCCCACATGGGCCTGGCGAAGAGCCGCACCCGCTACTCTACCCACCCCGACCCTCACTGCGATGGGGCACAGGAGAAACTGGGCACCGCCTACACCCACACCTACCTCGTATGGACAGAAAGAGGAAGGAAGTTCATACATTTAAAGGTAAAGAAGGGCCTTATTCGATAAAAAGGCTGGGGACCAGCGATGCTGGGAACGGGGGCAGGAAGGGGGGAAGCCTCTTCCTGCCCCTTTTTGCCCTTTTTGCGCCCCCGTTCCCAGCGATTCCATCGCTGGTCCCCTGTCCCCCCTTGCCTTTTCCTAAAGAAAGGCGATGGTGAGGCCAGCCATCACGATGCTTACCATCGACATCAGCTTGATGAGGATGTTCAGCGATGGGCCGGAGGTATCCTTGAACGGGTCGCCAACCGTATCGCCAACAATCGTTGACTTGTGGTTCTCGCTGCCCTTGCCACCGAAATGGCCCTCTTCTACCATCTTCTTCGCATTATCCCAGGCTCCACCAGAATTGGACATGAAGACGGCTAGGGTGAAACCGGCTGCCAAACCGCCTGTAAGAAGACATAAAACACCGGCTACGCCCAATACCAAACCTACTACGATAGGAATGATGATGGCTAACAGAGACGGAAGTATCATCTCGCGCTGAGCACTGCGGGTACTGATTTCCACACATCTTCCATAATCCGGAGTCGCCTCGCCCGCAAGAATGCCCTTGATTTCACGGAACTGGCGACGAACCTCCTGAACCATCGAGCCCGCTGCCCTGCCTACAGCACCCATCGTGAGTCCGCAGAACAGGAAGGCAGCCATCGCACCCAGAAAGGCTCCTACAAGCACCTTAGGATTGATGAGGTTCACCTGGAAGAAAGTGATGAAATCTACCGTGCTCGCTGTTGTCGGGTCGAAGATATTGCCCGCCGCATCGATATACTGCTTGCCGCCTTCTACCGCACGGATCATCGCTATCTTAATCTCCTCGATATATGACGCCAGAAGAGCCAGAGCCGTAAGCGCCGCAGAACCGATGGCAAAGCCCTTGCCGGTAGCTGCCGTGGTGTTGCCCAGCGCATCGAGCGCATCGGTACGTTCGCGCACCTCCTCGCCCAGTCCGCTCATCTCCGCATTTTCTCCGGCGTTATCGGCAATCGTAGCCGGGTTGCGCGGATCATCCTCAGGAATATTCGCCTCAACCTTGCCCACCAGGTCGGCTCCCACATCGGCTGCCTTGGTATAGATTCCGCCGCCTACACGGGCAAAAAGCGCCTGCGTAGAGGCTCCCATGCCGAAGGTAAGCATGGTGGTGGTGATGGTGATGAGGGCGGTAGATTCGCCCGCATACACGGCATGGAGGATGAGGAACCAGAGGGCGATATCGAGCAGTCCGAGACCTACCACCACGAGGCCCATCACGGCACCGCTGCGGAAGGCAATCTTCAGTCCCTTATCGAGACCTGAGCGCGCCCCGTTGGCCGTACGTGCCGAGGCATAGGTAGCCGTCTTCATGCCGAAGAAGCCCGACAGACCAGAGAAGAGACCGCCGGTAAGGAAAGCGAACGGAACCCACGGATTCTGCACTTTCAGGACGTACGCCATGAAGGCGAAGACGATGGCGAGCACCACGAAGACGATGCCTACCACATTATACTGCTGTTTAAGGCAGCCATCGCACCCTTGCGCACATGCATCGCGATTTCTTTCATTCTCTCGGTTCCTTCGTCTTCCTTCATCATGGAACGAAAGAAGAACCACGCCATTCCCAATGCTACAACGCTGGCTATCGGGATGAGCCAAAACACTAATGGAATACTATTCATAGACGGTATAGTTTATTTGGTTTAAAAATTTGATTATCAGTTGATTTATGGTGCAAATATTGGATTTTTATCTGAAATCGCCAAGGAAAAAGGGAGATTTTTCAATTGCAGGAAAATATTTACGAAAAAGGGACAAAAAACTCGCAGATAGAAGAGGCGGAACCGGCGTTCTACCCCATTCTATCTGCGAGAAATTCATCGTCAGATAATGACTAGATGTATGAAGTCATATTTATTTGTTCAAAACAGCATCCAACTGCTGGTGGAAATCCTTGTCACTCGGACGGAAGGCATCACTGTCGGCTATTGTTCCATCTGCATTGAGGAGGATAAAACGGGGAATGCCGTTGATACCAAAAGCCTTGGAGAGTGCTTCGTCCTGCACCTTATCAAGGATGAACTGTTCCCATGCAGGATTATCCTTATCGAGTTTTTTGAGCCATGCCTGGCGGTTGCTATCCATCGAGATGCTGACAAAGCGCACCTTTCCGTTGCCCTGGTATTCGGCTACCCGCTTTTCCAAATAAGGAATTTCGCGGCAGCAGGGCCCGCACCAGGTAGCCCAGCAGTCAATATAAACCACCTTGCCCAAGAACTCCTTGCTGCTGTGCACGTTGCCCTCGCGGTCGGTGAAGGAGAATTCAGGAGCCATCATGCCTTTTTTGGTATTCTTGATGGACTTCACCTTGTCGGCATACTTGCGGATGAGCAGTGAATCGGAGCCTGCCATCTCGCAATAAGGTTTCCAGAAGCGGTCGATATCTGCATAATCCTTGCCATAGAGCAACACATCGCAGGCACAATCATCGAGCAGCGCGTGGCGCACTCTGGCGTTGCTTACGCGGGCTGAAATCGCCTGCATCTTAGCCAGCCCATATTCCGTCATATCATGTCCGTAAAGCGAATCGAGCGATGCATCTATACTTGCCTTGATGACGCGCTGAGGCAGATAATTATAGAGTCCCAGCCAGTTGTTCACATCAATGCCAGATATCATCTCCTTTCTGCGTGCATCGTTTTTGGGAAGAATGCGGGTAAGAAAATTGACACGGGCATCTTCATTCAGATGACCTAAATACTGTCTGATACGGGTGTCTTTTATCTTCTTCAACTGTCCCGAAAGGTGTTTGTATTTCTCTTCCAGCACCTTGACACGGTCCTTGCCAGCCAAAGGGTCCTTTTCATCGTCAAACGGGAAGAACACGGCATAATCATAACTGGCATTATATGTCTTGATCCAGTCTGCTGCCGCTGCATTCCGCTCGGAGAATGCTTTCAGGCTGTCTTCTACTTCATCCCTAAAAGCTTGTGCTCCAACCTGAACGGTTGAGAGCACAAACAGGATTCCTAAAAACATCTTTTTTTTGTTCAGATAATGATTGTAAATATTCATAATCTACCTATTTAAAATATATTGAGAGAGAAAAATATGTATTCTAATAATTCTGCCTGAATGTAGGGTTGTTCTGCATGACCCTGACTGGGAACGGCTGCACCCACAACTTGCTATCGGGAGCGATGGAATACTGTCCCAGGTCGCGCAGGTCGCGGATGATGGTCTTCTTGTACGCATCCTCCGTATTCCAGCGTCTGCGGTCGAAGAAATTGACGTAACTGCCGATGCACTCGATGAACTTGGCTTTCTGCAGCAGCACCATGGCTTCCTGCTCGCCCCTAGCAGCAAACGGCGTATAATAGTCTGGATCGATGCGGAAGGTTCTCACCTTGTTCACCAGGTCGAGTCCGTCCTGCACATGACCGGTGCGGATTTTGCATTCTGCAGCCAGATACATCATCTGTTCTACGGTAATGCCCCAAGGATTGCAATAAGCATCGCCATAGGCCTCCAAACAGCCTTCAATGCCGGAGTCCATCTCGCCATAATCAAGGTCCCAATAAGGTTCACCCGAACTCTGGGCATAGTCCTTCACATAGTCGCCCGGCTCGAAGAGGGCAGCAGTTTCCCAGCTCAGCTGTTCATAATTAGGATATTCATTCATATCGTAAAGAGGAGAAACATACAGGATGTTGTTGCTGCTGGAAGGTTTCAGTTCCCAGCGTGACGTAGTCTTGATGACGGAGCGGTCTTCTATCTGGGAATTGAGTTCCAGCGCCTTGCTGGCGTAGGTAAGTGCCTCATCGTATTTCTTCATCTGGAAGAGGATAAGCGCCCTGACTGCATTTCCGCCACAACGGGTGATGCGGCTCACATTGCCCCGAGTAGGCAGCAGGGCGATATTCTCGTCGCTGCAGTCGCTGAGCATCATGTCGTAGCACTGCTGCAGGGGGAGCTGGGGTTTCTGATCTACATTGGCATCTGTAGGATAAGCGATTCCGTTCTGCTCTGCCACTGTGGCTGCATCATACTGCGCAGCATAGATATTGGCTGCCAGAAAGAGATAATAGGCCCTCGAAATCTTCGCCTCAGCGATAAGGACCGGCTTCTGCTGCTCGTTGCCCCTGCAGCTTCCTATCTTGGAGAGCAATACGTTCATATAGTTGACGTATTCATAGATGTCGGTGTAGCAGTAGTCTTTTGTAGAGAGCAAAGCTCTATCCACACTCTCATCATAAGCCAGATAGGCATAGGTGAGCGTCTCCTTATTGCGCAGACGGGTTTTTACCGTAGAGAAATCGCACCCATAATCTTCATTGACGAGGATGCCCAGATTTTCATTGGGATTGCTACGGATAGTCTTGCGATTGAGCAGCAGTTCCAGGTCGGCCGTCTTATCCAGCGTGGTCTCCCCCTCTGGCACCAGGTCCAGATCGCCGCAGGAAACACACAAGGTAAGGGCCAGCATGCAGGCAGCCGGCTTCCATGCCCTACTTATCTTCTTGATCATATCTTTTCTTTTCATAACTGATTCCTTTCTTGAAATTACTGATTTCTTTCTTGAAATTAAATGTTTACATTCAGGCTCACCGTATATGACTTCGGTATCTTGTTGCCTAAAGTTCCTGATGAGGCTTCTACACGCTCCGGATCTATGCCGCGCTTATTGCGCACCCAGGTGCATACGTTGTTCATCTGCAGACGGATGCTCATACCGCCCACACCGATGAATCGGCAAATCTCGGGGGTAAACTTATAGCCCAAGGTGAGACTGCGCAACTTCATATAGTCGGCATGATCCACGTTCTGATCGCAGTATTTCAAGTCGTAGATGCTCACATTCATGTTGTACATCATATAACCATTGCCCAACACTCCCGAGCGCTCACTCTCCGGCATTCTCCAGTAATCGAGATAACTGCGCGGTACGGATGCTTTGTAGCTGAGACTTATATCGGTATCCCAGCGCTGTGCATCAGCACGGAAATAATGACCAGCATACCATACGAAACTGGCTCCGAGGGAGAATCCCTGCCAGGTGATTACAGGCATGATGGAGCCTGACCACTTCGGATCGAGGGAGCCGCTGAACTTTACATCTTCTACCTTGAAGGTGGTGGCGTAGAGGTCATTGCAGTAAGTGCTGCCGTCGGCTGCACGCCAATATAACTGCTGATAACCATCTTCATCGGTCTCTACATGGTCGAAGGCAAAGGAATAGAGCGAATTGATAGGATCGCCCTCATGATAGCTGCCCAATGCCGACCAGCCGCTGGTAGGCTCATGATAGAGTTTGAGAATCTTATTCTTGTTGTAAGCCAGCGTAAAGTCCATAGATACCCCAACCTGGCTGCGGGTTCTCGCCTTGAGAATCTCGGCAGAGAGCTGCAGTTCCATACCCTTGTTCAGAGTCTGGGCATTGTTGGTATAAAGAGACGACCAGCCGGTGGTAGGGTCGAGGTCGATCTGTGCCAGAACATCGGAACTCTTCTTATGATAGACATCGAAAGAACCGGTAAGACGGTGGGAGAATACGGAGAAATCGAATCCCCAATCCCAAGAGGCAGTCTTCTCCCAGCGCAACTGGTCGTTAGGCGGGGTTTTTAGCGTAGCCTGCTTATCACCATGTGCTTCGTTGGTAGAAATACTGGCGGTAAGATAGGAGGAATAGTTGGAATTGATATTTCCCGTCACACCATAGCTCAGGCGGAGTTTCAACATGTCAAGCCAGGTGAGCGACTTCATAAACGATTCGTTCTGCGCATTCCAGCTGGCACCTACTGACCAGAGCGGACGGCTGCGGAACTTAGGGTCGGCTCCGAAGAGGTCGGCCTTGTCCACACGGTAGCTTCCACTAACCGAATATCTGCCATCGTAGGTATAGTTGGCGGTGGCATAATACGATTTGTAGCGATGCTTGGAATGCGTACTGCCTGCCACATCACTGGAGATGAACATATAGGCAGGAGAATAAATCGAGCCAAGATCAGAAGCCTTCAAAGTAAGCAAATCGGCGAAGTTCGTCAGTCCAGTATTGTTGGTAAGCGTCTGCTCATCATATCCGTAAAGGCAGCTGCGCACGCTTCTGCCGTAGGTCTGGCGATATTCATAACCCAGAATGGCGCTTACGGCGTGCTTTTCGGCAAACACCTTATCATAAGTGGCCTGCGAACGGAAGGTGAGATAATTGCCCTCGCTCGACTTCGTATCCAGCGTTCCTCCTTCCGGCATGTAGTGTTTACCGCCACTGGTAAAGAGGTTGTAGATGTGGCGTGAGGAATAGCTTTCACCATCGATGAGCGATTCGCTCCTGCCGCTCACATCCTCATACTGGAACATACCGCTCAACTTGAGTCCCTCCAGGGGTTTCAGATTGAGATGAACATAGGAGCGGGTGTAGGTTTCGCGGCTCTTTCTGAAATTGAGGTTGGCCTCATCTATTACATTGTAACCCTCATCCTTCAGACCCAAAGAGGGATCCTTGAGCGTAGGTTCACCCAGATAGACGGCTGCCTGGAGCGTGGCTGGAGTGCCATCGGCATTATACATGCTCTGATAGTCGTAGAATGAGGTCACTTTGCTATAGTCGTAAATGCCGTAAGCATGGCTCTTGGTGCGATTGTTGTTCAGCGTAACTCCGAAGTCCATATCCACCCACTTGGCTGGTTCTAGCTTGCCCACATACTGCAGGGAGAGGGTGTTGTCATACTGGTTCTTCATACTGGTATTATCACCCTTCCAATCCACAATCACGCTTGAATTCAGATACTTGCCCTTGGTGCGGATGGCGAGGTTGTACTGCTGCTGCAAACGGTTGTGGAGCATCAGGTCTTCCCATTCGTCACGATAACTGTTGCGGCTCCAGTCGGCAATGGTCTTGTTGTAGTCTGCATCGCTCACCTCGCCCAGATTGTGCTGAATCATCAGTCGCAGGGCCGGCGCCATCAGCTGACCACGCGTTCTGTAACTCTTCAGAAGCTGTCTGTAGGCATCTTCGTGCTGACACACCCAGTCGAAGTTGTACTGCTGCAATTCCAGCTGCTCGGCAGCATTACACCATTCGTTGGCATTATAGTCGGTGCGGTTGGTAGAAGTGATGTCGGCATTGAAGTCGATGGAAAGTTTCTCCTTCTGCGCCTTCTTGGTGGTGATGACGATGACTCCATTGGAAGCTCTGGCTCCATAGACTGCCGCTGCTGCCGCATCCTTGAGCACCGTGATCTGATCCACCTCATACTTGTTGACATCTGCCAGCGTGCCGCTGATAGGCAATCCATCTACCACGATGAGCGGACTGCTGCTTGCCTTGAGCGAACTGACGCCTCGGATGGTCAGGTCGCCGTCATAATTGACGAGTCCGGCAACCTTTCCCTCCAGACTCTGCTGCAGTCCCGCCATATAGCGGCTGTTGATGTTGGTGGAAGTAACTGTCTGGAAGGAACCTGTAGCATTCTCCTTCTTTAGGGTCTGGTAACCAGTAACTACCACGTCGCTGAGCTGTTTGGCATCATCCTCCATGATGATGGTAACGTGCTTGTATGAAGCCTTGCGCTTGAAAGGTTTCATGCCGATATAGGCATACTCGAGCATGGCATCCTGAGGAACATCAGGCAGCTCGTATTCGCCATTCTCATTGGTTACTGTACCGGTTTTAGAACCCGCAACCTTAATAGAAACGCCCATCAGCGGATTTCCGTCGCTATCCAGAATCTGTCCGTTCACCTTTGGCTTCTCATCGCCCTTCTGTGTACTCTTTCGAACCACATTGATGCGTGAACCCTCCACCTTTATGGTGAAAGGAGTGGAAGCCAGCAACATTTCTATCGCCTTGGGAGCAGGCAAATCCTTGAAATCTGCCGAAACCTGATAGTCTTTCAACAGGTCGTAATTGTAACTCACTCTGTAATAGCCCGACATTTTCTCGACCTGATACAAAGTAGATGGCAATGAAGCCTGGCTGCATTGCAAGCTGATCTTGTTGCCTTGTGCCATCATCTGGAGAGCAAAAAGCGACAGAAACAGACAAGAATAGCCTCTCTTTCTCAGTTTCTTTTCCATAACTTACATGTTTTATGTACCAATCTTACTATATATGAATTATCATTTTAAAAAAAAGACGAGAAAAAAGTGAAAAGGGGACACAAAAAGAAAGAAAAAATGCAGAAAAAGCAACTTTTGGCATACTTTTTCTGCATTTTCATATATTACGGGGATAAAAAAGACTTATTTTATAGTTATCTCCTGATTCAATAATTCTATATCTACTCCCTCGATTTCGTTGAGCCGCTCTACGATTTCATCAACAGGAGTATTCCGCTCTTCTACGAAATGAATCTGGGTGTTCAAGCATGTCTTGTTCTCGAAAACCACTTTTACGCCATACCATCTGCCAATCTCCTTCATCGCTTCGAGGAGGGAAATATGATGGAAATAGAACTTCCCGTTCTTCCATTGTATCAGCGGATAAGTATCTACGGAAGAAATCTGCATCTTTCCAGCTTCAAGAGTCAGCATCTGGTTGGGTTTCATCACGACAGACTGATCCTCTTCACCTTTTTTCTGCACAGCTACCTTTCCGGAAACGAGAATCAGCTGAGTTGATTTGCCCGGATAGGCTTTTACATCGAAGGCGGTTCCCAGGTCTGTGGCTACGAGCGAAGCAGCTTCTACCACAAACGGACAGCTGGCATTGTGCTTCACCTCGAAATAAGCCTCGCCCTTCAGTTGAACCCTGCGCTGGCTGCCCGAAAACTGCTTAGGATAAAGCAGGGCGCTCTCAGCATTGAGCCATACCGTGGTTCCATCGTTCAGCACAAGTTGCCGGCTCTTTCCCCTACCGGTTTCTGCCCGCAGCATCTCCAGGGCAGTATCACTGTTGGAAGTCGGGGGTACTGCCCTCTTTTCCACCTTATTATATATAGCAACGGCAGATGCTGCTTTCTTCCCGGCAGATGCTGCCGATTTCTCTGTTAGTTTCTCTCCGGCTGAAACGTTTTCTGAAGTAGGATGAATATCCACATTTTTTACAACCAGAAAAGCGATAAGCATGATAGCTGCCAAAGAAATGACCGTCTTACGAACTGTTGACATAGAGATACGAATCCTCAGAGAAGGCTCTGCATCGGAAGATACTGGGACTGAAACCTCTTCAAAACCATCAGATTCTTTCAAATCAGCCGGTTCTTTCAAGTTCTCATGTTCGTCCAGGTTGAGCATACTACTCAAATCCTTCCAAGCCTGCTCTGCATCCGGAGCCTCAACATCCATTCGGTTCAGGGCACTGCGAATCTCGCCCTGCTCCTGAACAGAAGGCATACGCTCCTGACTTTCGTTGCCCGATATGTTACTATCTTTGTTCATTGCTTGATTAATCTATATAAATAAGACGGTATATGTATAAAAAAGGGGACACGGTTATTCGTTTTTTTTCAGTCGGAATCTAAATTCCTTCAAGGCTCGCTGCAACTGTTTCTTGATTCCTTCTGCAGAAATACCAACGATTTCAGCTGCTTCCTTATAGGTCTTCCGCTGCCGGTAACAGAGATCAAATATCAGCCGCGTTCTCTCGGGCATCGTCTGTAATACTCTTTCTATCTGCTCTATCCGCTCCTCACGATACTGCCATGATTCATCAGCAGTAACAAGGAGTTTGATATCTTCTATCGGTATCAGTTTGACTGTAGCTTTCTGCCGATACCAGCCGAGCGACCGGTTGCGCACACTGACATACAGATAACCTCTTAATTTTTCGAATGTTATGTCGCGATGAGTTTTCCAAAGAGACACAAAAACCTCACTTACCATATCCTGAGCCACCTGCCTGTCGCCCACAATATCATAAGCTAAATAAAACAATTGGGAATGCATCTCCTTAAACACATGCTCAAATTGCGCTGACGTTATATACTCTTTCTCTGCCATTCGGCTGCAAAAGTACAAAAAAATATTGGTTCTAAAGAATTTCCAGCCTTTCTTATCGTGAATTTATACCTATTATTTTGTTTTCTCATAAAAAAGCCGTAACTTTGCATGCTCTTAAGCAGAATAAAGGAAACAGATTAGTAATTAAAAGCAAATATGAATTATCATACGACATCAATAACGACAAACAGGAAACATCACTACCGGGAACTGTTGGCTATCGGCATTCCTATCATCATAGGACAGCTGGGAACCATCATCCTGGGATTTGCTGATACGCTGATGATTGGCCATCACAGTACACCCGAACTGGCGGCTGCCGGACTGGTGAACAATATCTTCGGTCTCGTTTTCGTATCCTATATGGGATTCACCTACGGACTCACTCCTATCATCGGACGGCTCTACGGCGAGGAACGGACCGACTGCATCGGACAGAAAGTGCGCAATGCCTTCTGTGCCAACATGCTGACGGGCTTCATCTTCACCCTCGCCCTCGTTGTGCTCTACCTGAATCTGGGGCGCATCGGACAGCCTGAAGAGCTGCTCTCGATCATCCGCCCTTACTTTCTGGTAAACCTCGCCTCGGTGCTCTTCATGGGCATCTTTTTCACGATGAAGCAATTTCTTGACGGACTCGGACAGACCAAGGTGGCGATGTGGGCGATGATTGGCGGCAACGTAATCAATATCCTGGGCAACTGGGTACTGATTTACGGTGTGGCGGGGTTTCCGGAACTGGGTTTGCTGGGAGCCGGTATTTCGACGCTGGTGAGCCGCATTCTGATGGCGCTGGCGATGGTGGGCATGCTGATGACGGGCAAGAATTTCGAGGAATACAGACGCGATATTCTGCACAGTTCTCTGACCAAGGCTGACTTCAGGGAGATGAACCGGTTGGGCTGGCCTGTGGCACTGCAGCTGGGCATGGAATCGGCTGCCTTCACGCTGAGTTGTGTGATGGTGGGCTGGCTGGGAACCATTCCGCTGGCGGCTCATCAGGTGATGATTACCCTCTCGCAGCTCTTCTATCTCGTGCTTTCGGGCATGGCGGCTGCGCTGGCTATCCGCATGAGCCATTTTATGGGTCAGAAGGACTACGGAGCTGTCCGCCGCAATGCCTACGACGGGTTCCGGCTGAACCTGCTGTTCTCGCTGTGCATGGGTTTGCCGGTGTTCCTGCTTCGCCATCAGATAGGTGGCTGGTTTAATGATAATGTGGAGGTGCAGGCGTATGTGGCTACGCTGATTATCCTGATGATGGTATATCAGTTTGGCGACGGACTGCAGTATACCTTTGCCAATGCGCTGCGTGGCATCGCCTGTGTGAAGCCGATGGTGCTCTATGCCTTCATCGCCTATTTCGTCATCTCCTTGCCTCTGGGCTACACCCTAGGTTTCCCTTGCGGCTTGGGCATTCTGGGCATCTGGTTAGCCTTCCCGTTCGGTCTGACCATAGCGGGAGAAATGTATCGCAGAAGATTTGAGAAGGAACTGAAGAAGATTGAGGAATAAGAATTAGGCACGGATTACACGGATTACACGGATTGATAGAGACATGCTCGAAACGAGTTATAATCTCGAAAAAAATCCGTGTAATCCGTGCCTAAAAAAAACTGACGGGATTTACTCAGCAACCTGCTCAGCACGATCATCTACGTTCTCACCCTCTGTAGGAGCGAGAGTAGCCTTGAAATCGGTGATGCCGTACTTAGCAAGAATGTTGTACCACTGGAGGAGCTTCTTGATATCGCTGTCGTGAACACGGTCGCGATCGTAGTTAGGAAGAACCTCAGCAAAATAAGCGTGGAGCTCAGCAACAGGCGCCTTCTTGTAGTTGAAAGTGCTAGGCTTGCCCTCTTCCTTCTTGCTTACGCTGTCGAGCACTTGCCAGAGTGGCACCTCATCATCGTCTGTATACATAGCGATGTCACCAAGGCTTGTTACGCGGTCGGTAGCGAAAGCTGGGATACGCTTGTGAGTCTCATCGAGTGTTTCTACGATGAGGTTTCTGTTACCTCTTGATACCAATTTATAAAGGCCTGGTTTGCCTGCAATTGAAAGGATTGTTTCCATTGTCTTTTCTGTTATTCTTTATTATTAATGATATCCAATAATTTCCTTACCTGTGCATCGATATCCTGCTCGCCATCGTTCACGATTTCGAAATCGGAGCGGGCTGTAAGCTCTTCCTGCGGCATGACGGCATCTATCCACTGCTGCGCCTTCTCTGCCGGGATATGATCGCGCTGCATGATGCGCTGGATGCGGACCGGTATGGGAGCCGTTACGCAGACCACGAAATCGAGGTGGATACGGCGGTAGAAACCGCTATCAAAGAGGATGGCACTCTCCATCCACTCATAGCTGCTCTGCTCGAAATCGCGCGCCACAGCCGGATGAACCACATCGTTGACAGCCTGCTTGTTAGCCTCGCCAGCCAGCAGAAACTGAGCCAGCACGGGCTTCTGCAAAACGCCCTCTGCACTGTAAACATGCTCGCCCACCAGCTTTTTCAAACCAGCCTGCAAGCGGGCATCGGTACGCATGAGCCGCTTAGCCTCAGCATCGCAGTCGTAAACCCGGATGCCCTGTTTCTCCAATATCCGGCACACATAGCTCTTTCCGCTACCTATACCGCCCGTTATCGCTATCTTCATCACGATGAATTATAAATTGTAAATTATAAATAACAGAACTTTCGCAAGTTTTACCCCACACGCCCTGAAAGGGCAGAAGCTCCTAGCCCAGGGTAACACCCTGGGTAATTACGGACGCAAACCTGTCGCCCTGTAAGGGCAAAAGCTTTAAAACTCCAGGCAATACATAAAGCTTTTGCCCTTACAGGGCGCCTTGTTGACTGCCATTATACCCAGGGTGTTACCCTGGGCTAGGAGCTTTTGGGCCTTCAGCCCGTACTTGAACCACATGCGAAAGTTCAGTTAATCATCATTGCTGTTCCAGCAGATAATCTACCGTTTCCAGTTCGAGATGCGCCTTGCTCACCGAGCGCGGCACGCTGCGCAACTGGAGTTTGCACTTGTCAGAAGGGTTGTTAGCCAGATCGTTATAATCTACTACCACCTTAAACTGGCTCGGCTTGATGGTTCTGAAGAGGCTGGCTCCGATGGTGAATCTTACCGCCACTTTAGATGGGAAGGTACGGAGCACCATGTTATCAGGCATGTTGATGGCCGTAACAGGCACCTCGACCGACTCTTCGGTAAGCACATCAGGATATACCGCCAGACGCACCATCTGAGGCACAATCTTCATGCCACGTATCTTCTTGATAGGTACGCTGCGATGAATGGTATCCTGCAGGTTGCGCATGTTGAACGGCTCGATTTCTACCGATTCCAACTGGTCGAGCTGCTTCTTGTTGGCATAAACCGTAACCGTAGACGGCAGGAATTCGGTATGTGCCAGATAATAACTCTTGCTGGTTGTAATCTTACCTCTGAACACCACAGGCACTCGCTTGGAAGAGCCGTAGGTGAAGAAGAAATCGTATTTTGCCGGCTTGATGGAGATCAGTTTGGTAGAGCCATAGAGCTGGGATGCCACCTGTTTCTGCACATCAGCCATCGGAATCTGTCCCGTTCCCGTTTCCTCGTCGGCATAATTGGCAAACCGGAATGTGAGCGGAAGAATCTTGCCTCCGTAAGCATAGGTAACGAGTGTGAACCCCTTATCGCGCACCGTAATATGCACGGTATCAGGGAGTTCGCCGGTTATCACCGCATTGCGGGGCACGCCCGTTAGCTGCACAGGAATATTGAATTCTCTCTCGGTAGTCTCATTAAGCGTCATCATCAGCCAGAAGATGCCGCTGAGAGCGAGAAAGAACAAAAAAATCAGAAACTCCTTATTCAGACCACTGAACAGGAAGTTTCTGACAGCTTTTAATATGCTCTTGATACTATGCATTAGGTGTCTGACTAGCTGCATCAGCAAACACGTAGCCCTTAGCTACAGTGATTACCACGCCACGAGCTATCTCAACATCAACGGTATTAGCCTCAAGGTCAACACGCTTAACAGTGCCATAAACACCGCCGCCTGTAACCACCTTTGTACCCTCTGCCAAAGCATTCTGGAACTTGCGGATTTCCTTCTGCTTCTTCTGCTGAGGACGGATCATAAAGAACCACATGATAGCGAAGATAGCTACCATCATGATGAGAAAACTCATGCTGCTACCACCGGCAGCTGCTTGCAATACTAAATTTGTCATGTCGTTAAAGTATTATCTATTATTATTTTATGTTCTATATATAAATAAGGTGTGGCCAGCAAGAAAGGCCCCCATTATTTACTCACCCTTGCCCGGAGCGCGGTGAATGCGCGGACGACGGCCGGCTGGGTGCTGGTTGTCTGGGCGCTGTTTGCCGGCATGTTCGCCGTGCTGTGCATGCTGATGCTGCTTGCGCTCAGGCATCTCCTTCTGGATGAGGTTGCGGCTGATGAGCTCGCGGCAGATGCTGTCGAGCATACCGTTAACATAACCGCCGCTGCGAGGAGTGCTGTACGCCTTGGCAAGTTCTACATACTCGTTGATAGTGACGGTAGCCGGGATGCCAGGGAAGTTCATCACCTCGGCGATGGCAATCTGCATGATAATCACATCCATATAGGCAAGACGTGAGAAATCCCAGTTGCGCAAAGCCTCGCTCATATAGCGCTGGTAGGTATCGCAGTTGAGGATGGTAGCACGGAAGAGCTTGCGTGCAAACTCTCTGTCTTCAGCATCCTTATATTCCGGCAGCAATTCCTGCTTGGCCTTAGCTTCCGGGTCGAAACGCTTGATAGTCTTCAATACGAAAGTATCTATGATATCCTTGTCATCGTTCCAGTAGAGGCTCTTCTCCTCGAGGAATGCATCAAGATCTTCATTATTCTGAATGAACTGCTTGTAGATGCGGCGCCATACCTCACGGTCGCGGCTGTACTCGTCGAGATCGGCGAGTTCCTCATCAATAGCACCGCTTACATAATCAGCATAGAGATCACTAGACGTAATAGCTGTATACACTTTGCGCACCATTTCAATATCCTCATCCCAGTTGGAATGCTTAACATCTATCCATTCGAGCAGCATCTTGTTCTCTTCGAGCTGCAGAGCGAACTTATTGAATGCGAAACGTGGTGAAGGTTCCTGCTCACCCTCTCTCTTGGCACGAGCCACATCTACATCGTAGCGCTTGCGTGCCTCCTGAGTGATGGCAACGATGAGCTGCAACATGTAGTTGTACAAATCGTATGACTTGGAGAGACTAAACATCAGCTCCTTCTCAGCGTTATCCATGTTATGATCGCTGTTTTGATAGTATGCGTAGGTTAACTGCACAATCTTACGTCTTATCAAATCCCTATTAATCATTCTCTAATGTTTTTAAAAGATTCATTTATTAAATTATCTAATACGCTTGCAAAAATACACATTAAATAGGTAATAGACAAGAAAACGGGCAAAAATTTCAGTTTATTTAAGCAAAAAATTGTATTTTCAATATTTTTTCTGCATATAAAACCTGTTTTTCGGCAAAAAGTTTGCTCATTCCAAATAATTTTAGTAATTTTGCACCCGCTTTAAGCAAAGCTAATCCGTGTGATGGCGAGTTAAGGCACATTTTTTATTAATAACTTAATTTAGAGTAACACAAAATGAAAGAGATTAATGTAACAGGTCAGAAGCGTACAGACCTTGGCAAGAAAGCTTCTAAGACATTGCGTAAGGAAGGTTTGATTCCATGTAACCTTTATGGTGAGAAGAAGGGCGAGAACGGTGCTCCTGAGGCTTTGTCATTCGCAGTTCCATTCGCTGAGTTGCGTAAAATCATCTACACTCCTCATGTATACGTTATCAACCTCATCATCGACGGTGAGAGCCACACAGCTATCATGAAGGAGATCCAGTTCCACCCAACAACAGACGCTCCTCTGCACGTTGACTTCTACGAGGTTAACGACCAGAAGCCTATCACTATCGGTATTCCAGTTAAGTTGACAGGTCTTGCACAGGGTGTACGTGATGGTGGTCGTATGAACCTCTCTATCCGTAAGATCAACGTTACAGCTCCTTACCAGGTTATTCCTGAGCACCTCGATATCGACGTTACTGAGTTGAAGATCGGTAAGAGCATCAAGGTAGGTGACCTCTCATTCGAGGGTCTCGAGTTGGCTACAAGCAAGGCTGTTGTAGTTTGCTCTATCAAGATGACACGTAACGCTCAGCTCGCAGCTCAGGCTGCTGATGATGCAGAGGCTTAATCACTGAGTCATCTAGAGATTTTACGAACCTGAGTAAAGCATTATCAAACATTGGATAAATATTTGATTTGTGGGCTTGGTAACCCTGGCGATGAATATGCCGGCACCAGGCACAACACAGGATTTATGGTATTGGACGCTTTTGCTAAAGCGTCCAATATTCATTTTGAGGATAAGCGATATGGCTTCGTAGCCGAGACTACGCTCAAGGGAAGAAAGATTTTCCTGCTCAAACCTACCACATTCATGAACCTCAGCGGTAATGCGGTAAGATATTGGCTGAATCAGGAAAAGATTGACCAGAGCCGACTGCTCGTTATCAGCGATGAGCTAGCCCTGCCTCTGGGTGCTTTCCGACTGAAGGCGAACGGCAGCAACGGCGGCCATAACGGATTGGGACATATCCAGCAGCTTATCGGCCAGAACTATGCCCGCCTGCGCATGGGCATCGGCAACGATTATCCACGTGGCGGCCAGATAGACTGGGTGCTGGGCAAATATACTGAGGAAGACATGAAGCAGCTGCAGCCGGCCATCGACCTGGGTGTAGAGATTATCAAGAGCTTCGTATTGGCTGGTATCGACATCACCATGAACCAATACAATAAGCTAGGGAAGAAATAATCATGAAGGAATCAGCAAGAATAGACAAGTGGCTCTGGGCTGCCCGCATTTATAAGACCCGCAGCATTGCTGCCGATGCCTGTAAGAATGGCCGCGTCATGGTAGGAGGCGTAACGAGAAAGCCTTCCTTCATCATTAAGCGTGGCGATGTGGTGAGCGTAAAGAAAGCCCCTATCACCTACTCTTTCGAGGTTCTCGACTGCATAGAGCAGCGCGTAGGAGCCAAAATGCTCTTCGGAGTCTATAAGAACGTGACCGACCCTAAGCAATACGAGCTCCTGGAGATGAGCCGCATCAGCGGATTCGTAGATAGAGCCCGAGGCACTGGTCGCCCTACAAAGAAAGAACGCCGTGCCCTGGACGCCTTCGTAGATCCCGCCATGTTCGGATTTGACGAAGAAGACTGGGACGAAGATGAAGAATAAAAGAATCCCCTATACATCTTTTACACTGTATAGGGGATTTTTTTATTCCCATTGAGCATTCTTCTTTTGCTGGCTCTTTTCATGAATAATCAACCCGACAGCAAAAAGACAAATCAGGATGAGTGCTCCACAAATCATTGCGAAATTAATTTCTTGTGTAGTCATAATTATTTTCCTTTCTTTTTTACTTTGCAAATATACAACATTTTAAGATACGATGCAAGAAAATTGGGATAATTATTGCTAAAAATATACGAAATGGAAACTTATATGTAATATTTGGCTGCTTATTTTAAAATAATGCTTAAAATATTTGGAGCGAATAGAGAAAAAACATACCTTTGCATCTAGCAAAAATGATGGAATCAGCATACACACTGATAACTAATCATACTCTATATGAGCATTATATACTATTAATTTAAAATATTAGAGATCATGAAAAAATTATTCGTTATGGCAGCTATGGTACTGTCTTCAGTAGGTGCTTTCGCACAGTACAATGCAGGTGACATCACCATTCAGCCTAAAGTAGGTTTGAGCATTGCAGATTACACAGACGTAGATGACTCTAAGACACGTGCCGGTGTTGTTGCTGGTGCAGAATTGGAGTATCACGTTTCTCCTATGTTCGGGCTTAGCGCAGGTTTGCTCTACTCTATGCAGGGCTGCAAATATGATGAAGACAAGGCAACTGTAACCCTCAAGAATGATTACATCAACATTCCTGTTCTTGCTAACGTATACGTAGCTCCAGGTTTGGCTCTCAAGGCTGGTCTTCAGCCAGGTTTCAAAGTAAGCAGCAAAGCTAAAGCAAAGGTTGGCGGTACTTCAGTTTCTACTGATATCGATGACGATACATTCAAGTCATTCGACCTCTCAGTTCCTGTAGGTATCTCTTACGAGTACATGAACATTTGTCTGGATGCTCGCTACAACATCGGTGTAACAAAGGTTATGGACGGCACTGATAGCAAGAACTCTGTATTCCAGATTACATTGGGTTACAAGTTCGCTCTCTAATCGAGAACTCTTGACAAGACAAAATAACAATCCCCGCTCCTCATTACGAAGAGCGGGGATTTCTTTTTTTCTCGTCATATCTGTTTGAAATAAGCCTCACGTAAACATGGAGTGAGGCTTACTATCGTTTAAAATGAAGCTTACTTCATTTTCTTTTCTAGAACATTCTGCCGCCTGGACGACCACCGCCAAAACCGCCATTGAATGGACGGCCATGGAAGTTTGGACGACCACCAGGACCTTCAGGACCTTCAGGTCCACCCCTACGGGCATCCTTGCCTCCGAAGAGATTCAAGCGATATACCACATGAAGCATCGCATAGCTGTTGATGGCATTATACTCCGTATCCGTACGGGATGTAGCAGAAATGGCACGAGAGAAGGTGCTCTGCTGGCGGAGAATATCGTAGAACTGCAGCATGATGGTAAGAGGCTTGCCCTTCAGGAAACCCTGAGAGAGCTGCGCATTCCATACAAACTCATCCGTATTCATGCTGCTGTCGCTATAACCGCGGCGGCTGCTGATAGAGAGGCTTGAGT
>ULOZ01024666.1_pt1 | contig 30936 bp, 30 predicted proteins | sample 1953031 | NCBI WGS metagenome assembly ULOZ01 (sample SAMEA4835616, study PRJEB28245) | human gut metagenome | biome: gut microbiome; material: fecal sample | place: Denmark | collected 2008
ATTAACGAACTATTGTGCAAATAATCAAGTGCTTTTATCTTCTTTGAAAGCTATTTTTATACAATCCCAAGAGGCTCGTGAGGATATCTTCAAGGCAGATTAATATGCCCCTAAAACCTTCCAGTCGTCTATGAGTTTGAACAGTCGGGGCATGGCTGGCTTGTAACTGTCGGGATAGGTGAGGGAATAGACGAAGAGTATTCTGCCACTCTTGATGAATTTATCGTAATGACTGTAGCCATCTACTCTTACTCCATTTTCATAGGCAGGACCGGAGAGGATGAATGCCTTATTCGATGCCTGCATCGTCCGCTCCGAATGAAGCTTCTGGGCTAGAGAATCGGCACAAGCCTGGAGGGTGTTGCTATAGTTGGGGGTAACGTAACTCTCCAGGATGATGTTGGCATGATTGGTGAATGAGAAGCGGGCATAGCCCTGGTATCCCGATACCGAAGTATCCTCCTGCTGGAAGAAGCAAGGATACTTGATAACGTAGCCGAAGTCCGGATCATTGTATTCCTTCATGGGCGCCATCTCTACCTTGGTTTTGAAATCCGCCATCGGTGTATGCTTCTCTTTCGTAACCTCATGGTGATAGTTGATGATGAAGTTTATCATCATCAGCAAGACAACTGCTATCAAAAAAATCTTCTTCATATCTTTGCCACTTTTATATTTTATATGCAAAGGTATGAAGAAGATGGGAAACTGCCAAATAATAAGTATGACATTTTAGTTTCTTAAATGTTTATTTCTTCCCTTTATTGATGATATAAATTCCGGCAGTAGCCAATGCGCCTGCTATCAGATACTTCCAGTAGAAGTTTTCGCCAAGACAGAGGCAGGAGGTGATGGCTCCTACTACGGGGATGAGCGAATTGTATATCGCTACCTTTCCTACGGGATTGCAGCTCAATAGTTTGTTGTAGAGAGCGAAACTGATGGTTGAGATGGCAATGAGCAGCAGAAGGATAGTGATGCCCCAGAGGCTGATGACTGGCAGATAACCACCCATTAACAATGCAGGAATCACCAGCAAGGCTCCACCGATGCTCAACGAATAACCGGTTCCTACGAAAACATCCACCCTCTTGCTCAATCCTCGGGTCAGCAGGGAAGCACTGGCTCCACACAGGGCATTGAGGATAATCATACCATCGCCCAGGAATGTGAAACTTCCGCTTTCCTTTCCGCCAAGGTTCAAGGCAAGGATGCCCAGGAAGCCGATGATGCAGCCCAATGCCTTTCGCCACGTCATCCTGTCGCTCTTGAAGAAGATGCAGGAAAAGATAACCACCGTGAAGACGCTCATCGAATTGAGTATCGCCGAACGTGCTCCTGCATTATGTGAGAGTCCGAAATAGAAGAAAGCATAATGAAGGGTGGTGTTGAGGAGTGCATAGAGGAGAAGGAACCAGACATTCTCTTGAACAGCTTTCTTCTTGAATCCGAATTTACGGTGTGAACTTCTTGCGATGGCAAGGATGATGATGCCGGAGATGAAGAAGCGGATGCCGGCAAAAAGCATCTTGCTTCCTGTCATGTCTGCTGTAATCTGATATTCCTCCATTCCCATTTTGATCAATGGGTAAGCCCATCCCCACGAGATAGCAGCCGTAAGGGCGAACAGGCTTACCCATACCGGGCGCTGAAATATACTGAGTGTATTTGTTTCTTTCTTTTCCATTATAATTTAATTGGTATTCCCTTGCTTCTGTGTTTGCTAAATGGCAATCTACAAGTCCCCCAGATGTCTTTCTATAGGAATTCCGCGGTTCTTGTCCTTGTCATCCTTATTGATGTCTATCCAGTTGCGCAGAGTATCCATGGCGATGCGGGTGGCATGGCGAAGATAATCGCCGTCCTTCAGTCTGCCCACGATGATGCTGGAGAAGATGTCGCCGGTGCCCGGGAACTGAACGGGGATTTCTTCGTAGGGCAAGAGGAAATACTCTTCTGTAAGATGATTGAAACCTACCACGGCATGCTGACCCTCTACGATGCACGAGGTGATGAGCACGGAGTGGGAACCGATGGCTCTCAGTTTATCTATCAGTTCATAGGCTTCCTTCTTCGAGATTCCCTCTTCCTTGTATTCCGAATCCGTCAGCAGGCAAGCCTCGGTATAGTTGGGAAAACAGAGATGCGATACGCTCAGCATCTCCTTCATGCATCTCACGGTACTCTCACTGGCTCCACCATAGAGCTTGCCGTAATCGCCCATCACGGGATCCACATAGATGTCGGTGCCCAGTGCTGCCTGTTCTCTGCAATAGCGTGCCACCAGCTTCGCCTGACGCTCCGAAGCCATGAAACCCGTGGTGATGGCATCGAAGTGAATGCCCAGTTCGTTCCACTTCTGCAAGGCTTCCTCGATATACGAAGTGCATTCCAGAATGGCGTACTTGCCGTATGGGAAGGTGTTGCTGATGAGCATGGTGGGCAGATTGAACACATCGAGTCCCATATATGAGAGGATAGGCATCTGAACGGCGGCAGATACCTTTCCGTATCCACACATGTCGCTGATAATAAGGATATTACTTTTCGCTTTCATTCTTTTTTTCTACTTGCTTTTCTTTCTTATCCTGATTATCTCTTAATAGCTGGCTGTACACTTGATGCCCAGTGCCTCTACACGGTCCTTGATGGCATCGAGTACTTCCTTTGGCGCCTTTTCCAGCAACTTGTCTGGTGTTTCGCGGGCGATGGTATAAACCATTACCTGCTGAGGCTGGATGTCTTTCACTGCCTCCAGCCAAGGAGCTACGAAATGCTCGCTGGTATTGTCCAAACCGTCACCTCTCAGGAACATGGTCTGGATGATGACGTGCCCCTTGAACATCTTCAGATATTTGATCACATCCTTCACGTCGTAGTTAGGCTGCTGAGGGCGGTCTAGCTTCTTGATGTAATCCATATCCACGGTATCCAGTTTCAGAATGTTGTTATCCACGAGCATCAGCGCCTCTCTCACTTCCTCCTTATATATATAGGTGGCGTTGCTGAGTACGGATACTTGTGCTTCAGGGAAATATTTCTTGCAGAGTTCCATCGTATCTTCCACGATTCCCTTGAAGTCAGGGTGTCCCGTAGGTTCACCGTTTCCTGCGAAGGTGATGTCGTCCAGAGGCTGGTTGTTGTCGTGGCGCTCTTTCAGAACCTTCTCCAGTCCTTCTCTTACCTCCTCGCGGGTAGGGCGCTTCTTCTTAGGACGGAAGTCGGCGTTGAATCCGCATTCGCAATAAACGCAGTCAAATGAGCAGACCTTGCCATCAGATGGCATGAGGTTGATGCCCAGTGAAACTCCCAGACGGCGGGAGTTTACCGGACCGAATATCGGTGATGGATAAATAATCGTTGACATAATCTTATTCTCCTTTATCTAATCTATTCTTTATTTTATCTTGGTAATACCTATTTTATACCAATCTTATTTACTTGTTCGTAATTTGATGGGCAAAAGTACTAAAAAATGTTGGAATGAACAAATAAATCAACAGAAAATCGATTTATCCTTACCATTTGTCTTCTATCTCCGATAGATTGTGTACTTTTGCATTCCAAACCGGGGAGATTCTTGGTGATATTCGCTTGATATGAAGCCGGTGGTGTTTGATGATGCTGAATTGGGAACCATCCTGGCTCAGTTATCCGGTTTCTATCATGTCAAGGTGGAGTATGTGGATGCCGGTGTCCAGCACATCCGTCTCTTCTTCAACTGGAACAAGACGAAGACTTTGGAGCAGAACCTGGAGATTTTGAATGCTTTCGACCGCATACAGATAGAGTATATTGACGGAACATTGATGGTGAAATAAGATAGGAGGATATATTTATGAGAGATTTTTGGAAACCAATGCCCGTTAGCGGCAAGCTTATCAGAGAGCTTCTTCTTCTCTTCCTGCTGTTTGGGGTTCAGCAGTCTTATGCCCAGCGCATCACCCGACAATATATCATGGTGGAGTGTATGCAGAAGACTCCCACCAAGATGATAGGTCGCATTGTGGATGTGCATCATCGCCCTATAGATTTCGCCAATGTGGCCTTGCTGAATGTTCGGGATTCTTCATTGATAAATGGCGGCGTGACGAATGAAAACGGCCAGTTCGTGATTCCCTGTGGAGCGAGAAAGGCGATAGTAAGAGTAAGTTGCGTGGGCTATATTACGACAAGCAATACATATAATATAGGTAAGATAGGGACAATAACTCTGATGGAGGCAACAATGAACCTGTGATCTCGATAGATTGAGTTCTTCTGACATCAAACATGTAGAGGTGATAACCGAGCCGGGTGCAGAATACGATGCAACCTATCAGTCTGTCATCAGAATCAAGACGACAAGAAAGAAGGGAGAAGGACTGGGATTGACTTATCGGCAAGTCTATCAGCGCAATCATCAGAACAATCATCGTGAAGTACTCGATTTGAATTATCGTTATCGGGGATTGGATATCTTCTCCAAGTTGTATGGTGGTTTGTCTCAGGGCTATCAGGATCAGCATAATGATAACAGACTCTACGGCAAGACGTTCATGAGTATCGACGAAGATTTGATTATCAAAAACAAGAGTTACTATACCAGTGGAAGTCTTGGCTTTAATTATGTTTTCAATGATAGGCATTCCGTGGGTGCCACTTACGAGGTGAACATCAATCCTTATAGCCGGGGTGGATGGAATTCGCTGATGGATGTCTGGAAGAATGGCTCCAAGACAGAAAGCTATACAAATGATATGTATTGTCGTTTCAAAAGCCGACCTACGCAGGATATTACGGCTTATTATGCCGGACAGATAGGAAAGGTGAGCATAGAATGGAATGGGGAAATATATCTTCGTAAAACAGGACAGACTCAATATTCTGAAGAAACAGGAATGGAGGGCGGAGATTCTCGTACGATAGAATCTGATTTCACAGCTGATAGTTGGATGCATGCATCTAAGCTGGTACTGAGCTTTCCGGTATGGAAAGGTACCCTGAAGATTGGTAATGAGTTTACCGAAAGTTTTCGTGCCAATCTTTATACTATAGATGAACAGGGAACTGACTTGCCAGGTAAGACTGACGACCAGGTGGAGGAAAGTAATCTTGCAGCCTTTGTTTCTTATGGATTGAGACTAAACAAGGTAGAACTGAATGCTGGTCTCAGATACGAACATGTTTCTTCCAATTACTATAATACTGGTGGTGATTATTGGAGCGAGGAAAATAAGGATTATTTCGTGCCCAATCAGAGTCGTAAGTACGACCATTTCTTTCCGAATGTGTCCTTGACCTTTCCTGTCGGGAATGTGAAAATGAATATGGTTTATAAGGTGACGGTGAGTCGTCCTTCCTATAGTCAGTTAAGTAGTAACGTGCAATATAATAGTCGCTATTATTATCAGGGTGGAAATCCATTACTCACGTCAACCTTCGAACATGGCATAGGGATTAATCTGGGATATAAATGGTTCCAGTTTTTTGCCAACTGGCGCTATCTTGTAGATCCTTGCTATCAGGTGATAGAACCGTATCATGACAATGAGTTAATCAGCATGTACACCTTTCGTAATTTGAATCATACTCAGGTTTGTTACGTGGGACTAACGGCATCGCCAACGATAGGATGGTGGCATCCTACGTTGGACGCTGGTATGAGAAAGCAGTTCCTGACCATTGGTGGTAAGGCATACAGCAAACCGATATTCATGGGCTCTTTCAATAATGCGTTTTCACTACCATGCGGTTGGACGCTTAATCTTGATATGAGTTGGAACACGCAGGGCCATTCTGCGCTTCCGCTTTATATGGCACAAGGAGGAGTGGACGTCTCTTTGCGTAGAAGTTTTCTTCACGACCGCCTGACTGTCATTTTGGCGGGCAATGACCTCTTTGCGACGATGCTCAATTCCACAAGATTGGTATATGGTACCAGCGATATCTATACCAGAAAATATACGGATACCCGAATGTTCATGTGCTCATTCAGCTATAAGTATAATGTTAGTAGAAGCAAGTATAAGGGTACGGGTGCCGGTAATACTGAAAAGAGCCGCTTGTAGTTTTTGTTAGGAAGAAACTCTCTTAAAACAATGAATATATGACAATCGGTCAAGCGAAGGCAAAACATGTTGGCTTGTTCTTTGCTTGACCGAAGTTTTTTATAATTCTTCTATCATCTTATTGATTGTTTCTAACATTCCAGGGAGTTTGTTTTTGACTACATCAAAGACAATAGATTCATCTATGTCAAAGTAGTGATGAGCAATAATGTCACGGATTCCCATAGCTCCTTTCCAATCTACTTCTGGGTAGTTAGGAAGAAGTTGCTTCCGCGTCATTTTATCAATCCCCTTGATGCTTTCTCCTATTGCAAGAAGCAACATACAGGTACTTTCGAGGCGTTCCATGCCAGCAGGAGAAAGTACATAATATTGTGAATCATCAATCGCTTGAGAATTGTTGATGATTCTTTCAATAGTTGAAGCTATTCGTTTGAGTGAATAGTATAAGAGTTCTTCGTCATGCATAGATTCCATCTCTTTTAATTTGCTTCAAAAGCATCGGATTCATGTTATTGCGAAGTCGGACTATATCTACAGGCTTACCAAAGAGCTCTTGCAGTTCTTCCTTGATGTGTACCATTGTGAATAAGTCTGGCTTTTTCATTTCCACACAAACATCAACATCGCTGTCTTCGGTCTGTTCGTTTCTAGCCACAGATCCAAAGATTCCAATCTTTGTAATACCATAAGCATCAGCTTTGGTGCTCAGATATTTGCGAAGTATGGTAATATAATCGTTTGTCGTTTTCATTATCTTTCCATTTTTGCCACAAATATACGATTTTATTTTTTATGCTCCAAGTTTTTGCAGGGTTTTCTTGCAATAATAGTTCAAATTACTTGGTTTTATGGTGCTTTTTATTACCTTTGCATAGGTTTTTCGAAAATAATCTATGTTTTGCTTAGTTTTTTGCTTGGCTCAACTGTATAGATAATAAGTAACAGAAAAAAGAAAGACTGATGTATATGAAAAAATGGATTATGATTTGTGCTTGTGTGGCTGTTTTTCAAACCGCATTAGCCCAGCGCATCACCCGACAATATAATAATGTGTCGTTCTCTGCGGCGTTGAAGGATTTGAATGCCCGCCAGCATAAGTACACCATCAACTTCGTGTATGATGAACTGGAGAATTTCAGGGTGACCAAGAGCATCAGAAACCAGAGTGTTCCCGATGCCATCATGCAGCTGATAGGATTCTATCCCATCAGAATGACGCAGGTGGAGGATAATATTATTGTGGAGTGTGCGCAGAAGACAACACTTCGTTATAAGGGACGTATTGTAGATGAGAGTGGCAATGCTGCCGAATATGCAAATTTAACCTTGTTGTCGCCCATTGATTCTACAATCGTAGGGCATGGTGTGAGCAATGAGAATGGAAGTTTTGTCATTCCTTGTAATTCCCGGAAGGTGTTAGCCCGTATCACATACGTTGGTTATAAGACTATCAGCCGTATATACAGCAATCCGGAAATGGGAATCATCAAATTGCAGCCCGAAACGATGATTATCAAGGGAGTTGTAGTGAAGGGTGAAAGACCTCAGTATAAAATGTCGCCTGGAGGAGTGGAGGTTGCCGTAGAGCATACCTTGCTTTCTAAGATGGCAAACACTTTTGATGTCCTGAACCTGTTGCCACGTGTCTCTGTTGATGGACAAAAGATATCCGTGTTTGGAAAAGGCACACCGATTGTCTATATCAACAACAAGCGAGTGAATGACAATAATGAGATTGTAAACATCACTCCCGACAACATCAAGTCGATTTCCGTGATTACAAGTCCAGGTTCAGAATATGATGCCGAGGTGGAGTCGGTAATTCGTATCCGCACCAAAGAGCGGCGTGCCAATGGGTTCAGCTTGCGTGCAGATGCTTTTGGTAAATACAACAAATGGATGTCGGATTACGAGCTTGTCAGCACCCGGTATCAGACCAAGAAATTTGAGATAGCCAATAGCTTATGGACGGGGGACTCTCATTTTGGTGAGGATAATCTTCTGAACACCGATATCAATTTGCCCGACAAGCATTATCACAACGACCAGCATTTTAATTCGGATACCAATAACCGCTTCTTGTCGGAAAAACTCTCAGCCGACTATTCGCTCAACGACAGCAATTCCATTGGTGGCTCTTATCGCTACTATGGCATGTTGAATGGCAGGACGAAAGGTAGTAGCCAACAGAATGTATTTCTGAACGGTGTGGCACAGGGCAGCATTGAGCAGAATGAGGTTGGAAAGCCTCACCTTGGTTCACATGAGGCAGAAATCTATTATGTGGGAAAGATAGGAGAGGTAGGCATCGATTTCAACGCCACATACTATACGGTCAATAACAGACGTAGTGACGAGATTATTGAAAATAGCAAGGAGTTGGGTAATCAGGAGGTACACTCAAGCAATCGTCAGAATAGCGATATGTGGGCAGGCAAGTTGGTTGTGAATATTCCTCTGTGGAAAGGAAATATGTCTGTAGGAACGGAGCTGTCGAAGACCGACTCTCATGGAACATTCCTGAACGAAGAGCAGTTGGTGCCATCTACAGAGACGGATATCCATGAAAGAAATGTTGCTGGCTTTGCACAATATGGACTGTCCCTCAGCAAGTGGACCATTGGTTTGGGTGTGCGTTACGAGAATATCATTCGCGACTATTTCTCTGGTGGAGTCAAGCAGGATGATGTGAGCAGAAGATACAGCAACTTCTTTCCTAACCTCAGCTTATCATGGAACAAAGGTAACTGGAATTGGCAGTTGAATGTCAACGAGAAAATAAATCGTCCAAGTTATCGACAGTTAGGCAACTTTATGCAGTTTGACAACCGTTTCCTTTATGAAGGCGGAAATCCTACCTTGCAACCGGAGAAGGTGTTCAATGTTGAGGCAATGATGACATATAAGTGGCTGAATGTTTCCGCAGGTTATAAATATCTGAAGGATGTGATAGAGTGGACCAAGTATATCTATCCTGGAAAGGAATTTGCTTATAGTACGTCGTTGAATTTCGACCATAAGCAGCTGCTTTATGCTTCTGTCAATGTTTCGCCAAAGCTTGGCATCTTCTGTCCTAGGTGGGGATTCTATTATAAACAGCAGTTCTTCGATACCAGGAAGTATGGTGCCAGCAAGGCATTAAGCAGACCTTTGCTGTTGTGCTCGCTCGACAATAATTTCGCTCTTTCAGAAACCATGAACGCGGCTATCAGTCTGAATGCAGCAACCCCCAATGCAGATGGATTTCTTATGATGAAGAGTAATTACAGCGTCGATCTGCGGTTCGACAAGTCGTTTGCCAATCGCACATGGATCATTTATCTTTCTGCAAATGACATCTTCAAGACTACAAAGGAACGTTGGACGATGTACGGACTGGGAGCGGGTACCACAAAAGACTGCTACAACTATACTCGTAGCATCTCCTTGCAGGTTACGTATAATTTCAATGCCAAGCGCAGTAAGTATAAGGGCACAGGAGCCGGCAATGAAGAAAAGAGCCGCTTGTAGTTTTTGTTAGGAAGAAACTCTCTTAAAACAATGAATATATGACAATCGGTCAAGAGAAGGCAAAACCATATTGGCTTGCTCTTTGCTTGACCGATGTTTTTATTTTTCTTCAGTTAGATACTCCTTTATTTGTTGTGCTCTAGGCGGTTTTTATCTCTACTTCGTTCTCTCATATACTAAGATTTTATCACGTTCTACTGATTCCTGTGCAAAAGGAAGTAAGTTTCCTTCTGATACCAAATCAACTTTTCTACCTAAGAGTTCTTCCAAATCACTCCACATGCCGAAGAATTTTAAACCTATAGGTTTACTCTTGTCCAAAGAAACCATAATATCGACATCGCTATCCTTCGTTTCTTCCCCTCTGGAGAAAGAACCGAACAGCCAGGCTTTCAGTACGGGTTGGGTGCTGAAATAATGGCGTAAAGCTTCTATGATGGCTCGTTTACCCATAATATAATGATGTTGTTTCTTGGTGCAAAGATACACTTTTTATTCGAAAGAGCAAGCTTTTTTCTAGTTTTTTATTACCTTTGCATGGGTTTTCCAAAAAAAATAGAAGATTTCTTCATTTTAGGGGTAATTGATTTCAGGAAAGCTTGTATATAAGAGTAGAAACAAGAAGAAAATGACGTGATGACAGAAGAAAATGAACAGCGGATGGAACGGCTGTTCCACGACCATTACGAGCAGATGTATCGCTTCGCCTTTGCCTTGCTCCATGATAATGAGGAGGCGAGGGATGTTTTAGCAATCCGCTCTATGCTTCAATTTAACAGGAATTTTTCCTCTGTTTCTTTGCCATCTCCATCTTTTTCCTTAATTTTGCAGCAGAAACTCAATAATAGATATTTGTAATGGCAATAAGAATGAAGATGAAACAGGAAAAGATAAGAAAGATAGGCATCGCTTCGGCTCTGGGCCTGGTGGTGCTCGTGGTGCTGGGACTGTATGGTGCCAGCAACTATATGCTCAATTATTCGCTCAACTATCCGAAGGAGGAAAGAATGACGGCTGAGCATTGGAAGAACAGAATGAAGAACGAGTGCCCCTGGATGATTGGCTGGATGGACTCTGTGTATCAGCACCATTGCGTGAAGGATACCTTTGTCACGATGCCGTCGGGCTACAAGGCCCATGCCATCTATCTCTATGCACCGAAGACTACGGAAAAGACTGCCGTGGTGGTGCATGGCTATCAGGTGCGCTCCGAGGGAATGCTGCACATCGCCTATCTCTATAATCACGATATGGGGTATAATGTGCTACTGCCAGATCTGTATGGACATGGAGAGAGTGAGGGCGACCATATCCAGATGGGATGGAAGGATAGATGGGATGTGATCAGATGGTCGGAAATCGCCAATGAGATTTTTAAAGTGAAGGGTGAAGAACGGAGAATGAAGAATACTCGTCAGGTGATTCACGGTATTTCGATGGGTGCGGCAACCACGATGGCAGTATCGGGAGAGAAGACTCCCGATTACGTGAAGTGCTTTGTAGAGGACTGCGGCTATACCTGCGTATGGGATGAGTTTTCCGCTCAGCTCAAAGAGCAGTTTGGCTTGCCTGCCTTCCCGCTGATGAATACCACTTCCGCCCTTTGCCAGTATCGCTACGGCTGGTCGTTTGTCGAGGCTCAGCAGATAGAGCAGGTTCGCAAGAGCACCAAACCGATGCTCTTTATCCATGGCGATAAGGATGCCTTCGTGCCCTACGCCATGCTTCATCCGCTTTATGAGGCAAAGACGAAGGGCAGAAAAGCCATCTTCATCGCCAAGGGCTCCGTTCATGCCATGGCATATCGCGACCATCACGAGGAATACACCCACATCGTGAAAGATTTTGTTTCTAAAGAAGAATAGGCTATTCTCCGATATGTTGTCCCACCACATACCCTGTGGTCCAGGCTGCCTGCAGATTGAAGCCGCCGGTGATGGCATCTATGTCGAGCACTTCGCCGGCAAAGAAGAGGTGAGGGCACACCTTGCTCTCCAGGGTATGCAGGTCGATGTTGCTGAGGCTGATGCCGCCGCAGGTAACAAACTCCTCCTTGAAGGCTCCCTTTCCGTTCACCTGATAGAGGTCGTTGGTGAGGGTTTCTATCAGCAGGTTGCAACCCTTCTTTCCCATTTCGCTCCATTTCTTTTCGGGTGCATATCCCATCTTCTGAATCAGGAAGAGCCAGAGGCGGGATGGCAGATTGTAGGGGCGGATGCTTGCCAGCTGCTTCTGTGGGTTGGCGATGGTGATGCCCTGGATGTTCTCTTCCACCAGCGAGCGGTTGCTCTCGTGTACCCAGTTTACGGAAATCTTAATCTGATAGTTGTTCTCGTGCATATAGCGGGCTGCATGGGATGAGAGCTTCAGCACGGCAGGACCGCTCATGCCCCAATGGGTGATGAGGAGCGGACCCTCAGCCTTCAGCTTGGTGCCCGGAATGCTGGTATATACAGGCTCAACCACCGTGCCCATCAGATTCTTGAAAGCCTTGTCGGCAATGTTGAAGGTGAAGAGCGATGGGATAGGCTGCTCTATCGCATGTCCCAGGTCTGAGAGATGCTTGAAACCCTCCTGCTTGGGATGACCGCCCGTGGTGATGGCTACCCGGTGGAAGGCAATCTGCCTGATTCCGGAAACGGGATGAGAGGCAGAAGATGCACCCGATAGATTTCCCTTTTCTTTTGAAACCTTGAAATCCAGGAGCAGGCGCTCATCCTCCAGTTCGGTGATGGCGGTGAGCTGGTGGTTGCATTGTATCTTCACGCCCAGTCGCTTGGCGGTATTCACCAGACAGTCGATGATGCTGTGCGAATCCTGCGATTGCGGAAACACGCACTGGTCTTCCTGCGTAACCAGTGGCACGCCGTTCTCCTCAAACCAGTCGAAGGCATGCTGGTAGTCGAATCTCTTGAAGAGTCGCTTCATCAGTTTATGTCCGCGAGGGTACGCCTGTTTCAGGTCGGAAATCTCCTCAAAGGAATTGGTAAGATTGCATCTTCCACCTCCCGTGATTTCCACCTTGGCGAGAACCTTCGAATTCTTCTCGAAAATCGTGATGTCGGCGTGAGGGAAGTTGCGCTTGGCCTCTATCGCCGCAAAGAATCCTGCGGCACCCCCACCAATAATTGCAATATGTAGTGATTGTGGCATATCGTATTTTTTTGGATGATTAGGGTGCAAAGGTACTGCTTTTCTTTGATAAAAGAAGAAAAGTTCCTCTTTTTCTTTTGCAGATACGATAGATTTTTGTAATTTTGCGCAAAAATCATAGTATATCAAGTATCAAATAGATTTATGGCAAAAAGAGAATATGTTGAGGTCAACAAGCGTTGGCTGGAGGAAAAGGCAAAGGAGGAGGGCGTTTTGGCGCTGCCTCGTGGTATATATTATAAGGTGTTGAAGCAGGGCGACCTGAAGGGAGCACAGCCTAGCCGACGCAGCATCGTGACGGCTCATTACACCGGTTGGACCATCAACGGCAAGAAGTTTGATTCCAGCCGTGGCGGTACGCCGTTCGCCATGCGATTGAGCGACCTGATTGATGGCTGGATTGTTGCCATGCAGCAGATGCACGTGGGCGACCAGTGGGAACTTTACATCCCAGCCGAGATGGGCTACGGCAAGTTCTCGCAGCCGGGCATCCCAGGCGGTTCTACCCTGATATTCGAAGTAGAACTGCTGGGAGTGGGATAACCCGGATACTTGAAATTATAAAGATCATTAAGATAAGAGTGTCTTGTCCGACTATAGTCGGTTCAATTCATCTTCCGCACTGTTCATGCCGTTGTATCTTCCCTTGCGCTTGTTGAATTTCCAGGTTACGGTCAACTTGTAGCTCCATAGCTTGTAATCCTCAGTCTGGGAGAAGTCAACGGCATGCTCGTGGATTCGCTCCTTGAAGAGCTGCTGATGGAAGAGGTCGTTGGCACTGAAGGCAACCTGTAATCTGCCGTCCATCCACGATTTGTTGGCACCAAGACTCCAGTTCTGAGTGGGGCTGAACTTCGTTTTGCCCACTTGTCCTCCGTTGTCAAAACTGTAGGAGAGCGACAGCTGATAGTTGTTTGGTACCGTGAAGTAATTGTCAAACGATGCATTCCAAGTTGCTCCGTTATAGCTGATTAGCTCTCCATGATCATTTACGGAGAAGCGCTGGTAAGTGATGCTTGCATTGACATTCGGACGCCAGCAGCCGAAGACGTGACCCCAGTTGAGATAGGCCATGTATTTCTGCATCTTGTTGAAGTTCATGAATGTACTCACGTATCTTACGGGCTTGTCCTCCGGCACTTCATGAATGTACATGATGGAGTGGTCGGTACGGGTGTATCTCAGCATTCCCATGAAATCTTTCCGCTGCACCGAGTAGGTCAGACGATAGGTGTTGACAGGCTGCAGCTTCGGATTGCTGATCTGATACTGAAAGCGCGAGATATAGTAGATGTTCCCACTGAGCTGACTGAAAGAAGGTCGGGCGGTGGTAGTTCGGAAGCTGAGCGAGTGATGCCACGACGGTTCTTTGAGAGTGATACCGAACGATGGAAACCACTGGTCGTAATGGCGCTCCATATTGTCGGGAGATTCCTCCGACAGATTGGTGTATCGGGATGTGAGATGCTCGTATCGGATGCCTGCCCACCAGCTCCATCTGCCAGCTTCACCCTGATATTGCAGGTAAGCAGCCGTCTTGGTATCGTGGTTTTTGTATTCCGTAGTTCCAAGCATATCGGCAGAACTTTCGGTTTTTCCCTTACCTTCCATCAGGCTCCATTCGCCACCATAGTTGATGGAATGTTTGTCAGAGATGAGTTGCTTGACTTCGATTCTTCCACTATAGATATCGTAGCGCGCATTGGAACGGTTGAGGGTTTCCTGCATCTCGCTACCTTCTTTCTCCGTGATAGGCTGGCTGTCAGAATCCTTGTTTCTGGCATAGTCCAGATAAATCTGTGATGAGAAATGCTTCGACCATTTAGCCAGATGGAAGAGGTTGAAGTGGTGACTGCGCTGGTGTCCCCATTGCTGGCTCTCCGCATCAAAATACTTCATCTCGCCATCCGCATCAGAAAGCTTCATCTCGCTATTTGTATCTTCTCCTGCTGGGTTAGGATAGCGATAGTACTGCTGCTGTTTCTCGCTTCTGCCGCCATTCAGCCAAAGCCCTTCCCATTGTATTCCCACTTCGTGCTGCTTGCTGATTAACCAGTCGAAATTGAGTTCCGTAGCGTTATAATTTGCCTTGTTCTTGCCATGGCGGTCGGTTCCGAAGAGATATTCGCCATCTTTGGCTCTTACGAGCGCTTCCTGTGGCTGATGCACATTGTATCGGTTGTCGGTGTATCCGTAAAAGCCAGTGAGTGAAATCTTCTTCGTTACCCAACCCAGGGTCAATTCCTCGTGGTTGGTGTTCACCTCGCTCAACTTATCATACACCTGCATCTTGCCGAATATACCCTCGTCTGTTCTTCGCGTCAGGATTCTCAGTACGGCTCCCGTCGTTGCATCATATTTTGCACCAGGAGTGGTAATGAGTTCTATTTCATCTATCTGCTTCACATCGAGATGAGAGAGTTCGGCAGAGGTAGCCTTCTTGTCGTTGAGATAGATGGTGGGTGCTCCCAGTCCGTTTACTTCCAGAGTTCCATCGGAGGTTTGTTTCATGCCGGGGATGTGCTTCAATACATCATCCAGCGTTGGCTCCTTTGCCAAAGGAGTATTACGGACACGGGTAACCAAGGCATCGTTTCTCATCTTGTACATCGGGCGATGACCTGTTACGGTTACGGCTTGAATCTCGGCCTCCTTATCAGCTTTGATTGAATCTTTTTCCGTCTGTACTGAGTCTGCGGAAACTCCGGATGTCGGGAATTCCCCGTTTTGTGCTGTTGCACAGGTGGTGGTGGCTAGCATCGCCCATAAAACTGTTTCTTTCTTCATATTCTTCCTTGTTTTTTGTTTTCGTTTGCAAAGGAACAGCTTTTCGGGCTCAAAATCGCAAATAATCATTACTGAAACATTACGCTGGCAAAATAATCTTGCTTCACCTTAATTATATATAGTGAAATCTTTGTACCTTTGCATCGAAAAAAGAAAAAATGATATGAATAGAAGAATCAAACAAGTCTGGCTGCTCGCCATCCTTTCCTCTTTCCTGCTGATAGGCTTGCAGACTTATTGGCTATACAATAGCGTGACCTATTCGATGGGAGAGATGGGGAAGAAAAATGCCGAAAAGGCGGAACTGGCAATAGTCACTTATCAGACAAATATCGGAGAGGCGGTAAAAGAAAAATCACATATCGGTTATGTCGTCACGGCATATTTTTCAGACTACAAGCGTCCCGTTACAACGGTTTGCTCTCCGCTGGATACGGATACAATCATAGGTGGAGTGGTGTATAGCAAGCCGGGATTCAGCAACGTGATGCAGAAGAGAGATACTTTCGATTTGCGTGAGACGGATTCCAACAATTCTTTTGATTGTCTGAATACTTACATCACTTACCAGCTTACCCACTTTGACAAGGCGCATTTTGACCGTTTCATCAGTAAGAAACTGGGCAATGATTTCATCGGGGCAGAGATGAAGACGGGAAAGCATCGTCTGTGGCAGACAAGAATCGTAGAGCCTCCTACCTTGTTTCATCACGAAATGCTGGTAGAAGTGCCTTTCAATCCTATCCAGTATCAGTCGATGCAGATGAGGATGCAGGTGCCGATGCTGCCCATCCTGAAGGGAATGATGTGGCAGATGATAGGAAGTCTGCTGGTTACTATCTTGCTTCTCCTGAGTATAGCTTACCTCATCAAGGTGATGCTCCTGCAGAAGAAGGTGGATAAGATGCGAAGCGACTTTGTGCATACGATGATTCACGAGTTGAAGCGCCCCGTGCAGACGCTGAAGATGTGTGTATCCGTATTTTCTGCCCAAAAGACAGATGAGAAGGATGAGAATGCCCTCATCATGGAGACGGTTAGAGAGGAGAGCGATAACCTGACTGCCTATCTCGCCAAACTCCGGGAAGTAATCAGGGCAGAGGAACATATCCCGCTCCAGATAACTTCTTTCGATATCCATGCCGCCTTGCAGAATCTAGTGGCTTTTTATCGAAAGAACAGGCAGAAGGAGGTGAATGTTTCGCTCGATTACCAGCGCACTTCCGATAGGATGATGGGAGATAGAGACCAGCTTCTGAATGTGGTCAGCAATCTGATGGAGAACTCGGTGAAGTATTCCGGCGATATTGTCAATATCCATGTTGCCTGCCGAGATACCGGGAAGGAGGAAGTCATGATTTCTGTATCAGATAATGGCATCGGCATCTCGTCCGATGAGCAGCAGAGAGTCTGGACGAAGTTCTATCGCAGCAATGCTTACCCGGATATGATGCAGCCGGGCATCGGCTTGGGCTTGAGTTTTGTGGATATGATTGTGAAGGCCCATGGGGGCAGGAAAATGATGCAGAGCGCAGTGGGCAAGGGAACCAGGATTTCGATTGTCATCCCGCAGCACTCCTGATGCATCCGGTTTAACGCTATAAACAATAGAAAAAATGATCAAGATATTATTTGCAGACGATGACTTGAAGTATTCCATGTTGCTGAAGAGTTTCCTGCAGCAGCATGGCTACGATGTGACTTATGCCGGCAATGGCAAGAAGGCATGGGAGCAGTTCCCGGAGGTGAAGCCCGACCTGGTATTGCTCGACATCAATATGCCGGAGATGGATGGCTATGAGGTGGCTGAGCGCATCAGAACCATCGACCCGAAGGTGCTTATCTTCTTTCTCACCGACCGTACGGAGAAGAACGATCGACTGAAAGGTTTCTCCCTGAAGGCAAACGATTATCTTGCCAAACCCTTCTATCCGGAAGAGTTGCTGGCAAGAATAGAGGAGCGGTTCTCCATGAATGAGAGTGAGACGATAGAAGAGGAGGTGTATCATTTCGGTGAAACCACCTTCTGCTATAATAACAATGAGCTTCGCACCCGTTCCTCTCGTGTGCTCATCACCAGCCGACAAGCCGACATCCTCCGTCTGCTGGCGAAGAATATCGGTAATGTAGTAAGCAAGGAGATGATACAGGAGGCGGTGTGGGGAACCGTGAGCTATGCCAACTCCCTGGCTGTGAATGTGCAGATGACGTATCTCCGTCATGCTCTTCAGCATGATGTGACCGTTAAGATTGAGTCGCTGAAGAAAAAGGGATACGTACTTACTCTCTTATCTGAAGTATAGCAAATACCTCTTTTATCCGAATTATAAAAAAGTTAATCCGAAACAGCGGCTATTTCTAGCCAGTCTGTCTCGGATCTTTTTTATTTGTGGATGAAGTGGTTTATTCCTCTGTTTTTGCCATCATCTTCTCATAGAGTCCATCCACGATGGAGTCGGCGAGGGAGATGTTGGGCACCATGATGTTTTCGCACTTCAGATATTCGCATGCCTTGAGAAAGATCTCGGCGGCAGGAATGATGACATCGGCACGGTCTTCCTTCAGGGAGAAAGAAATCTCTCGCTCCTCGATGCTCAGGGGCTGCATCATCGAATAGAGACGCTTCAGTTCGGCAAGCGTCAGGTTTTTGGAGTCCTGCTTGCTGTGGCGTGCCAGCTTGTTCAACTTGTTGATGTTGCCACCCGAACCGATGATCCTGATGTCGCCGTATTGCTCGGCATATCTCGTCAGGTTCTCCTTGAAGAGCTTTTCGGTTTCGGTAGTCACCTTGCCGCTCAGCATTCTCAGAGTACCCATGTTGTAGGAATAGCTTTCGGCGAGCACACCGTCATGGATGATACTCACCTCCGTGGAACCACCGCCCACATCAATGTAGGCAAAGCTGCCCTCGTTGGAATCTGTTTTCTCTACCAGGTTGTTGTAGAGGAGCTGTGCCTCCTCCTGCCCCTTGATGATTTCGAGTTTGATGCCGGTTTGCTTCTCTATCTTCTTGAGCACCTTCTTGCCGTTCTCGGCATCGCGCATGGCTGAAGTGGCACAGGCGCGAAATGCCTCTACGTCATTGAGTTTCATGAATTGCTTGAAGCCCTTCATCATGTGGAGCATCATCTTCTCACGCTCCTTGGAAACCTTTCCCAGGGTGAATACATCCTTACCCAATCGCAATGGGATGCGGATGAACATGAGTTTTTTGATGCGGTCTTCCTCTCGGATTGCCTCGGGATCGAAGCGCTTGATGAGGAGTCGGGCTCCGTTTGAGCCGATATCAATGGATGCTAAATTCATCATTATTTATATGCTTTATTATTTATATGCCTTATAAAGTTCTTCCTGACTGCGGAATGGTTCGCCTTCCACAAACTCCTTGCCGCCCTTGCCATCTACCACTCTGCCGTTCATCGTATCTCTCATACCATAGGAGATGGTGCGGAGCAGGTCTGCCTGCATATCCTCGTCATATACCGGGGTGAGTACCTCGATGCGGTTGATGAGGTTTCTTGGCATCCAGTCGGCAGAACCGATGAAGTATCTTGGCTTGCCTCCGTTGGCAAAGATGAGGATACGGCTGTGCTCCAGATAGCGGTCGATGATGCCCACGCAGCGGATGTTGTCGCTGAGCTTGGCGATGCCTGGCACCAGCGAACAGTTGCCGCGAATTACGATGTCGATCTTCACGCCAGCCTTTGAAGCCTGATAGAGCTTGGTTACCATGTCGGTATCGGTGATGTGGTTGATCTTCATCTTCACCCAAGCCTCCTTGCCCTCGTTGGCATTCTTGATTTCTGTATCAAGCATGCGCAGGATGCGGCTCTTCATGGAGTTTGGAGATACGAGAAGCTCGTTGAAGCGGAATGGTGAGAATGGACGGTCGATGAAATCGAATACCTTAGCCACCTCGTTTACCAGCTTAGTACGGGCTGTCATCATCAGATAGTCGGTATAGATCTTGGCATTGCCCTCGTGGAAGTTTCCGGTTCCCACACAGGCGATGTTGCCCTTCTTTGATTCGATATAGAGCAGCTTGGAGTGAATCTTCAGTCCTTCTACACCGAAGATTACGTTCACGCCCTCTTCCTGCATGCGCTTGCTCCATTTGATGTTGCTCTCCTCGTCGAAACGTGCCAGAAGCTCTACCACGGCAGTTACCTTCTTGCCGTTGCGGGCAGCGGTAATGAGTGCCTTCACTACCTTTGAATCCTTTGCCAGACGATAGAGGGTGGTCTTGATTGCCTTCACCTCGGGTTTGATAGCTGCCTCACGGAGCACACGGATGTAGCCGTTGAAGCTATGGTAGGGTACATGGATAAAACGGTCTTTCTCACGAATCTGGTCGAGGATGCTCTCGTTGGAGAGGAACTCCGGTTTCATGATAGGAGCCCACTTCTCGTACTTCAGTTCCTTGTGTCCGCAATCTGGGAACGACATCAGATCCTTGTGGTTCTGGTATCTTCCGCCAGCCAGTGAAGCATCCAGTTCTTTGGTGTTCAATCGCTCACGGAGTTTCTTTTGGAGTTCCTTCGGCATCTCCTGATCGTAGATTACGCGCACGGCTTCACCCTTCTTACGGCTGTTTACACCCAGTGCAATCTTCTCCATGGTTCCGAAGTCGGCATCATTGTCCATCTCCATTTCGGCATCCTTGGTAAACTTGAAACTGAAAGCACGGTAGGTGCTCTCCTTGAAACCGAGGAATACCAGAGGTAGACAGTATCTGATTACATCGTCCAGATATATGATGTTGTCAAAACCCTCGCTTGCCGGCACCTTTACCCAGCGTCCGTAAACTCTATCTGGTACCTTTACTACGGCATATTTCTTCTTCTTGTCATCCTCAGCCTTTTCTACGGCAAGGTAAATGCGGTTGTCCTCCAGTGTGGAGAGGTCGTCTATCTCGTTGAGCCAGATAGGGTTGACAGAACCATTGAGCTTGTCGTAGAAGAACTGCGTAAGGAATTCCTTCTGCTCGTCGTTGAGCTGGTCTTCGTTGAGCAGGCGAACCTTGTGTACTTCAAGCTCTCGGAAAACCGTATCCACCGCCTCAGTGTATTCTTTCGAATAAGATTCATTGAGTTTATTAATTGCTTTAAGTGATTTCTTAATCTGCTGTTCGGTATCCTTGTCGAGCTTCTGGTTGAGCATGCGGTTGAGTGATGCCACGCGGACACGGAAGAACTCGTCAAGGTTATTGGAATAAATACCGAGAAAAGAGAGACGCTCCAACAATGGGACGTACTCTTTCTCTGCTTCCTGGAGAATGCGATGGTTGAAGTACATCCAACTGATATCGCGTTCTACGTATGCCTTTTTGAGTAATTCTTCTTTGGTCATAGTCGTTTGCTAATTATAGAGTTATTTTAACTTTCTAATGTCTTTCCATACGCCCTGGGCTAGGGGCTTTTGGGCTTTCAGTCCGTTCTTGAACCACATTCGAAAGTTTGTGGGTTATTTTATTTTTGTAGACTCTTTCTTATTCTTTTTTTCAACTTTCTTTTCTGGAGCAGCTTCCTTCTTCTCTAAGTCAGCTTTCTTTTCAGAAACTTTCTCGTCCTTCTTGTTCTTAGAAGGTTCTTTAGAGTCTTTTTCTGGTACTTCCAGAACGAGGAAATCTGTATCTCCGTCGATAAAGTGAAGCTCTTTACGGAAGAACTTGCTGCTGCCTGCTGGAACGATGATGTCGTGCAACTGGTCGCAGTCATCGAAAGTATGACGGCTCAACTTTTCTGGAGTTCCTGCGAAAGTAATCTTCTTCAGTTTGTCGCATTCAGCGAAAGCGTATGCTTTGATAGCTTTCACGCTGGCTGGTATATAAATGTTATCCAATTCATCACAATCATAGAATGCATCATGTTCAATCTCCTTCACCGTACTAGGGATGATGACATGAGCCAATTGTTTCTTGCCACGGAAAGCCATCTCTCCGATAATCTCTACTCCCTCAGGAATCGTAAAACTGGCATCATGGTTCATGTAGTAAACCAAGCGCTTCTTGTCGGCGGTATAGACTGCCCCGCCGTCAAACTCAAAATTATCGCTGTCAATCTTCTGTAAGGCGAGGTTGAGAACCAAGTTTTCAAACTTACCGTCTTTCTTGGACTTCTTCTTGAGAATCTCCAAAATTGCTTTTTTATTTTCCTTCATATAATCATATATGTTAATTGTATTTCTTTTCGGTTGCAAAGGTACGGCGATATTTTTAAACTAGAGCGAAAAGATGGTTACATGTTTATGACGATGATGTTACATCGATATTACGGGCGTTACAATCATATTACACGCTTTGTAAACAGGCAATGTAACACATTTTTAATACTTATGTTTTGTGAAAGAAACATTTTATCCTTATCTTTGCAGCCGAAAAGAAATAGAATGGCATCTTGTTGAATTTCAATTCATAACGGGATTGCTTTCTTGTTGGTAACAATCAATTATGCTATATATATAATAAGGTGAAAATGAAGAAGAAAACGTATCTGTTGATGGCACTCGCTATGGTGTCGATGGGAATGAATGCCCAAAACTCAGAAAAGAGTTCTCTTGGAAACGATGCGCCTGAATTAGTCAAGACAATGAAGATAGGTGGAACCATCCGTTCTAAGTATGAATACCAAACCGAAGAAGGGGAGGGACGGTTTGAGGTGCGTACGGCCCGTATCAATGTAGCAGGAAATGTAACAAAGGAGGTTAGTTATAAGGCTGAGATTGATCTCTGTGATGAGGGTAAGATCAAGATGCTCGACGCTTATACCCGTATCAAGCCTTGGAAGACACTGCAATTCACCATCGGTCAGGAACGCGTACCATTCACTATTGATGCTCACCGTTCTCCTCATCAGCAGTACTTTGCCAACCGTTCGTTCATCGCCAAGCAGGTGGGCAACGTGCGCGACGTGGGTGCCGAAATCGGATACACCTGGAATGTTGGTTTCCCAATCGTGGTGAATGCCGGTATCTTCAATGGTTCGGGCTTGACCAACCAGAAGGATTACTGGACCAAGGGTGTCAACTATTCTGCCAAGGCTCAGTTCCTCTTTCCGAATGTGAATCTGGTGTTGAGTACCCAGAAGATCAAGCCATCTGATGTTACGGTAACGATGTATGATGGCGGTATCACCTTCCACAAGGGTGGTTTCATTGCTGAGGCTGAGTATCTTTACAAGCATTACAGCAAGGATGCTTTCCACGATGTGCATGCATTCGATGGTTTCGTATGCTATGATATTCCGGTGGCTAATCCTAAGAGCCTCATCAGAAAGGTTTCTCCTTTGGCAAGATATGATTTCATGAGCGACCACAGTGATGGTACAAGATATGGCGGTTCTGATACGGAACTGGGTGCATTGAAGATCAATGATTATAAGCGCCATCGTGTTACGGGCGGTGTAACCCTGAGCCTTGCCAAGCCATTCATCTCTGATATCCGTATCAACTACGAGAAATATTTCTATCGTAAAGGTGGTATAGCTAAAGTTTCAGAAAAAGATAAGATTGTTGTGGAGTTCATGACAAAGTTCTAATAATAGTTTATAGTTAAGAGTTTATAGTTTATAGCAACAGTCATCTATAAACTATAAACTCTTAACTATAAACTCCTTACAGCATTCCCTTAGAACTAGGAAGCTCGAAGTGGTAGATGTCTCTCTTTACCGCCATTTTCAGCGAACGGGCAAGCGCCTTGAAGATGCCTTCTATCTTGTGATGCTCGTTCTCGCCCTCAGCCTTGATGTTGAGGTTCATTTTTGCCGCATCACTCAGACTCTTGAAGAAATGCTTGAACATCTCGGTTGGCATTTCGCCCACCTTCTCTCTATGGAACTCGGCATCCCAAATCAGCCATGGACGACCACCGAAATCCAATGCTACCTGACAGAGACAGTCGTCCATCGGCAGACTGTAGCCGTATCTTTCTATTCCGCGCTTATCACCTAAAGCCTGCAGCAGGCATTCGCCCAGTGCAATACCCGTATCCTCAATGGTATGATGCTCATCCACATAGAGGTCGCCCTTGGTATGGATGGTGAGATCCATCATGCCGTGCTTGCCTATCTGTTCCAGCATGTGGTCGAAGAAACCGAGACCGGTAGAAATGTCGCATTTGCCTGAACCATCGAGATTTACCTTGATGTAGATATCCGTTTCCTTGGTGGTGCGCTTCACCTCTGCGATGCGGTCGCCGGCAAAGAGAATCTCGGCTATCTTATCCCAGTCCATGCCGTCTTTTCCGAGAATCAGACTCTTGCAACCCAGGTTTTCTGCAAGCTGGGCATCGGTTTCACGGTCGCCGATTACATAACTGTTTGCCATATCGTAGGCAGGGTTATCGATGTATTCGGTCAGCATGCCTGTTCCTGGCTTGCGCATTGGCGAGTTATCTTCAGGGAAGTGGCGGTCGATGTGCTGCTTGGCAAAGTGGATGCCTTCGCTCTCCAGGGTCTGGATGATGAAGTTGTGGACTGGCCAGAAGGTATCTTCCGGAAAGGAGTCGGTACCCAGTCCGTCCTGGTTGCTCACCATCACCAGCTCGTAGTCGGTGTGCTGGGCAATGAAGGCGAGGTTGCGGAACACGCCCTTGGTGAATACCAGCTTCTCGAAGCTGTCAATCTGTTCGTCCTCTGGTTCCTGAATCAGAGTTCCATCGCGGTCGATGAAGAGTAATCTTGTCTGTTTCATGTCTCTTATATATTATGTTAATACGATTAATATTTTTCTATCTCTGTAGTTGCCATTTTCTGGCTTTCCTTCATTCTCTGTTTCTCTTCGTCTTGCACCTTGTAAGAGCCGAATTGATAGGCAAGTGAAATGCCAAGCCAGCTCAGGGCGTAGATGATGAGCAGGAAGGTGATGGTGAACACCAGAAAGAGGAGTGGGGTGAAATAACCCGGCACACCGAGCGGGTCACCATCAAGCGCACCGAGCTGTGAATAGAACTGTGCGATGATGAGGATGATGGAAGGCAGGGCTGCGATAAAGGTAGCGATGCCTACGATAATCATGCCGAGAAAACTGGTCAGAATGAAACCTCCGAAGTGGCGGAGAACGCGGAGGAGGGATTTTCCTATCTTGCGCTTTTCGTCCTTAGGACACAGTTGCTTTCTTGGCAGAAGATGCCAGAATGATACGATAGCCATTACGATAGTGGCTCCGTAAATGATGGTTTGCAGAAAGAACGAAGCCATCGGATTTACGGCTCCCCAATCGTGAAGCGGTTTGTTGGGGAGGAGGAAATAGAGTACGATAGCCAGCAATACTGCAAATGGAACATGGGTAGTCCATGTCTGTTTTACGAGTGATCTGAAGTCACTTGTTATGGTATCGTATGATGCTCTCATGCAGGAAGTTATACTTCGGTGCTTAAATAATTCGTTTACTTCCATAACTATCTTGTTTTAATTTCTAATTATCGCTTTTACTTTTTTACCCTTTTACCTTTAAAAGTTTCTTCTGAATTCTGAGCAGGTAATGGCGGTAGCGATAGCCACATTCAGACTGTCGGCTGTAGCTCTACCTTCCGGAAAGTTAGGGATGAGCAACTTGTGGCTCACCTTCTTTGCCAGTTCTGGCGAGATGCCTTTTCCTTCGTTTCCCATCACGATAAGTCCACGGTTTTCGAGCTTTTGCTGATAGATGTTGTCGCCATCGAGCAGGGTGCCGTAAACGGGAACATCGGCAGGAAGTGATTCTACCAGTCCCAGCAGGTCGCCATATTCTACCTTCACTCTTGCTATGCTGCCCATCGTAGCCTGAACTACCTTCGGATTGTATACGTCGGCAGTATCCTGACTGCAGTAGATATGGGTGATGCCAAACCAGTCGGCGATGCGGATGATGGTGCCCAGATTGCCCGGGTCTTGAACGCCGTCGAGCGCCAGACTCAGTTCGCTGGTATTAATAGAGTAATCTCCTGATGTTGCCTGTTTGAATACGGCAAGCACCTGTTGCGGATGCTGCAGGAAACTCACCTTCTTCAGTTCTTCATCAGTAACCTCTATCACTTCGGTTTCAGCCCCGAAGTGTTTGCCCCGGAGCCATTCGCCGGTAGCCACAATCAGGTCGGCAGGTTGCAGAGCGAGCAGATCGTCTACCACCTTGAAACCTTCTGCCACGAACTTTCCTTCTTTATTTCTGTTCTTCTTCAGTTCGAGCGAACGTATGTACTTTATTTTATTCTTGCTAATCATTTATTGTCATCTATTGTCATTAATGGATGCAAAGGTACTCAATTTTCTTTAAAGTGGCAAAATAGTTGTATTAAATTTTGGAAAAGTAAAAAAAAGGCTGTATATTTGCACCATATTTTATAAAATAGGAGATTTTAGTATGAATACAATTGCTTTAGATAATAAGACATACAATAATATAGAATGGTATGCTCGGCAGAAAAATATCAGCGTAACTGAGGCTGCGATATCTGTATTGAACTCTTTCTTGGATAAAATCAAGCCTAAAGAACATCAAAAGGACAAGTTTTATATAGCTCCTGAGGTGAAGGCTTTAGAGGTAGGCTTTCAGTGCCCTAATGAATTGTCTGATGATTATAAGAAAGAAATGGGTGAAATTTTAACAGAGAAATATTTATGAAATTGTTTTTAGATACTAATGTCTTAATTGATTTTATATTAGAACGCCCTCAGTTTTACAATGCAGCAGCAATGATAGTATCTTATGCATTTGAGAAGAAGGTCTCTATTTGTGTATCATCTTTATCGTTAGTAACTGCTAATTTTATTTGTATAGAACGCTGTAGTATGCCGATAGATGTTTTTCGTAGAAAGATAGATTTTCTGCGTAATTTTATGGAAGTTTGTTCTGTTGATTCTTCTGATATTTATCATTCGTATGATTTGGAATGGAAAGATTTTGAGGATGGAGTACAATATTATTCTGCAATACGTTCGGGGGCTGATTATTTAGTAACCAGAAATGCTAAGGATTTCGAAAAGAGCGATATTGAGGTTGTTTCTACTGATGAAGCATGTGCCTTATTGTAAATTTAAGATAGATATTTTGAAAATACAGAAGATTTCATTACTTGCCTTGCCGCTGCTCATAGCATCTTGTTCTTCAAGCAAAATGGTGCCGGAAGGGGAGTATATATTAAATAAGGTGGAAGTGAAGAGCGACTCGGCAGGGTATAATGCCGGGGCGCTCAAGCAGTATGTGCGCCAGAAAGAGAAACCGAAACTCTTCTCGCTCTTCAAGAATCCTTTCAGCAAGAAGCCTGTCATCTACGATACTTTGCAGGCACGGCTCTCCTGTCAGGATCTGCTTACCGCCATGCAGAACCAGGGCTTCATGCATGCCGGGGTGTCGCTCTATACCACCAAGAAAGGAAAGAAACTGGATGCTACCTATCTGTTGCATCCCGGAGAACCTTTTGTGATAGGTAAGGTGAAATATGAGGTGGAAGATGAACATATTCAGCAACTTCTGCATCTCGATAACCCCGATAATCAGCAGATTAAGCCGGGTATGAGATTTACGGTAGAAACATTGGATAATGAGCGCAGGCGCATCTCCAGCCTTCTGACCAATGATGGCTATTTCCGCTTTCATAAAGATTTTATCCAGTTTTCTGCCGATACGATTGCGGGACAGAAGGATATCGCCCTGACACTCCACCTGATGAAGTATAAGGCAAACAGTAATGCTCCTGAGGTTGATCATCCCCGATATGAAATCAGAAACATCAACTATCTGAGTAATGACAGCGACCGAATTCATCTGCGCCATCAGGTTTTGCTCAATGCCACTGCCCTCAGAGAAGGCCGTCCCTACAGCGCCGCCGCCTTGCAGCGCACCTATAACAACTTTGCCCGTCTGCAGGCGGTGAAGTATACCAACATCAGTTTCTCTGAAGTTCCTGACAGCAACCAGGTTACGGAGAACGGTATGGAGAGGGACAGCATCAGCCGGCAGATGGATTGCAATATCCAGATCAGTACCAACAAGCCTTCTACCATCGCCTTCCAGCCGGAAGGAACCAATACGGCGGGCGACTTGGGAGCTGCTGCATCGCTCACTTATACCAACCGAAATCTCTTCAGAGGTAGTGAGCAGCTGAGCATCGAACTTCGTGGAGCCTACGAGGCTATTACCGGTCTGGAGGGGTATCAGGACCAGAACTATACTGAATATTCGGTTGAAGGCAAACTGGTTTTCCCTCGTTTCTTGGCGCCTTTCCTTTCAAGAAATTTCAGAAGGAGACAGACGGCAAACAGCGAGTTGTCTGCAAGTTGGAATCTTCAGAACCGTCCGGAGTTTCATCGCCGCGTATTCTCTACTGCCTGGCGTTATCGCTGGACAGAGCCACGCCATCACCTGGCTTGGCGTTTCGACCTGCTCGATCTCAACTATGTGTATATGCCATGGATATCCGAGACATTCAAGAGAGACTATCTCGATAATGCAGAAAACAGAAATGCCATCCTCCGCTACAATTACGAAGACCTGTTTATCATGAAGATGGGTTTCGGTTTGAGTTATAGCGATGGGGTAGATGCTGTGCGAGTGAATGTAGAGAGTTCGGGCAATCTGCTGAGCGGTGTTTCCAAGGCATTCGGTTTCAAGGTGAACAGCCAGGGGCAGCGTACATTATTTAATATAGCTTATGCCCAATATGCCAAGTTTGATGTAGATTATACCCATCTGATGCAGTTTGATAAGCGCAATGCTCTGGCGCTGCATGTGGGCATCGGTGTGGCTTATCCTTACGGCAACAGTACGGTGCTACCTTTCGAAAAGCGTTATTTCTCGGGTGGTGCCAACTCGGTAAGAGGTTGGGGCGTAAGAGAATTAGGTCCGGGCAAGTTTAAAGGAACTGACGGCAGAATAGATTTCATCAACCAGACGGGTGATGTGAAGCTCGACTTGAATGCCGAATATCGCACTTCGCTCTTCTGGAAGTTTGAGGGTGCAGCGTTTATCGATGCCGGTAATATCTGGACACTTCGCAATTATGAGGATCAGCCTGGCGGCCAGTTCAAGATAGATGAATTCTACAAACAGATAGCTGTAGCCTATGGCTTAGGTCTCAGGTTGAATTTCGATTACTTCATTCTCCGTTTGGATATGGGTATGAAGGCAATCAATCCAGCCTACGGAACGAAGGAAGAGCATTGGGCGATTATCCACCCGAAACTAGACCGCGATTTCGCCTTCCATTTCGCAGTTGGTCTGCCGTTCTAAATGCAGCTAATAGTTTATAGTTAATAGTTAACTGAACTTTCGCATATCAGGAAGTTAAAGGAGTTAAGGAAGTTAAGGAGTTAAGACGTATGTCTTGCTGCTTAAAAAACTACGCCAAAAAGACTATTGTCTTAACTCCTCAGCGACCGTAGGGAGCGATAACTTCTTTAACTCCTTTAACTCCTGAACTTGCGAAACTCCTTGCTTTTTTCAAGGCAATTTTTCCAACTTAATCTTCCAGAGTCCCTTTTCCATACACATCGGCAGTTGGAAATCGGCCTGTTCTATGAGCTGCGGATCCTGTCCGATACTGTCCATCTGCAGAAAATTATGAACCGTAAGGGTAACGGTGGCACTTGTTTCATCGTCACCGAAATCAATATCCGTAATCTCGATGCTGGCATCCTCCGGTTTCTGGCGCAGCAGTTCCACGTCGGTCTCGTTCACATTACTTGCAGCATAGCGCAGCCAGCGCTCCGATTCCTGGGTGCAATACTTCACGGCTTTCGGGAAATGCCAGTTGAAATAATTGTTGGCAAACGAATCAACGTCAGCCTTCAGTTGGTCCTCGCTGCCTTCGTGAGGTTCACATCCCGAAAGGCTGAATATACTTGCGGTCATGCATGCCACAGCTATGCATAAACCTATCATCGACTTCTTTATCATGATTCTCAAATCTTAAAAATTCTATTTTTTTGCGATATTTCGGCACAAAGATAGTAAAAAACTTTGTAATAAGAATCTTTTTTGCTAACTTTGCATGGAAAATAACAATTAAAATGCTGAAATTTATATCCTTTGGCAGTGGAAGTAGTGGCAATTGCTATTATCTTTACACTGATACGGATTCGATACTGATAGATGTAGGAGTAGGAATAAGAATATTAAAGAAGCATTTCCATAACTATGGACTTCGCTTCGAGGATGTGCATCACGTCCTCATCACCCATGACCACGCCGACCATGTAAAGTCGGTGGGGAGTCTGAGTACTGACTATCATCTACCGGTATATACGACCCGTAAAGTACATCAAGGCATCGAGCGCAACTATTGTGTTCGAAAGAAGATAGAGCCTAACCATGCTCGTGTGATAGAGAAGAACGTAACTTTCACACTGGGCGAGTTTAAGATTACTCCGTTCGGCGTACCCCACGACAGTACTGACAATGTTGGCTATTTCGTGGAGTGCGGAGGTGTGAACTTCTGTCTCATCACCGATGTAGGCCATATTACCGAAGAGATGCACGACTTTATCGGCCGTGCCAACTATCTTGTGCTCGAGGCGAACCATAGTGTAGAGATGCTCCAGCAGGGTCATTATCCCCAGTATCTGAAGGATCGCATTCTGGGAGATAACGGTCATCTGAGCAACGACGATTGTGGCGAGGCGCTTGCCAATTATGCTACACCGGAGCTTCATCACGTCTGGCTCTGTCATCTCAGCGAGGAGAACAACCATCCTGAGCTGGCACGCAAAACCGTGGAGCAGATCCTGCGCAGCAAAGGCATCATAGCCGGCAAGGACTTCCAGTTGGAAGTATTGAAGCGCAAGACACCGAGCGAAATCTATAACCTGGTGTAGGGCAGGTGTAAAACTAAAAAGGTAGCCGGATAAGGAGTTATATTGAGTTAACTCCTTATCCGGCTATTTCATGAATACGAAATAAACGGCTGCAATCAGGCAGCAGAAGGCAGCGAAATGATTCCAGTGCAATCCCTGTCCCTGGAAGAGGATATTGGCGATGATGGCGAAGACGATAAGCGATACGCATTCCTGAATCACCTTGAGCTGGACCAGATTAAACGGTCCGCCATTATCCACGAAACCGATGCGGTTGGCTGGTACCTGACAGCAATATTCGAAGAAGGCGATGGCCCAACTGAAGGCGATGACACCGATAAGAGGCCAGTTGCTGCTCACGCCCGTTTGTTGCAACTTGAGGTGTCCGTACCAAGCCAGCGTCATGAAGATGTTGCTCAGCACCAATAATAATATAGTATACAATCCGTTCATAATCTTATCTTTTTTGCGGGTGCAAAGGTAATATATTTTTTTTAACCCTCCAAATTTCAGGGAAGTTTCATTCCTTTTTTGTTTTGATATGGCTGTTTTAGGCAGATAAATCTCCGATGTTCTGATATTTATCTCCGAAATATAAGTGTGCTGTTTGCGTATGACCATGTATAATCCATTATATTTCAGCTTTCTCCGCAATTTTCTAGCATTTT
>ULOZ01017384.1_pt1 | contig 29058 bp, 28 predicted proteins | sample 1953031 | NCBI WGS metagenome assembly ULOZ01 (sample SAMEA4835616, study PRJEB28245) | human gut metagenome | biome: gut microbiome; material: fecal sample | place: Denmark | collected 2008
TCGCTCTGCGCTTGTCGCCACTCGAATGAGGAAAAATGCATCAATTAATATGGTGCACAACGTAAGTATCCGCTCAACTCCGTATTGCATAGCTCAAAAAAATGTTGTATCTTTGCACGGCGACATCATTTTCCTAATTTTGAAACAAGAATACGCAATTTAGCCCTCCATCAGCACAAGCTAATGGAGGTTATAACTTAATTTGACTAAACATTAAATTCATTTTTATTGTTCCTCATCTTCCCAGAACTCAGGAAGAAGAGTATAATACTTATCCTCAGGCGTAGAATCTATATGCTTCAACACATAACAAAGCCAACGCTCAGGATTTTTATCTAGCACCTTACATGTAATGGTGATATACAAAACCAGTACATAAACCTATATCCACTTATCCAAATAACATTTAAAATCCTCTATACCTATAACCTCCACTTTGGGAAAAGGAATATTTTCCAGGACCTTAAAGTGCTTGTCTTCTGTAACAATACACTTTGCATTTGCAGCAATGGCACAATCTACAAACTTATTGTCATCTTTATCTGCCTCAATTAAAGCAAAAGTATAATGAGGATCTTTGCGAATTATATTGGGTCTAGTCAATATAGCATAAACTATGGCCTCAGAAACTTGAGGGGATATATTACGAGATAAAACCTCTGAATACTCCTCTATTATTTCATTGGACACACAAAGGTTATAATCGCCTCTAAGAAAAGCATTCCACACCTTACGATACGGACTTCTAGGGGCGATTGACATAATCAAACTATTTGTATCCAATACAATATTCATAACCTAAAGATTATAATATTGGTTTATTGTATGGAGTACGTTCATGGAGATGCCGGAAACTCTCGATACGTTCTTCATTCAGGGTTCCTTCATTCCACATTCTATCTAATTCAGCATCAGCCATCTGAACAAAATAATCGGAGATTACCTTATTCAAATCTCGCAAAGCCTCAGGAGTCTTGATAAATGACAGCATATCGAGTATTTGCAATTGAGCTTGATTCATTGTTGCTACCTGTGCCATAATAATTCATTTTATTAATATTTAACCGCAAAATTACACTTTTTCCTCGAAACCACCAAGAGAATCACAAGAAATCTGCAAGTTATCTGCAAATAACCACGAAATCAACCGTAAACTACAACCTGCTATTCCCCAGGCGGTCCCATCCCGCAAAATATGGCGAAGACCTTTGATGGTCCGCCAACCTTAGAGCGTAGCGGTTCTGAGCACCGGAGGGCGGTTACATCCCTTGCCCTTTTGGAAAGGGCGAGGGCTTGGGAGTGGGTTAAGGACCCTCCCGCAGGGGAGGGACAGGTGGGGCAAATATAGCACTGTAGGGCGGTTACATCCCTCTCCCCTGAGGGTGATAGAAATTATCACACTTTTATAGGAATACCGCAGTTTTTGATATCTATTATTTCTTATTTTTCATTCTCCAGAAAAAGTGCCAAGTACGGAACAAAGGCTCGCATAACGCCTCAGCCGGATAATATCTCACAAAATGCATATTTCTCCATATCTTCAGGAAAAACTTCTTCCCCATACTCTGATGCGTAAACCCGCCATATTTGGTGAAGTGACGTCCAAAGTTGCCACCATTCAGTATCTCTGCCAGCAACAACTTTCCTCGCTTTTCATCCATCGGAACTATCATCTTCTCCTCTGATAGTCCCAACGCCTCATGCAGCACATACATCACCGCCCCTGCAAACTTCCATAATCCAAGATATTTCAATTCTCTCTGCACCACATCCAAAGCAGTAGAGGCAGAAGAACAGGAAACAGAACTCGTATCCCCTGTAGTATCCAGGCGGTCCCATCCCGCACAATCTGGCGAGACCTTTGATGGTCCGCCATCCTTAGAGCGTAGCGGTTCCGAGCACCGAGAAGGTGCGGTTACATCCCCGCTTCCTGAGGAAGAGGGGCTTGGGGAGAAAGTGGAGCCCTCTTTGGAAAGAGGGACGGGGTGATTCGAAAAATTGACGGGGTGATTCGAAAGATCAGTATCCAAAAATACATTTTTTGAGAAATCATTGACTACAAGAAAATAGTCAATGATTTGCCTCATTCCAATTCCTTCATCAAAGAAATGGTGATACAGATGCGTCAGCTGATAAATCACATTAAATGCCGTCGTTGGTATAGCAATATCCCCTGCCCCATCGGGCAGCCCAACAACATTTGAGCATTGCAAATCAGCATTCCGCTTGAACCAATTCTGTAATCTGGCATGATAGATAGGATTATTCATGGAGCAAGGAAAGAAATGCAACTCTACAGGTACACCATCCAAGGAAGTCTCCAGATGCTGCAGTCTGATATCATCCCCCAGTTCAAACTTCTTTGAAGCATACTCCATAATCCTCTCCCTACTGGCATTTATCCAAACATCAATATCTCCAGGAGTACGTGAATAAGGATTCGGATACATCAAGGCATTTCCCTGACCTTTCAGAATGCAGCACCTCAACCCATCCTCCCTCAGCATCGAGAAGAGCTTGCTCGCCACAGCATTCACCTTCATGTTCTGCCTGCGAATCTGTTGCGCTTTACCCATCCAAGTCATCAGCAGTTCCCTCCCTATCGGGTTCAGCCTCAGCTCCTCAGAATACTCCTCCCCCAATCTCTCAATACCCTCAAAGCAAAGCCCCAGCAGAGCCTGCTTTGAAGCAAAGGAATACAGCTCCTGCCAGTCCATACCAGCAATCACCCTACTCATATCCCCCTTACTTCCAAGGCAATACTTCAGAAAAGCGAAAATTGCAGTTATATCATTCATTCAACTATTTATATCTATATTAAATTATAAATATCATCCCACTAATTGACATCAAATCACCACTTCTACATCCCAGCCAATTATCATCAGGTAGTCCCATCCTACAAAAGCTGGCGAAGACCGCTTTAGTCCGCCAACGTATCTACAATTCAATCCCGATGTTTCCGTTTATATATTTTTACGACTTTCCCAAAATTCTCCAAAGCTTTACTTTTTTCCTCATCCAAAATAGGCAATGATGACAACAAAGCAAGTAATTGTGTACGAACAGTATCTGGATTTTCCGTCTCCATCTTTTTCTTTGCCCTTTCCAAAGCCAAATCAGGCCTAAAGAGTTGACAAGTATCAATTGTAAAACGCCCCTTCTTTGTTTTCCCTATATATATAATACCATCCTTAAGCTCAATATGCTCTGAATATTTATCGAGAAAGGGATTAACAATCAAGAAATCTTTGCTATCAGTTGGATAAGCTACTGCATATTGATTTCTCAACACCTCTTTATCTCCTTTATAATTATTGCATTTTTCACAAGTAATGCAAAGATTGCGAGGTTCGAACATCCATTGAGGATGTGGAGCTTTCGGAATGATATGTTCACGCTGCAAGAAAGTATTTGCCATGGATAACTCTATACGACAATATGCACACCTACAATTCTGTTCATAGTACATATGATTACTGATATGATTTTTGAATTCTGTTATACCAGTCTTTTTAGAATTCCAATCTCCAGAATCCAGTCCTTTATTTGCCAGTTCCTCTATAGCAAGGCGTTCTTTCTCAGTAGGCTGATACGGATTTTGCACAATGTAGTCTTCCACTTCTGTCATAGTCCATCATTTATATGCGTCTATTATTGTATTCAGAACCATTTTCATAGGATCCACATCACTTAAATGCTGTGAAATCTCCTGTAGTTCATTCAATTCATCTGCTACAGCCTCTTGAGTAATTGAATCATTACCCATCTGTTCTAAAAGTTTGGCTATACGCTCGCCAAAATACCGGTTCCTATCGGTAGCCGTCTTGAAAACTTTAAGAAGAACTTCTTCAGCCGACCATCCGTAGGTATTTTCTCCTATTCGATTGGCTATAAGATTACCATCATTATCCTTTTCCCACTGAGAAACAGAAGATCTGTTCATAGGTAAATCAGATACAAGCATATGGCTATGTGTAGCTATTAGCAGATGACACACCTGATCTTTCAATGCCCTGTCAAGGTTATCGATGATTGTCATCTGCCAATTGGGATGAAGGCTAAGTTCTGGCTCATCTATGAGAATTAACGTATGCGAATCACTTGCTGCTGTAGAAATACTAAGCACCATAGAAAGCATGGCAAACTCACCGGAACTCATTTCTTCAGAAGTAATCTGTTTTCCATTCTTATAGAATACAACACTAGTAGCTTGAACCAAATCATATTGCTTCAACTTATATATATAATTCAAATCTTCATTTGCAGCCAATGAATTTTGATCAATATCTATATCATAGTTACACGTAGGTTGCTTGGCAAACTCCTTGTTCTTGTAAAAATCATAGAGTTCCTTAACTTTATTACTCCTTTGCTCAGATGTAAGTTTGCTGTATTCTTTGTCTTTTTGCACATGCTGAAGAACATGATCATATACGCTACCATTTTTCTTGGATCTTAAAACTATGGAGTAATTCAAAGTTATAGTGTGATCATATCCTATGAAATCCAAGATGGAAGATAAATTTTGCCGCTGTCTATCGTCCATGTTCTCCTTCAAAGCGAACAATAACCGAAAGGCAATAGCAGAGGATGAAATCATATTTCCATTAACATGAGCCCCTACATATTTATAATATGGTACATCATACCTGGTTTGAGAAGAGCCATTCACCTTTTGAACAGGAAACTTATCGAATGCACCAAAATTGCATGCAACGATAGTAGGAACTCTCAATTTCTTCGAAGCAAGGAACCTGTCATCTATCTTAGTAAGGAAAGTTCTACCGATTCTTATCACCTCACAGCAGACACCATCAATATGATACTTAACGCCTTTGAGCCTCGCCTTATTAGCAGATGACATTTTCTGCTTAAAATTATTGATATAAGCATGCAGGTCTACAAAGAAATCCACCATTTCCTTTAACAAGGTACTCTTGCCAACGCCATTACAACCTATCAATACAGAGTAAAGAGGAACTTTATCTTGGCAACCAAAAGAAGCTATTGGTAAGCGTGTCGCTTTCCCCTGTGGTGTTAGCAATATCAGTTCCTCAACCCAGAAGTTTTTGCTGTCTTCTTTATATTGAGGTTCTTCAATTGTCGTATAATTCTCTAACGATTTCGTTAAGCTATTACCAGAAACTTCCATATCTCTGTTCAAACGACCAGAAGAATCATATTTGTCTAAAGCTATATTCCCAAGAATTTTCAAAGGAGATTTTGGAGTACTATCAGATACATTCTTCTGTTCACTCTTTTCAATCAACTTTATAAAATCTAGATCTACATTTCGAAGATTTAATATCAGATTAGCAAGTTCATCCGATATTTTGGTACTTGGCTCAAGATGTGGTTCATTAATATCTAAAGCCTTTAGAATTGCACTAAATGCTTGCAGCCCAATATTTGCTTCCCGTAATAGTTTATTTAATCTCACAGACATAAGTATCGTTTAAACCAAACATGCTTCATACATTCTAAGAAGGTATCCATCTCGGTAATTAATCTGATGCTTTATACCCTTCTTAAATGCCCACTTATACTCAGGATTATTTGGCAAATCCAACAATTCCTTCTTTAATTCACCTTTGTCCCCAGGTATATAGATCTTATTGCAGAAGTTTTCCCAGTAACCCGCTTTTATAGAATCATAATACTCATCCATTTCATCTTCAGTAAAAGAAGGCAGATATTTTTCTATTTTATATCCCCTCTTCAAAAGTTCACGAACGATTTCTTCTTTAGTACTTGATGGATTAAACAGAAGATTAAGTAACACAGTCCTATCAGACAAAGTTTTATTATCCTGATTTTTCCAGTGTTTGGCTAAAATATCGTCAGGAAACAAGTCTCTACCGGAGTGAAAAAAATCATTATATTTTTTAGAAGCAGAAGCCTTATGTTTAAAACGAACGGCATGAAGACGATCTACGTTATTGAAGTCATCTTCTCTCTCCATTCTATATAAAAAACCATACTGGACTCCACTTCTTGGAAAAACCTGAAGTCCAATTGTGCTTAATGTAGAGAGCATTTTAAAATCAGTCTGCAGATCTAAATCATAATAATACAAAATACCATTCTCATGATTCTCATCAACAATAGGAACATAAGAATCGTTTTTTGCATCATACATAGACGTAGCAAAGAATGCTGCAACTTGCGGATTACTAGTCAAGTCTAGCAAACAACTTTTATTGTAATAATGTTGGGTCAATCCATACAGGTTCATTTCAAATCTGTATTTTTCACCGTGTAACATAACTCCTAAATCCAATAATTGGACTAATGGATGACTCAACAACAACAGCAACATTTCATTTACTCTTGTAACCTCTTCTATATAATAGTTTTGTCGACTATTCCTAAAAAGATTAGGTTTGCAAGGAGAATGAAATTCTGATTCACCCCTAAACAAATAGTGCCTATTTTTTAGATTAGGTTTCAAAGAATACCTTCCACTAAGCAATCTATTCATTATAAAAACTTCATCATTAGGAGCCTCATTGAAATAAGCAGGAAACGGGGAGTCCAAACTATCAGCAGAAATTTCTCTCCCCATTTTTTTAGGTTCAAAAGGATAATTAAATAGACTAGACGTACTAACCATTAAAGGAGGTTTTTGTCTAAACTCGTCCTTTTTAAGAGAAACCTTCTCCTGTTGAAGAACATATCTCAATGCTTCATCAACATCCTCAAAAATTATTTCTTTTCCGTTTACCATAATTATATGCTTTTTAAGAAGACAATCATATAAAGCAAAATTAAAACTACTAAAGTAAGTTCATACCCCAGGCGGTCCCATCCCGCACAACATGGCGCAGGGCTTTGATGCCCCGCCAACCTTAGAGCGAAGCGGTTCTGAGCACCAGAGGGCGGTTTTTCTCTTCTTCCCTGAGGGGGAGAAGACCGAGATGAGAGGTGGAGCCTTCTTTAAATGGTAAAGAAGGACGGGATGATTTTAGAACAATACCTTTATGATGAGAAAGCATATTGCCTAAAGGAACAATACGATGGTACCGATACCACCGCTACCCCTTATTTCAGATATTTCCTGTCATTATCCTCAAACCAGTCAGCAAGAGCTTCCTCGAAGCTCCACTTAAACTGATAACCGCAGTTCTTCAACTTCTCACCACAGATATTAGTAGAAATCTGGAGCTTCTTCACTCTGGCAGGACAGATACCCATTGGCGAGCCAAGAAGCATGGCAGCTCTTGCCATAGGCATGATAACCCAGTTAGGAATGTCAGGTACAAACTGAGTTAAACCTGTTACCTTCTTCATAGCCTCCACGATATGCTGGATGGTATAAGCTGGCTCAAAGCAACAGTTATAAATCTCCACGCCCTTAGCAGACTTCACGTCTGCCCCATTCGTGTTATTCGAGTTATTCGTGTTCACCCCTTCTTCCACCTTCCATAGCATGAAGCGAACCAATTCCTTTACATAGATACAAGCCTTGATGGTATCCTTTCTGCCAGGGTAAGCAAACTTATGACCACGGATAGCCCAATACAATCTAGTAAAATTACCATTCTCACCCTTTCCGAAAACCACACCCGGACGAACAATGAGCAATTGCCTATCATTCACAGCGGACTTCACGCCCGCCCGATCTGTGTTAATCTGTGAGATCTGTGGGACACTCCCTCCATTCTGCCACTTCTCATGAATCTTCTCAGCCACCAACTTAGAGATACCGTATGCTGTATTAGGAGTTGGCAAAGTAGTCTCCTTCTTCAACTCCTCAGCAGCACCATATGGTGCGATACTAGAAGTAAACACAATCTTCTTGATATTCCATTTCTCTGCAAACGCCACCACATTCTCAGCACCACGGATATTCGTCTCGAAATACTCATGATCCTCATGACCAGGAGTACGATGAACTGCAGCAAAGTTGAAGATGACATCATCCTCAGTCGGAGTAAATGGCAAGTTCTCGATAGGCTTGCGGATGTCATATTCAATAAAAGTAGACTGCAACTTCTGACCATCACGCAAAGCAGGCTTGTAATCCTTTACTACCGGATTAGGAGTACCAGGCTTAACGATGTCAAGGTTATATACTTGGGCGTTAGGATAACGCTCCTTAATCAAATTTGTAAGATGGGTACCGATGAAACCGGTACCGCCAGTGATAATATAATTCATAAAACTATGTTTTATAGATTATTGGCTGCACTCGGTAAAATCAAGCGAGCTTGTTTTGCTCTCGTTTGCACAATAATTCATTTGTATTTATCGGTTATAAACTTCTGTATAAATGTCTTCCAATGCCTTGATACGATTATCAATAAAGAAATCAGTCTCAAAGTAAGAACGGGAGTTCTTCTCCATTTCTTTACGCTTCTCATCATTCTCTATCAAGTCATTCATCTTTTCAACAAAGACCTCTTCCTTCAATGGCAAGAGATAACCATTATAGCCATCTTTCACACAATCCTTGTTGCCCAGCACATCACTTGCCACAATAGCCTTACCCAAAGACATAGCTTCTATCACAGAGATAGGAAGTCCCTCATACAGAGAAGTCATGAAGTAAAGCATACTTCCCTTCACATACTTCAAAGTCTCCTCGTGGCTAAGCCAAGGCAAGAGGTAGAACGTATCATCCATATCATACTGATGAATGAGCTTCTTCATATCTTCCAACATTGGAGAATAGAAGCCAACACCTAGCAGATAGAATTTTATATCTGGATGCTTTAGATGGATTCCATGAGCAACTTCTACCATGAACAAAGGGTTCTTCTGATAAGAAGGACGACCGATGGAAGTGATGTAACGCTCGCCTACTTTTGGAAAAGGCAAATCTGATACCTCAATCTTACCAGAAGAAATCTGTGGAAGACTATCCGGCACGGCATTATTCCAAGCAAAAGCCTTCTTCTCGTTGAAACCAACTACCTTAATACCCAATTCTCTTTCAGAGCCAGAACAGGCCAGAAGATAAGAGTTCAGCTTAGCAATCTTCTCTAACAGAAGAAACACCTGCTTTTTCTTGGCAGATTCAGCCGAAAGAAAAGAAAATGCATGAGCCGTATAAACAACCTTAGTCCCTGTAAAGAAAGCAGCGAATCTTCCTATCACTCCTCCCTTAGCACTATGACAATGCACCAGGTCAGGTTTTTCCTTTTTGATAATCTTGATAGCCTGCATCACCGCCTTCATATCCTTTACAGGATTCAAGGCACGATACATATCTATACTATACGTCTTAACCTGCTTGCCATGTCGCGTATAAGGCTTGCTGTTATCATCCGCACCATTAACGATGACGAACTCAAACTTGTCACTAGCCAAAGCAACAGTATTACGAACATAAGTATCTATGCCGCTTTTGAGGTTTCCAATATGAAGTATCTTCATGCTGCCACCCTCCTTTCTTTCTTTTCAAATATTTGGTATTTTTCGTTGGTCAAAAACTGCTTGACTAAACTGGAGCCAATAAATCCTGCTCCTCCTATAAAAAGTATATTCATTGGAAAAACGTTTTAGTGCTGATGATATAATTCTGGATAAAGTTTTTGCATTACTGGCAACAAAACAGTTATTAATCGCTGTCTAAGTTCTTCTATTTCTTTCTGATTTTGATTTGGCTTCGTGACATAAACGTAATAGAATACTACATCTTCTGTTGCACCTTCTTTAGGATAAATCTCAGTGAATCTTTTAAGTTCCTTATGAACCAAGATATACAAACTTTTCAACAGGACTTTTGGCTTATAAGTAGCTTTCTTTATCAATATATCCTCCACTGCAATACCATTTTCTTTCAATGCAGAAATCACTTCTTTACCGAAATTTGAATTTTCGATAGATTGGTTTCGCTTAATTTTGAAAAAGCCAGCAAATTCATCAGGAGTCTTCCATATTGCAAAACGAGAGTATTTACGACTATACCATTCCTTAAAGGCTTCATTATCTTCATCCTGCTTCATCAAACAGATAAAATCCCCATCAGATGGATTAATCAATTTCAGATTGCCTAAAGGTAATGGCTGCAACATTGATTCGACACTGCAAAGTTTGTTTGCCGCTGCCGAAACAGCATCACTTTCCTCCTCATATTCTTTCTTGGTTTCTTCACCAAACAACTTATATGCTGTATGCTCAATAGCAGAAGTCAACAAATATTGGTCATAAACAACTGTATGATGATTAAATACATATTTCATCTGAAAGTCCTTTACTGTCATCACGTTATCTATTTCGTTAACAACATTGCTATCAAAACAAACTACATAATCATTAGTCGCTGGTTCTTTACGAATATGTAATGCAGAAATAAGTCTTTTCAAGTCATAGCTTGATGTGTGATAACCAGATGCCCACACATCCCGACAAGTATAATCCAACCTGTCTGCATCAATAACTTCCCCATGAAGTAATGACACCATACAGTTATCTATCTGATGGTTTTCTTTGTCCGTGTAGAACAATCCAATTATCATTCTTGCCACAAATTCTGGATTCCCACCCAATTCCGTTATTTCAGTCGAAAAACGATTCACCGCAACCCATGCGCTTACATATTCATGAAAGTTTGCTTCCTTTTCTTTGCCCTCTATATCATGGGAAAAGCTTTCTGTATTAACAGCATCAGCTAATCGTTTTGCCAAGTTTTTCTTTGTCCCATAATACTTTTCAAGTGTATGAGAAAATGGAGCATGTCCTACATCATGTAGCAAACATGCCAACAGATAAGATTTTGCAACAGACTCGAAATCAACATCTATTCCCCATTCGTCTTTCTCTGCATCTAGCTGATTTGCTATCATCTGCCCGATATGATATACACCTAACGAGTGTATAAATCTATCATGTCTTGCACTTGGATAAACAGAGCGTATAGGTGATTGTTCTATACGACGGAGACGCTGAAACTCTGCAGTATCAATTATTTTTTCCAAATATTCTTCAGGAATAAGAATATGACCATGTACTGTATCCAGTATATTTTTCATAAATAAACTATCCTATAATCTCATTAATATATTTACAAATATCTTCTGATGGAAGCATTCTATTAAGACGACTTTTCAACAAGTGATTAGACTTATCTATCACAATATCTGATTCTCTTATGGTAATCGCTTTCGTATTAATACTTACAAAAGAATGAAAAGCATATCTATCTGTATCCACGAAGACTGAAGGATGTTTCTTCTCTAACTTACATCCTATCTCTATAACTTTTTTAACACTAATTTTCACTTTGTTACCCTTGCTTTGAGCTGCAAGGCAAGCTATAATTGCGGAAGCATTAATCTCATGTATCATAATTATTTAGTTTTGATTGTTCTTATCATGAAGGGAAAAATTAAACCATTCTTTGTCTATCTCACAGTTTTTGCTGTTCGGATCAGGCGAAGCTTGTTCTACTTTTACCATTAATGGCATAGGCACACAATTGCCAAATATCAAAGCTTCACCAGGCACAGCCTGTTTTATCTTATTGACATAATCAGAAGAAAAATATGGAAGAACCGAGTAAATATAATTCATGTCTATTTCATTCTGTATTCTATGCACAATATAATTTCCACATTGTGATAAAACAGTCTGCGATAACTCAGATGGTCGTTGAGATGAAATCATCAAGAATAAAGAATACTTTCTTCCCTCTCTGGCAATCTTCTCAAAAATGTTCTCTCTCATGATATATTCCGTATCCTTTCTAATATACCTATGAGCTTCATCCAATATCAAATGAACAGGATGTTTTCTACGTTTTTCTCCCTTTTGCTTCTTTCGATAATCAAAAAGAATACGACTTACCACACTTGTCATCAATTCAAGAACATCTGTTCCAACCTCACTTGAATCTATGCATATAAGTTGAGTTTCATTTGATTCTTCTGAAATTCCGAAGACCTTAGCCAAATAGTCATCTTCATTTTCATAACGACAATTCGTTTCTTTCATAAACTTACATTCTGAGTTGTAGAGAAAAACATCCAGACGCGTCATTAATGTAGAAGTGAACTCTCTGACACGCAGATTGCCCTTAGCCTCCTCTTCCAACAAAACCAATTCGGCTGCAGTTTTCAAAAAACGGTAATCGAAGTAATCTCCGGAGTTCAATTTTTCTTCGTCTATCTTCATAGCAGAACTTTCATCTATTTGCTCGAAAGCGTCACCATCATTCTCACGATGAGTTGATGTCACATAGTGAGCATTAGCCCCAGCTATCAAATCGACACTTACATACCGAGCAATGTTTTCATCCTTTATGAATTTAGGCAAAGCTTCAGAAAGGGAATTATTGTTATTACCATAATATACAACACACAATTTTATACATACAGAAAAGAAGTTGTCCAAATCATCAACTACTTGGTCAGGCACTTCATGCTTAGGAACCAACGAATAAATATCTTTCATCTTCTGAATTGCCCCCTTAGCAATAGTCATCTTTGAACTATCAGAATCAGCTTTTGCTATAATCTCAGATAATATCTTCCAAGTCTTCCATTTAATGTAATTAGCAAATTGCTTAACCACATTCTCTTCCTTGGTGTTGAACATTCGATAGAACTTATAACACTCTTGCAGAACGTTATCCCAAAAAGGCTTTTGAGTTCGTTCTGAAGCCATCAAAAATGCCAACCATTCATCAAGATTCATCAGATAATATGGCAGAATAAACTTAACCATACCCTCATCGACATCACCCGCATTAGGCTTATAGAATATCGCATGAATATCATCGTTCAATTCTCTGTTAAAAGCCTTTGGGTATTCGCCATTGGAATCAAACAAGATAACCTTGGAGCCATATGCATGGTTATTCTCTTTACGGAAGACCTCCTGCAAAATACGAGCAATTGTATTAGATTTTCCGCTACCACTATTACCTAAAACGGCAGTATGAATATTGAAAAGTCTATTGATACTTAATGATATTTTGTAGTTTATCAAACTCTTGCTATAGCCAATATCTATCGAATGATGGATTTTATTATCATCATCTTCTTCAATCTGAGAAGACAGGATTTGCTGCAGATCTTGGAACGTAACAATCTCTACATCACTATATAAGGAAGGGAATATTCCTACACCCATAGCAAACTTCCCAGAAGTAGTTATCGTTCCTATTGGTTTGACGATAAACTCACGAGAGCTATCCAGATTAAATGAAGAAAACATTTTCCCCTCTTGATTGTAATCCAAGATAGCACTGACTTCACACAAAATTCGGTCACCAGTAGCATTGCTCGTCTTCAAGTAACTACCAATGTTACCAAAGTAGTAAACCTGCCCATTGATAGATACAGTAGAATGCTTGGTTGTCGCAAACAACCGTACCCGAAACTTATCATATTCTACAGACACAATTTTTCCTATCTTCATAGCTTTACTTTTTAATGGTTACAACTAGTGCTATTAAACCTTCTTGCTAATTTCTTTGAGACCTTTGACAAAGTCCTTAACTATCTTCTCTTCCTGAGCAAAAGCATTCAAGTTTGGCATCCATTCTCTTACAGTATAATCAAAATAATGCATTTGAATATTATCTTTTTTAGAATCTGGATTTTCCACTTCACCCCAAAGTCGGAATATACGTTTATCATCTATTTTGCATATTGGCTTATCCTCGGCTATATGGTCGATTACCACAAGGTTAAAAGTCGTATTGGTAGCCAATGCTCTATAAATAACGTCGTTCACATGCTCATCATTAAAACCATAGCCCATCACAAAGAGAACGGTATTAGGTTCCAATAAGCGATGCTGAAACTCTCTAAACAAATCAACATATGGAGCACCAAGACTTTTGTTCTGCTTAGTAGGCGTAGGATAAATCAGAGTATTCTTATCTTTAGACCATTGTGGATTGGCATTCTCCATGATACTAAAAAAGTTGGAATCATCTTTGTCATCATCTATCCAGTTCACAGAGCCATGAATTTTGTAAAAATATACCATATTCTCAACAGGCTCATACTTGTCGATGCTGACATCCATACGCTTGGAAAAGGTATAATTGAACATGGCAGGATTGAAGTGCTTCTTGATTCCCCCACTAAACCCGTTCACATAATGGATATTCAGATTATCCATTGCCCTTTCATTAAAGAGGTCATTGTTGGTGGTAAAGACACAGATACGAGATAAATCTTTGTTGCGGAAAGCTATCTTTTGATAGAAGGATTTATAAATTTCAAGGACTTCAGGAGCTTTACCCTCGGCGAAAACAATATTGATACTTTTAAAGATAATTTCTTCTATGAACTTGATAAGGTCAGAACATTTCTCTTCCCTATATTTATAACCATCACCAAAACCTTGATAGTAAGCTCTACCAGAGTATAGCACAGAGAGAATTTCTTCCAGCTTGTTGTCACAAGCCTTGGCAATCTTGTCGAAACGTTTTCCCATATACTTGCCTTTCAAAGCCTTTTCAACTTTTGCATAAAGACCTGCCATATTGGGAATCGCAGGACAACTGGTACCAGCACCAAAGAGAAAGCATACATTCTTCATGTTGAAGAACTCCGCAATCTTAGCCTTGACAGCATTCTTACGTTCATCTTCCTTAATATTATTTTCTTCAAGATAATCTGACTGACCTTGAAAGAAATGCAATTCAAGAATATTCTCTTTTATACCCTTGACTTCAAATATTTTATTATTTTTTTTCATCATACATTTCATTTTTTTTTGATTATTTCAATAAAGAGAATACAAATAAAAGAAGCATACAACCAACGAGATTCTCCTTAAAGATTCATGAATGCACAACAAAATATAGCTCTTCATGAACTCATTCAGAAAGTAAGATTTATCATCTCCAAACTTAGCAGAGAATATGATTCTACTCTCATTTTCAAACACCTTCTTGAAGACCTGGATGTTTTGATAGAGAGCAATTGTATCCAAAAAGATTATCACTTTTTATACAAAGGCTACATTAAACAGACATAACCTTCTCAATAGCCGATTTGACCATGTCTACAGAAATTTCACTTATACACAGCGAACAGCTTCCTTTGGCTATAGCTGCTTTACACATCTTGTTTCCGTATCCTGCAAAATATCCTTTTGTTCGACAATAAGCACATGATTTATCAACAATTACGGTAGTTGGAAGTATTTCTCCTTTTCTCAGTTCTTCCACCTTGTATGGAAAGAATTGGAATTTATCGTAAATACCTGTTATACAAATGCATTTTCGATGAGTAGCTGCTGCTATATGTAAGGTAGCACTATCGTTACCAACAACAAGAGAGGCATATTGAACAATTGAAGACCAATCTTTAAATGTTGTTTTACCTACATGATTGAAAATTCGATTAGAATGATGAGATAATGAAATCAACTGAATCGCATCATCATTTTCCGGTGCACCACCACAAAGATGAATGTCCATATCATAAGTTTCAATAATCCAATCTGCTATTATTTGAAATCTATCAATACCCCATCGTTTTACAGGAGTTGATGCCCCTGGGCAAATAACACAATACCTCCCTTCTACAATTTTCTCCTGTGGTAACAAAGAAGATATATGTCCTTTATAGTCCTTCAATCCTAAATGGCGTAACATTATTCCATGTCGCTCTATCATCATTGAACCAACAGGTGGAATCAACACGTCAGAATAAGCTAATCTCTGAAATAAAGCCATCTGTAGTGGCCATCTCGTTCGAAAACATGAAATAAGCCCATGTCGTTCTTTCGCACAAAGAGTAGTTGACAGCAATTCTGCAGATAGACTAGTGCCTGCAACTATAGAAATTTCAGCGAATTCTCGGTATTTATTTACAATCTCTTTAAAATATTTAAAGTCATTGACAAATTTCTTAAAATCAACAACTTCTATCTTAAGATTCTCAGGAATATCTGCAACATCAGAGAGAAAATTCTTAATACTTGGTAGACACAACATTGTCACATCATACCCTCTACGCTTATGATATAATTCAATATATCCTTCAAGAGCAGGAAGCAAGATGACAGAATCCCCAAAAACTTGCTGAAAAATTATAAGAACATTCTTATTTGAGCATTTTTTAGAAAACTTATTCAATATATATATATAAATTGCATATACCGCAATTTTAAATCTATTGATAAACATTGACCATTTTATTTTTAAAGTTATAAACATATACAAATGCTAACATATAAAGTCCAAAAGCAAATGGCCAATAAAAACATTCTGTTAACATTAAAATATTCATAGAAAATATACCATAAGCAAAGATATCTCGTTGAGTTGTTTCTATTCCACTAAGAGCTTTATACGTTATCTTATTTATATAGATAAAAGCTATTAGTGAAATTATACCGCTTGTAAAACATATATCAATCATCATATTATGAACATGAGGATAATATATATAATCGATGTATTTGAAATAGTTATGCTCGGTCAAATAGCCTACACCAAACAGATGATTTGGAATTGTAGTAAGAGCGTCATTCCACATTGTTACTCTTTCCATAAATGTATCACTTTTACTCATTGTATCATTGGCTTTTATATTATTAAATGCCATAATAAATGATCGATATTTACCTGCAGCTAACCCAATAGAAACCATAAACAACTCTAATAGCAAATTAGTTGAAAATAGAAAATTACAACTCAATCTTTTTCCTGAAACTTGAGTAAAAACAACTAAGCCCACATATATTGCTAATGATATAGTTAACCCTAAAGATAAGACTAGAATCTGTGACAGAATCATTGCACAAAAAAGACAAATTACACGTATGCGCAAATTGTATGTATACCACAATAACAAAGATACAGTTACCGCAATGAAGAATACAGTAACAAAGTCTTGTTTTTGACCAATCAACCAATACCTATCTTTAAAGAAACCATCTGGATACAAAAACATTAATAATAAATTCAAATATACTAGGATTTCTGCAGAACAAAAAATTGAATATAAAAAACGTTTAAATGAATTTTTACGAACAGCGATTAAAAATACAATACCAAAAATTGAATAGTATCTGGATACTGCTAAAAATATATCATCTCTATTTTCCAAGGTTTCAATAGACAAACATACTGCCATCAGTAAAATAGATATGGGAATACCTATACCTATTCTGTTTTTTAAATAAAATAAAAAGAAAAAAAATGCTATTAGCAATCTAGAATACGCAAAAAATTCTTTCGTTATAGGATTATCTGCAAAATACTGAGCTCCAAAAAAAGGAAAGCATAATATTATATCGAGGAACCAATAAATATATTCGTTTTTTTGTAATATTTTCATATAATGTTTTTTAAAAAGTATGCAAAGAAGAAATTATCTTCCATGCATACTATTAATTCTTAATAGGTAAGATAGTTCTTGTCCAAATGACCTTGAACATAATCACGCACACCCTTTTCTACATCCATAAACTCAAAAGGATAACCTGCATCATACAACCTTGACATTTCCGCCTTGGTATAATACTGATATTTGCCACGCAGTTTCTCTGGCATATCAATATACTCTATGTTTGGCTCTAATTCCAAAGCATGGAATGTTGCCTCTGCCAATTCAGCAAAACTCTGTGCTCGACCTGTACCAACATTAAATAATCCAGAAACATGTTTGTTAACCAAAAGCCACATGATAACTTTACAAATGTCTTTGACATAAACAAAATCACGCAACTGACCACCATCTTTATAATTTGGATTACAAGACTTAAAGAGTTTTACTTTGCCTGTCTCTTTAATCTGATTGAAACCATGGAACACCATAGAAGCCATACTACCCTTGAAATACTCATTAGGTCCGTAAACATTGAAAAATTTTAGACCACAATGCTGAGCAGGGAAAATCTTTGCTTGATGCTTAACCCATTGATCAAAGAGTTGCTTACTATATCCATAGCCATTCAATGGTAACAATTGGTCTATGTCCATACGATCATTAAAACCTAAAGAGCCATCACCGTAAGTAGCAGCAGAACTTGCATAGATAAAGCTAATATGCTTTTCTGCACAATAATTCCACAAAGCTTTGGTATATTCGAAATTATTCTCCCACAAGTAATCAAAGTCACGCTCTGTCGTAGAAGACTGAGCTCCCATGTGAACGATGGCCTCCACATTCTTATAAGTTGGCAATTCTTCCAAGAACTTTGACTTGTGTACATACTTGATATACTTCTTGTTACGCATATTCATCCACTTATCAGTCTCTGAAATGTTATCGACTATAACAATATCACTACGTCCAGCCTCATTTAGGCTACGAACAACACAACTGCCGATAAAGCCGGCACCTCCTGTTACAATAATCATAATATAAATATTTTAAAGTTTTACAATTCGTTTAGCACACTCCAGTAAGTCTTTTGCATAACTCACATTTTTGTAATGTCCCTCAATTACATCTTTGATGACATCAGCCTTCTCATTGTCTGCAATAAGAAATCCCTTACAATTTGAGCTTACACAAATAGCGCAGTCACGTATTTTATCACCTATTGCATACGATTCCCCAAAATCTATATCCAAGTCACGCATCGCTTGGAGATACATTCCGAGTTTAGGTTTGCGACATTCGCAATCCACACGATATTTTTCGACTGTTGCATCTGGCAGGTGTGGACAATAATATACCTTGTTGATATTCACCCCCTTCGAGTGCAGTGTCTCTAGCATCCATCGATTGAGATTCAGAAAATCCCTCTCAGAGTAATACCCCCTACCAATGCCAGACTGATTAGTGACAATCACAAGTAAATAGCCAGCATCTTGAAGAATTTTCAAGCCCTCAATAACACCTGGCATAAATTCAAAATCCTCAATTTTATGAAGATAATGCTTTTCCACATTGATAGTTCCATCCCTATCTAAGAATACCGCTTTATTCATGTGCCTCTATTTCTGACAGTTTAGACTCAGCTATCTCACACAAGATATGGATGATACAGATATGACACTCTTGCACTCTCGCTGTCACAGTGGCAGGTACCACGATAGGAAAATCCACCACCTTGGCAATTTTACCACCATCTTTTCCTGCCAAACAAGCAGTACAGCCACCCAACTCTTTCGACTTTAAAGCAGCACGATACACATTCTCGCTATTACCGCTTGTACTGATACCAATAAAGATGTCACCTGCCTTCACATGCCCTTCCGCTTGTCGCACAAACACTTCATCATAACTATAATCATTGGCAATAGCCGTCATAGTAGCTACATCTGCGTTGAGCACTACAGCAGGCCAAGCCTTACGCTCCTTTACAAAGCGACCAACAATTTCACCTGCGAAGTGAAGAGCATCTGAAGCAGAACCTCCATTTCCACAAAGCACAAGCTTACCCCCATTCGATATACATTCCACTATCTTGTCTGCAAGTCTGGATACAACATCCATGAAAGAACTATCATCCAACAGCACTTGCTTAACAGAGATAGAATCATTCAATCTTTGTTTGATAATATCTATATTGCTCATTATTACTTATGATTTATTTTGTTGATGATATTAGTTGTAGATTTACCTTCTACAAACTTAATCAGTTCCAATTTACCACCACGTGCCTCCACGATGTCTTTACCCACGACCTCTTCAGGCTTATAATCTCCACCCTTTACAAGGATATCTGGCTGAATCTTCTTTATAAGCTCGTAAGGAGTATCTTCACCAAAGATTACAACATAATCAATAAAGCCAAGGGCACATAGCATTTCTGCTCTATCCTGTTCTTTGTTCACAGGACGCTCAGGACCCTTCAAACGTCGTACAGATTCATCGCTATTAACACCAACAACTAAAATATCCCCTAATGTAGCAGCTTGTTGTAAATATCGCTTATGCCCCACATGCAATATGTCGAAGCAACCATTAGTGAAAACTATCTTTTTGTCTGCATTATCTTGTCTAAAAGTTTCCAAATCCTCTGCATGTAAGATTTTATGGAAAGAACCATTATCTTCATTCGACAAGAAATCTCTCACCTCTTGCATATATACAGAAGATGTACCTATCTTTCCAACCTGAATGCCTGCAGCATAGTTGGCAATTGTTACGGCATCGTCCATCTCTATGCCATTAGCCATGGCCGCAGCTAAATAAGAAATTGTCGTATCTCCTGCGCCAGAGACATCAAAGACTTCACGAACTTCAGAATTGATGAAGAAAGGCTTGTGTTTTTCGCCAACAAGTACCATACCTCGTGCACCACATGTACACAACACAAACTTACACTCGCATCGTTTTCTCAATACCTCAGCTGCCTCAACTATCTCTTCATCTGTCTGCGCAGGCATACCAGTAAGATCTCTTATCTCCTTCAAGTTTGGTTTGAGAAGATATGCACCTTTATATTTCTCCACATGAGGGTCTTTCACATCAATAATGGCAGGAATTTTATGCTGTTTAGCAAGTTTCAATACTCCTTGGGTGAATTCGTAAGTCAACAAGCCCTTCAAATAATCAGAAAGAAGAATCAGATGATAGCAATCAATTTCTTCCTCTAACTTACTTAACATATGTTGACAAATCTTTTTAGAGATAGGGTCTGTATCCTCCACATCAAGGCGCAGCACCTGCTGATTATTGCTAGCCAAGAAGCGGGTCTTAATCGTCGTACTTCTATCCAATATCTGGATCAAATCTGTGTTAACACCTTTCTCCTTAAAGTAGCCAAGTAATTTCTTGCCAATCTCATCATTGCCAATGATGGACATCATCGACACTTTCTGATTAGCAGCAACCAAATTGGCGGCAACATTAGCTGCACCACCCAACACACTACGTTCAGACGTTTTTCTGAATACTGGCACTGGAGCCTCTGGAGAGATACGCTTAATGTCTCCCATGAAGTAATTATCAAGCATCACATCGCCAATAACAAGAATAGACTTCTTCTTGATTTTACTTAATTCTATCATTTTTATACTTTATCTAATATTGACATTATACGATTAAAAACCATCTCAACAGTAATAGACTCCATACAACGCTTATGTTTACAAGTTACAGCAGCAATCGTACCAAAACATGGAGAACATTTCATACCGACATCTATATATTGACTATCTTTTCCAAAAGGAAGATATTCATTAGGATCAGTACATCCAAAAAGTGTTAGCGATTTCTTTCCAAGAGCACCAGCACAATGCATCAATCCCGTATCAGCACCTACAACTAAAGATGAAATACCAAGAATTGCAATACTCTCTTTAATATTAAGTTCTCCAACAAGTTCGTATATAAGAGTATTTTTCTTAATTAATTTTAGAGAAAGCAACTCTTTTTTTTCTTTTTGACCACCAAGTAACAAAACGTTACAATCATTTGAAGCCAACATATCTGCCAACTCTATCCATTTTTCATAAGGCCATGCTTTAGCATTATTTGTTAGCATACCCTCAGAAGTCCTCAACGACACAGGAGCTGTACCTACAACCAAAGCAACGACAGGAAATTTATTGTTTATAGAAATTGCAGGAAGAAACTTTTTAACCAAATCTTGATTCAAAAGATTATCGTTAACTCTTTCTACTTTCAAATTTAACAACCTTGCTGCTATATGGAAATATTCATCTCGCCTAATTCCTACTTTGCGATTAACATAGCAATCATATTTAATCTTACGATTTTTGGTAATCATTGTACCACACGTTTTAGCACAACAAAGACGAACGATAAGAGAAGGAATTGAAGATGTAGACTCTGTATCATAATCTTGGATAACAATTCCATAATCATATCGTTTTAAAATGTTTGAAAATAAAAATATTAAAGAATGCCATTTTTCTGTTTTTGAATAGTATTCTATATCATCAACATAATTTTGCAAATCCATAATACTTTTATTAATCAGTATTTTATTCCTATCAGAACTAGTAAACACTTTAATATAAGCATTTTTATCAGCCAATTTTATGGCCTTAGCTATAGGCAGAATAAGAATGCAATCGCCAATACCATGAGCTTCACATAATAAATATTTCATGTCTTTTAAATTAAAATATACTCAGGATTTGATCCTCTATACATATTTAGCAAAGCCGGATTAATAGAATTAAGAATATTCTTTAAATAAATCTTAAGTAAATGAATAGTATACTTTTTGTAACTCAAAAATTTATTTATTTTTTTTCTCGAAGGATTATCTATCATATATGTTTCTTTAATATGATCCAATTTATGATTAAAAGAAACACCATTCATATCATAAAAAGCTATAAGATTATTCGTATTATAAAAATCATATCCCATTCTATATAATTCTATAACCATATTATAATCAGCAGCATATTTATACTTTAGATTGAATTTAATATGTTTAGCTAAATTACTTCGTACAAATGAACTTTGGTGAGTAAATCCCATCTCTTGGTGCAAAGGTAATCTTTCATAAAAAGGCTTGCATTTAATTTGGTAATATTTTCCATCTAAAAATAAAGCAGAATCACCTATCACCATAGCAATATTAGCATCTATAGATTTGTTAAAAATATCATTTATACAGTTCTTTTTATAAAAATAATCTCCAGCATTCATGAAGTTTATCCATTCTCCAGTCGCTCTATCAATGCCTTTATTCATTGCATCATAGATGCCTTTATCTGGTTCACTCACTATTACGTCAATCTTGTCTTTATACTTATTGACAATATCCATCGTACCATCTGTAGAGCCACCATCAATGATTAGGTATTCAAGGTTAGGGTACGTTTGATTAATGACAGAGAGGATTGTTTTCTCTATGTCATTAACGGCATTATAACATACCGTAACAACAGAAATCTTTGGTTTCATCATTTTTTTATCTGATTTTTCACTTATGAAACATTAGTTATTTAATATACTTAATCACCTTGCATGGATTTCCTGCGGCAATACAATTTGCGGGAATATCCTTTACAACAACAGAACCAGCACCTATCACAGAGCCTTCACCAATAGTAACTCCTTTAAGGATGATACTCTTGGCTCCGATTAGTACGTGATCCTTGATAACGATAGGTGCACACTTAGCTGTATGGTTATCCATACTCACCATAGGAGCAAACATCTCCCCAGAATCACGTACTCGCCAATCGAGATTATGTGCATCAGAATCCATGATAATACAATCACCACCAATATTCACATAGTTACCGATGGTGATACGCTCTTTCGCCCAAAGGCAAGGTGAAGACATACCTACATGATGCCCAATCTCTATGATTGAGTTAGGACGTTCTGTTATTATGCATCCCCTTTGATTGCGACACAGCGGATTATAACATTCACCTGAGGTAAATGTGAAATCATCACCTATGCTTACGTGCGACTGGGGATGGATGTCGAGGTAGATATGGTTGAACACCTTACATCGCCCCCCCACATTCTCCCTACCTATGCACAATACAAGAGACATCCAGTTCCATCTAACGTAGAATTCTTTACGAATACGCCTTGGTAGATGAAGGAACTTTCGGGTAAAACATGATAAACTATAAGATTTCATTATTACCTATAAATTAACTTAGAATTTAATAAAATTGTTTATCCAAGAGTTAATTTGCAATTTATTTATATATGCACTTGGAGTAAACTCAATATTTTCTCGTAAAAAATCAATATCCACTATAGGGGTATTACGGTCAATAATATGTATTTGCTTTTCATTATAGAAAGGCATTTTTATCAAATTTTTATTCGTAGAAAGTATTTTCTTTCCAGAAGCCAAAGCCCATATTACTCTTGGCGTAGTCCCTGTCTGCGATTCCCTATCTGTATCAAGAATACAAGACGACTCTGAAATAATTCTTTCTGTTTCCTCTACAGACATTATTTTTTTGATAATAAATGGCGAGCCACTCTTATCTAGAGCATAAACCTTAAAATAATAAGAAATATCATGCCCCTCTAATTGTTTGGCTATTTTTTCTACAATTTCTAATCTTCCATCATGATCAGAACCTATAATTGAAATATCATACTTATTCTTTGATTTTGTTCGAGTCGTCCAGAAAAAAGGCAAGAAATCTATACGGTAGATCAAGCTATCAAGCAAATCAAAGGTTATTACCTTATCAAAATACTTAAAGTTCCTAGAGAATTCAAAAATCGATTCTGAATCCCATACATATAAACTGGTTTTTAAATTTTTATTATACAATTTCAAGTGATTCAAAATAAATTCACAAAAACTTAACCCCTGTATACAAAACAAGACATCATATTTCTTTGAAAGTTCTGGTATAGCATTTATTTTTGTCTTCCAGTAATTCTCTTCAACCTTACAAAGTTTAAAATATAAAAGCTTCAATAGCTTTTTTATCTTACCCTTATACCCACTGCCCCTATAATATGGAGATCTACTAAACTGAACATCCTCAACATATGTTACATTATGCCCAGCATCTTTCATTGCCTTTAAAATTGGCATATACAAATTATTATAAGAAGGTGCAAGAAATAATATATCCATAAAGCTATTCGATTCTATTTAATCTCAAATAATGTTCGTATCTGATTTTCAAATTCATTTTTTTCTTCTTTGATATGGTTTCTATAATTTAATTGATCAGATAAAGCATCATCAAAATTATCAAAAATTTCTTTTATTCGAGTAATAATAGTAAACCTCGATACCACATTCTCATCAAATTTGTATTTTGCCGGAATCGGAATATCAATATCATTACCTGCAGAGCCTCTAACACCTGTAATAACGACAGAATTATTAATTGCAGCTTCACGTGGAATTCTATCTTTACCAGGGTGGTTACCAAAATCAATATAGACTTTTGCACGCTTAAAATAATCCAACATCTGTTGACGATTCAGATTTATTAGAGGAATCCAAGTAATATCAGGTGCAGAAGCAATCAATTTAGAAGTAAACTTATAACCTTTCTTTGGATTATATAAAACTATATTTTCTTTACAACTAGTCTCTGAATTGAAATATTCAGTATTTATGTAGTCTTTCAAAGGGACTATTTCCTTGAAACCATTCTTCTTTAGAAACAATCGTGCATATTCAGATTGATAGGCATTTACAGCCTTTTGTTTAGCCAACTTTGATACCGAGAAATGTCTTTTTTCTTTCAAACTACCCATCAAAAGTGCTCTTACAAAAGTCTTCTTATTCCATTTAAATAAATCTTTCAATGAATGATAAGGCAATTGCACTGGGTCTGCGAAAAAATTATCAACGCTTAACCACCAAAATATCAAATGTGCTTTCTTAAAATTATCAGCCAAATACAAGAAGCCTTCATCAAGTACAACGACAGCCCCCTCGCTATCCTCAATTTCATTAGCCACCTTAATATTGTAAGCACTGTATGCTTCTGGAACTTTTTTAGCTCCCTTACCAATATATACAATATAAGCATCTCGATGATTATCATTCAAGAAATCAACTAACTGATGCAATAGCTCGCATCCACCAGTAACGACGGAAGCCAAACAATACACATAAACTTTTTTATTTTGAATATCTTTTATCATAATATAAAGTTTTTATAAAATTAATAAATAATGCAATATAATAACTACAAAAAATAGTAGACAAGAATGAGATGACAAATAAAAAAAACAAGTTTTTAATTTCTAATACAAACAGGACTTTTAAACAGGCATACATAACTGTTATATGTACTAAATATATGTACAATGATTTTTTGCCAATAGCTTCAAGGATAGATGCTTTATTAATTTTTTGGGATAAATCGTAAAATAGCAGACACCCTGTATAGCTTAAAACAAAGAATGGAACAATATTACTAGCATCTAAAGCAATTACCATTGTCATGCATGGATAGTGTAGATGAAAATGCAATACTATGAAAATCGTAAAACCAAAAGCTAGCAAACACAGTTTCCACCTATTACGTATTATCCTTATCTTTGTAGCATATCCTAGCACTAAATAAGGTGTCAGAATTATAGACTGCTGAATAAAAGCAGGATCAGATTGTAATCCAATAATATGCAAAAAACAAATTATTGAAGACGCCCCAAATGTTAGTAGAATTATCGTCCTTATATTACTAATATAATTTATCAAAACATTAAGAAAAAATTTTGCAGTAAACAAAGACAACAAGAACCACCAACTGCCCCCCCATAATAGAAGTCCTAATGGATTTATCGAAAAATCAGTATCTAAAATTAAAGATTGAATATAAGAACAGACAACAGAGAGCAAAATACCTGGCAGTATCAAACTTCGAATATTTTTCTTTAAAAAAGAAACATTATCTATGCGTCTAAATGTAACACCTGTGATCATAAAAAATGCTCCCATAAAAAACGACGTATACAATATTTCAAACGTTTGAAACATCTCTATGTTATATGAACCATCCAAATTAGTTAACACATATGGGAAATGATGAAATACAACCAAACACATTAATATTCCCTTAGCTGTATCCAAATAATGCAACCTTTCTTTCATTCTGTAACCAAATTAAACACATTTTCGATAATCGGTGCCATATCGTAGTACTTGTATTCCGCCAATCTACCTCCGAAGATAACGTTCTCCTCCCCATCAGCCAAAGCCTTGTACAGAGCATAGAGCTGAGAGTTGGCTTCATCGTTCACTGGATAATATGGCTCCATGCCATCCTTCCACTCTGTGGAATACTCCTTCGAAATGACGGTCTTTGGACATTCATACACTTCCTGACCAAACATCTCGAAGTGCTTATGCTCAATAACACGGGTGTAAGGTACTTCACGCTCGGTATAGTTAACAACTGCGTTGCCTTGATAATTAGGCTTATCAATGACCTCTGTCTCAAAGCGTACTGTACGATAGTTTAGTTTACCAAACTGATAATTATAGAATTCATCTATCTTGCCTGTAAAAACTATCTTGTCAGCGATACCCTCCCAATAAGAGCGGTTTTCAAAGAAATCTACATTCGTTTTCGTCTCTACTCCTTCAAGCAAGCCATCAATGAGTTTGTTATAACCACCAACAGGGATTCCCTGGTACTTATCATTGAAGTAGTTATTATCGAAGATGAGACGAACTGGCAAGCGCTTGATAATGAAAGCAGGAAGTTCTGTACATTTTCTTCCCCACTGCTTCTCTGTATATCCCTTGATAAGCTTTTCGTAAATATCTTTTCCGATCAATACCTGAGCCTGTTCCTCCAAGTTACGAGGTTCTGTTACGCCATCAGCTTTCATGCGAGCCACAGCTTCCGCTTTCTGCTCATCAATCTTAGCCTGCGCTTCCTCTGGCGTGGTTACTCCCCACATCTGATAGAAGGTGTTCATATTGAAAGGCAAATTATAGAGTTTACCCTGATAGTTTGCCACAGGTGAATTGGTATAGCGGTTGAACTCAACGATGGAGTTTACAAAGTCCCACACCTTCTTATTGGAGGTATGGAAGATGTGAGCGCCATACTTATGCACGTTGATACCTTCGATGTTCTCACAATAGATGTTACCACCTAAATGAGAACGCTTATCTATCACCAAGCACTTTTTACCTTGCTTATGGGCAAGATGTGCGAATGTAGCTCCGAAGAGACCAGAGCCAACTATTAAGTAATCATAATGATTTTCCATATAATAATTATCGTTTTATTCTTGACAATATTTGAACTAGCATTTCGTCCTTGCAGATACATAGGATAATGAAGTAAGCTAAGACTCCACAGCAACCTTGCAGAAGCAAGATGGTGAGCGTAGGCTGTTGCAAGAGACTTATACCATATAAGACGAAAGCCATCACAATGCAACCCAACGCATAAGTGAGATGCGATTTCTTAAAATATATTATAGGTATATACCTGCGACCAATGAAATACATCGAAACAGTCGTGGCTACCTCTGCTCCCAAATAAGCTATAGACGTACCTATATAAGAGAAAAATGGAATCAAACACAGGTTGAGAATCAAATCTGCAACCGCTCCTATACCGCAACACAAAGTTACGATATTGATTTTCCCTTTAGGAAACAACACCTGAATGCCAAAGACATTAGAGATTGCAACCATTAATATAATAGGTGCTATAATCTGTGATGGCAATATAGAATGTTCGAACTTAACTCCACATAAAGCCATGATAAGACTTGGCGCACAGAAGATAAGACCAATCGTCATTGGAAGTGCTATCGCCAAAGTGAAATCGTAAGACTTTTGAATCAAACGATTGAATTCATCTTCCTTGTTCTCCGCAATGAGGTGGGATGCTCGTGGCATCATAACAGAACCAAGACAGGCAGACATCGTCAACAACATTTGCATCACCTTAGTGGCTGCTGCAAAATATCCTACCGCCAAAGCATTCTTCAAGAATCCCAATAATACAGTATTCAGTTGGAGATAGATACTGGTTACCACAGAGAACGAGAAGACCTTCAAGACTGGCTTGATATGTCGCTTGATATGAAGTTCTGAGAAGATGATGTTCTCACGATGGATGTACTTACGAAGACGGAAGAAGTTGAAGATATTACCACCTAAGACTCCAAAGACGGTATAACAACCATAGTAGAGCAAATCTGTCTTACTCTTCACAAAGATGAATAAGAGAACAACAGAAACCGTCTTGATGATAAGTCCTCGTATGGTGATATATTTAAAATCCTCTATTCCCTGATAAAACCATTCACAGCCGATAGCCGTAAAAAAGATGGTAAGGCTCAGAATCAAGAACAATGGTATGTTGACTTGAATCTGCGGAACAGTCAAACAAAGGATGGCGACTATAGCATAGCCCACCAATGTCAGCATCGAATGCAGCAACAGGATCTCCATCGCCGTTCGATTCATCTGTACCACATCACTTCTATTTCTTGCTATCTCTCGGATGGCATACATCGGTATGCCTAAGCAAGTGAACAAGGAAATATAACTGATAATGGACTGGAAGAAATTGATCTGTCCGATACCATCAGCCTCTATTACTCGGCAAACATAAGGAAAGGTTATCAATGGGAACAGCATCTGTGTTCCCGTATTGATAAGGTTGAGTATATAATTAACTTTTACTGATTGTGCCATTAGTATAAATCTACATTGATATCGAATGGTGAATCAAAGTCTTTCAGCATAGCATGTTTTGTATCTTTCTCTGAGAGATTAGCA
>ULOZ01004940.1_pt1 | contig 28256 bp, 24 predicted proteins | sample 1953031 | NCBI WGS metagenome assembly ULOZ01 (sample SAMEA4835616, study PRJEB28245) | human gut metagenome | biome: gut microbiome; material: fecal sample | place: Denmark | collected 2008
AACATTAACAGAATTTAAAGAAATATTAGATGATTTTTTTGCGCTGTATTTATTGAAAAAAATGCATAATTAGTGTATGAAAAAATTATTTTATGGCTTACTCTTATTTATAGGGTAAGTCTTTTTTTATTAAAAAAGAGTTATTATTTTTGTACTGAACCCAAAAAATGTCCAATTTTTTTGGTTCAGTACAAATTAGTGATTTATACTATACTTAATAAATTATATAAAAATGATAAAAAAATATAAATTAAATGCAACTAGATATAAAACGGAAATAATCTAATAAGTAGATATGTACATATTAAAGGAGATGGAATAGTGGAAGAACTTATAGAACAAGCCAAGAAAGGTGATAAAAATGCATTTTCACAATTAATAAAAAATATTGAAAATGATTTATATTGGATTGCAAAAACAAGAATTAAAAATGATGATGACATTGGAGATGTTTTACAAGAGACAATATATAAATGTTATAAAAATATAAAAAAGTTGAGGGAAAATTCATATTTTAAAACATGGATAGTTAAAATTTTAATAAATGAATGTAATTATATATATAAAAAAAATTGTAAAAAGTGTATATCATATGAAGATAAAGAAATTGAAAATTATTTGGATTCAGATTTTGAATGGAGAAATGAAGAAAATATAGAAAATCTTGATTTTTATATCTTAATTGATGGATTAAGCTATGAAGAAAAGTTAATATTAACGTTGTATTATTATTCCGAATATACAACAAAAGAAATAAGTAAAATTACGAAAATTAATGAAAATACAATAAAAAGTAAATTGAATAGAGCAAAAATCAAAATAAAGAAAAAAATAGAGAAAGGAGAAATAGAGTATGGAAAACTTTGATGAAATTTTAAAAAATATAGGGAAGAAAAAAATGAGAATTCCTAGAAATATAGAAAATTTAGTGGATGAAACATTGGAAAATGTTGATATATGTAAAGATAAAAGAAAGACATTTTGTTTTTCTTATGATAAAAAAACAAAAATTTTTAAACCATGTATTGCAATGTTTGTAGTAGGACTTATGCTTTCTACAGGAGTTTATGCTTCTGTGGAAGTTTATAAAAATAAAATTAAGCAGAAAAATATAAGTAGAAATCAGGATAATAGTGATAATTATTATGATTGGATTAATGATATGACTTTTGATGATGATATGTATTATAAAAAGATTTCTAATTATGCAGACTATAAAAATTTAAAAAGTCATTGGAATAATATTTATGATGCTACAGAAGAAGAATTTAAAAATGAATTTTTATTAATTATAATGGCAAGAACTAATACATATATTTCCAAAGTCTCTTGTGATGACACAAAAACTTTTGTAGAATTGTCAACTTGCGAAGGCAATAGTGATCAAAATGAAAATTTAATATCAACAATGATATCAAAAGAATACGAAAGAGAAAAAATAGATTTAATAATAAATCCGAATATTTCAGCTGATAATAAATATAAAAATCTTGAGCAAATTACAGATTCATATTCAAAAGAAGATGCAATAGCGGATGGCTGTTTTGTTTTAGAAAATTATAAGATTGTTTCAAATAATTTATTTGAGGATTTTATAAATAAAACAAAACGAAATGAAGAGGATAGTATAAGAATTGTTATATATTATGATTCAAAGTATATTTTTATAAGAGACATTATTTATAAAGATGGGGAATATAAAATGTGTTATTATAATCCAAAGACAAAAGAAACTTATTTTGTAGTAGGAGATGGAATAGAGGTTACGCAAGATGATAATTTAAATTATTGGTTAGTTAATGAGGAAAGCTATAGCAAATATGGTGTGAGTGATAATCATATTTGTGAGATACAAAAATAATAAAGAATGTATGTTGTTATTCAACATACATTTTTTGTTTTTTAAACAAAATAATTTTAAGTTGATGATATTGAGTTTGGTTTATATATGTTTATATATTATTAATGAAATGGCATAACTATAAATTATATATGTATGCCAAAAGATAATATAATAGAAGAATGTGTAAATTTAATAAAAAATAGTACAAATTTGTAAAAAATATGATAAAATCAATAAAAAGTTTTAGAAAGTGAAACAAATGACAGAAAAAGAATTAAAACAATTTACGAAATAGGAGTGATAATTATGAATAAAAAGAAAAAAGCAATAATGATTACTATAAGTATAATAATAGTTCTATTATTAGCAATTGTTTTTTCTAGCAATAACAAAAATCAATATAAAAATAATTTTAATAGTAACAATAGTGTAGAAAATAATTCTCAAATAGTAGAAGGACCAAAAAATATAGTTACTGAATATACTGGGACTTTGCCTAGTGATACTGGTTTAACTGTATCTGGAGTTTCGAAAAAATTTAATCAGGATATTATATCTCAAGTAAATATTGCATATTTATTGGGGTGTGAAAATATTACAGAAACAACAAATTTTGAAGATTATATTAATAAGAATATTACTAAAAATGGTATTTTTATATCAAATGTTAGTGGATATACTAAAACAGACAATCCTTATGACTTTATAAAAGAAAATACTGTTTTTATGAAAGAACTGCTTTCAGCAATTGGATTCTCATATGATATAGAAAATAATTATTTAGTAGATAATAAATCTACCAGTGAACTAGAAAGTAAAATAAATAAAGTAATTTCTAGTAATAAAAAAGTTATAATAGGATTTCTTCCTGAATACTATGTTTATATTAATGATATAGATAATGGACTTGGTTTTGGAGGATATAGCAATTCATCATATGTAAACTTAAAACCATATAACAATATATATACATTTATATTTGATTTTAATTCAAGCAATAAAGATGATTTTTTTAGTATGATGGAAGAAATTGCAAACTTAGCTGATTAATTACTATTTTTTCTTGATAATCTTAATTATTAACATAGATCTGCTTTTTTATAAAGTAGGTCTATTAATTATTTTTCCATTTTACTTATTTTATGATTTAATCATGATAGAATAAATAATAAAAATTATTTGTAACGAAATGTTCATTTGTAAGTATTATATATGTGATTAACAGACGAAATGTAAATTAAAATAAAAAATTGTATTTTTTTGTAACAAAAATCGGTTTTGAAAGTAATATAGGTGGAACAAAAAATGAATTATAATTTTGAAGATATTTATAAAAAATACTATAGTAGTTTAAATAAATATTTGTTTTCTTTAACTAAGAATGAGGATTTTGCGGAAGAACTAACTCAAGAAACTTTTTTCAAGGCTTTAAAGAATATTAGTAAATATGATGAAAAATATAAAATGCTTACATGGCTATGTCAAATAGGTAAAAATACATATTATTCATTATATAAAAAAGATAAAAAGATTGAGGTACTTGATGATTCAATTCCTAGTGAAGAAAATGAGATAGTTGACAAGATAATTGATAGTGAAACTAATAAGGAATTGTTAAAAATAATTCATTCATTAGATGAACCTTATAAGGAAGTGTTTACCTTAAGGAATTATGGAGAATTATCATTTAAAGAAATTTCTGATATATTTGGAAAAACCGAAAGCTGGGCAAGAGTTATCTGTTATCGAGCAAAATTAAAGATTAAGGAGGAATTAAAGGATGAATAAAGATTGTGAAATAGTAAGAGACATGATTCCTTTATATATAGATGATGTTTGTTCTAATGGAACTAAAGAATTAGTGAAAAAACATTTAGAAAATTGTAATGAATGCCAGGAAATTTTTCAAACTATGAGAAAAAATGAAAAAAACGAAAATTCTAATGAAAAAGAATCTTTAAAAAGTTTTAATAATAAAATTAAGAAAAATAAAATAAAAGCAATAGTAATTTCTTTAATAGTTTTTGTTATAGTAATAATACTTATAAAATATATTTATAGTTGTATTTTATTTAATTACATAATAAATAAAGCACAAAAATTTAGTAAGAGTAATAATATGTATATTCAAAGTATGGAAAATTCTTTAGGTGATGAAGTGTTTGTAGCTAAAGAATATTATAAGAATGGAAAATTTAAAGTAGTTTATGCAACTTATAGGAATGATGGAATCGAATCACTTTATACTAAATATACATCAGTTGATTCAGATGAGTCTATATTTATATATCCTGATAATAGAGCTGTAATTCAAAAAGGACAAAAAATATTTAACACTGAAACTATGCTAAAAGGTATTCCATTTGTTTATAATAATGAGTTATGGTTTAGAACAGTAACACCAATCTTTTTAAGCATTAAGTCTAAAAAAATTAATGTAGGATCTTATTCTAATGAAGGAAAAAAATGCTATGTTTTACAAGATAAGTTTGATATTGGAATGAATTGGGAGATTTGGTTAGATAAAGAAACTGGATTACCACTTAAAGAAATAAACATAAATGGAATGAAAACATATTATTCAGATAATAAAGAAGAAAATATTGATGAAAGTAAAATAGACGACTATTTAAAGGAAAAACAAGACATATTAATAAAATCTGGTGATGGGATTACGGAATTCAGATATGAATTTGATGTAGTAACAGATGAAGATGTAGAAGTGCCAGATTTATCACAATATAAGGTAGAAATAAAAGAAAAATAGAATTTTCTGGGCGATTTACAATATTTTTGTATAGCTTGCATGATGATAAGAGTAATGCCTGTTTCAGTTTGTACTACTGTTGTAGCTCTAAGAAAAAATTATATAAATTGACACTTATAAGAAATAATGGTAAAATATAAAGTATAACAATGTTATATAAAATTGTCAAAAGATGAAATGGGGGATTCATATGAAAAAGAAATGTATATTAGTAGTTGTAATTGTTTTAGGTTTGATTTTGATTTTTCTTAGTATATTAGGAGTAAAAAAATATAATATAATTAAAGAAATAATACAAAAATCAGATGAATATTGCAATAAAGAAAATGTTTATCATAAAATTTCTGCTACAGATTCTTCATTAGCATATGTTGAATTATTTAAAAATAAAGAAAAAGAAAAAATTGTTGTTGAAAAAAATGAAGATAAAACAAAACTCATACAGTATATTACAACAGATGGATACAAAACATATTTTGAAGATACTAATGGTGAAATAACAGAAATGAGCCAAAATCAAAAAATATTTCCTATTGATACGATTACTATATATTTAGTATTTAAAGATAGAGCAAATATGTTTTTCAATTCTATATTTGCAAATATAAAGTCTGAAAAAGATGGAGATAAAGAATATTTTGTTATAACAAACATTAATTGTCAAGCTAATGAATATGGTACTAAGGCAAAATATTATATAAATAAAGAAAATGGCTTGATAGAAAAAATAGAAATGAAGCATGAAGATAATAGTGTAAGTATAGTTACTCATGAATATAAATTTGATGTTGTAACAGATAAGGATTTTTAGATATAAGAAAAAATATACAAGAATAGAATTTATTCTATTCTTGTATATTTTATTCTAACGGAAACCACCGCCTCCGCCGCCACCACCGAAGGAACCACCACCTCCGCCTCCAGAAGAGAATCCACCTCCACCAGAAGAATATCTTTCAGCTCTAATTTTTGCTGTATTAGCAGCAGAGATACCATTATTTGAACATAAAGCAATATAATAAAAATTATCATATGATGTAAAATGTGATTGTTCAATTAAGTCTGGATAAAGTTCTTTAAATTGTTTTGCAACAGTTTTTGCAATTCCAAGCATTTGAGCAAATATTAAATAATTTTCAAATAAAGAAACTTCTATTGCTTCTCTTTCATGTATTAAAGTATAATCAATTAAATATTTCTTTAAACCAGCAATTTGTATGGCTTCATTTCTTATCTCAGGAGTAACTGTAAATACAGTTGATTTAAATATTTTTAAAGTTGTTTTTTCATGTGGTATTAAAAATCCATTAATAACTAAATCTTGTTTTTCTTCTTTTAAAATATTTTCAAACCAATTAAGTATTTTTGAATAATTATTTCTACACCATCTTTCAAATTCTTTATTTTCTAATATTCCGTCACCACTTGCACGATAAAGCAAGTCAAATATCTCTTTTTCTTTAACATTTGTAATTAACTCTGTTTTAGCACCATTTAAGATAATAACAGTATTTTCTTTTTTAAAGATTACACCTTGTTCTTTTTGTTCTAATTTAATTAAAGAATCTTTTAACCACTTTAATATAATTGCACCAAGTATATCTGTCTTATTTTTTAGTAATCCATAATTATATGCAATATAGTAAGCTCTAAATAAATTTCCATTACAAGGAATATCTCTATAATAATCTAAATCTAATGGCATTTTTTTACCGTTTTCTCCAAAATCAAGTGATTCAGGATTTGATTTTACAGCAATTAAAATTATAATTATTGCAAATGGTAAAATTGATATTATAAAAGAAAATAGTCCAAAAATAATATTGAAAAATGATGAGCCGTTTGATGAACTATATGAAGAATTGTCTACATAATGTTTGGCTCCATCTTCTGCCATATTTAAATAATGATTAAAATCATAATCTAATTTATTATTACAATTAAAACTTTCCAAAGGAAATTGGACTAATATTGTCATATATTCATCTGTCGCTAAATTTCCATCTGACTGCATTTCAATATAACCATCATAAACATATGCTGTTCCACCATAATTGCCATAGCCCCAAACTCCAACAGAATCTGGAATATTAAAATTAGAATGAATTTTGATATATACATTTCCAATTGAATTTGAAAAATCATATGGAATTAATGTCCAATATATCATTTGTGAATCTGAAAGTTCAGAAACGAAATTTGAGATATTGTATTTTATAGTATAAGTATGTGAACCATAAGTGCTTATTCCCCAACAAAGTTCAACACCATTTGATAATCTATTTATACCACATTTGTAAGCTTTGTCAGATAAAGTACCTGATGTATTCCAAGTTGATAGTGTAGTATATTTTGTTCCATTTTCTGAAACTGTTAAATTAGATATTTCTGAATTTCCCAAATTATAATATGGGTGATATACTTCAGTTCCTTGAGATGTTTTACATTTCCATATTTCTGTTACAGATGCATTACCATTATCATCAATGGCAATATCCATAGATATACTATTTATAGAATTTGCTTCTACTTTTGGAAATAGACTAAGCAAAATCAGTGAAAAAATAGTAAGCAAAAAAATCTTAATTGTTTTTTTCATTAAAAATCCCCTTTTTTATAAAATTTATTTTTGTAAAATATAAATTAGTCTAAATTTTCTCCTATTGTATTTTTTATTCTAGTAAGTTCTGTTTGTAAAGTAGAATAAGTATTTGAACTAATAATATGATTTCCAGAATTATAGTTATTAAGAGCCTTTTCAATATCCATAACAAGGTATTTTTGTTTATTTTTTGATGTGTTTTTATACATATATATTGGTGTATATGTAACTTTTTCAATAGATGTTTTATCTGTTTCACCATTTTTAGTTAATTCAATATTTAATATAATAGAATTACGAGTTCTTTCCTTAGTTTGACCAGACATAAAATTTCCTAGTGAATATATAACAAATCCGTCTTTTGTAGAGCCATCATCAAGAGTAATTGTCCTTTTTTCCATTGGTTGTAAAACATGTGGATGACTACCTAATATTATATCTGTACCATTTTGAAATAATAGGTTAGCAAGTCTTTCTTGCTCCTTATTTTGAGTGTTTTGGTATTCAATTCCCCAATGCATACTAACACAAATTAAATCAGGATTTTGTTCTTTTGCTAATGCTAATTGATTTAAGATTAAGTCATCACTAATTAAATTTACGGAATAGTCTCTTTGTGAAGAAACAGGAATACCATTAGTGCCGTAAGTAAAAGACAAAAATGCAATTTTTATACCATTTACATCTTCTATTAAAACTGTATTTTGTTCTTCACTACTTCTAGATGTTCCAGTATGTGAAATTCCAGCATCATCTAAATAATTTAAAGTACTAACTAATCCTTTATATCCAGTATCCATACAATGATTATTTGCAGTTGAAACAACATCAATACCAAAATCTTTTAAATTATATGCTAATTGTTCAGGAGTATTGAATGTTGGATAATTGCTATAACCTCTTTCAGCACCTGCAAAAGTTGTTTCAAGGTTTCCAATTGCAATATCAGCATTAGAAATATAATCTTTTATATCTGAAAAAACATAAGAAAAGTCATATGTAGATCCATTAAATGCATCTTGATATTGAGAATTATGGCACATTATATCACCAATAACACTCATATTTATAGTTATATCTTCTTTTTTTGGAATATCAATAACTAATTCTGTATCTTTTGTGTTTTCTGTTGGTTGAGTTTCTGAAGATGAAATTTCCTGTGTTTTTTTATTTAATGATGAAAAATGTTCAATTCCAAATAAGATTAACATTGTAAAAATGGCAATTGAAATAAATAATAAAATTTTCTTACGCATAGTTAAAATCCCCTTTCATTTTATAAACAAAATTTATCATATTACGACAAAAAAAGCAATAGTGAAAAATGTATGAAATGTCTTGTTAAAATTGTAAAATTGTGGTATAGTAGATAAGCGATAAGAAGCGGAAAAGTAAAATTAAGGAGGAGATAACATGTTAACTGCAACAGGAGTAACAGTTAGATTTGGAAAAAGAGTATTATTTGAAGATGTAAATATAAAATTTGGTAAAGGAAATTGTTATGGAATAATAGGAGCAAATGGTGCTGGAAAATCAACATTTTTAAAAGTTTTATCAGGAGAATTAGAACCAAGTAAAGGAGAAGTATCACTTGAAAAAGGAGAAAGACTTTCTATACTAAAACAGGATCACTTTGCTTTTGAAGAATATACAGTAATGGATACTGTAATAATGGGGAACAAAGAGTTATATGACATAATGAAAGAAAAAGATGCAATATATATGAAACCAGATTTTTCAGAAGAAGATGGAATGAAAGCTGCAAAATTAGAAGAAAGATTTGCAGAATTAGATGGTTGGAATGCTGAATCAGATGCAGCAATGCTTTTAAATGATTTAGGAATAATACCTGAAAATCATTATAAATTAATGAGTGAAATAGAAGCAAGAGATAAGGTAAAAGTATTGCTTGCGCAAGCCTTATTTGGAAACCCAGATGTATTATTGCTAGATGAACCAACAAATGACTTAGATTTAAAAAGTATTAATTGGTTACAAGAATTTTTAATTAACTTTGAAAACACTGTAATTGTAGTATCACATGATAGATATTTCTTAAACAAAGTTTGTACACATATTGCAGATGTTGACTTTGGAAAAATAAAAGTATATCCAGGCAACTATGATTTCTGGTATGAATCAAGTCAATTAGCATTAAAACAAATGAAAGAACAAAATAAGAAGAAAGAAGAAAAAATTAAAGAATTACAAGACTTTATTGCAAGATTTAGTGCTAATGCTTCAAAATCAAAACAAGCTACATCAAGAAAGAAAACATTAGAAAAAATAGAGTTAGATGAAATAAAACCATCAAATAGAAAGTATCCATATGTTGATTTTAAACCAGATAGAGAACCAGGAAAAGAAATATTACAAGTAAAAAATATATCTAAAACAATAAATGGAGAAAAAATATTGGATAATATATCGTTTACAGTAAAAACAGGTGATAAAATAGCCTTTTTAGCAGATAATGAAAATGCCAAAACAGTATTATTTCAAATAATTGCAGGTGAAATGGAACCAGATGAAGGAGAACTTATTTGGGGAACAACAATTACTAAGTCTTATTTTCCAAAAGATAATAATTATTTGTTTGATGTTGATGAAAATTTAACAGAATGGTTAAGAAAATACTCAAAAGATCCAGATGAAACATATGTTAGAGGATTTTTAGGAAGAATGTTATTTTCAGGTGATGAATCATTAAAACAAGCAAGAGTTATATCTGGTGGAGAAAAAGTAAGATGTGTACTTGCGAAAATGATGTTATCAGGTGCAAATTTCTTAATATTTGACGAACCAACAAACCATTTGGATATGGAAAGTATTACATCTGTAAATGATGGAATGAGCAAATTTAAAGGAAATATCTTATTTACATCACATGACCATCAATTAACACAAACAGTTGCAAATAGAATTATTGATATAAAAGCTGATAAGGTCATTGATAGAGAAGTTACATATAATGAATATTTAGGAATTGAATAGGTTTTAAAAGAATTTCTTATGATAAAATTCATATTGAAATTCTTTTTTTCTTAAATATTAATAAGGATTTTAATGAAAAATATATTGATTTTATAAAAGAAAATTGTTATATTAATATTAATAGTTTTATACAAAGGAGAAACTTTTATGAATTATTTAAAAAGACAAAATGGAATAACAATGATATCATTAGTTGTAACAATAATTGTTTTAGTCATATTATCTAGTATGGTTACGCATACGGGAATAAGTTCTATAAAAAATACTAGATTTGAGAGATTTAAAAATGAATTAGAAATTGTACAAAAAAATGTAGATGTTTGGTATGAACAAACAGTTGAAAAGTCAACTGATGAAATTATGCTTGGATCACCAATTACAGCAGATAGAAAGACTGAATTTGATAGTTTAATTACAAAGGTAGCGCAAATCGTTAATAATTCTGGTGATCAAAATAGTTCAAAAACAGTTACAGTAAAAACAGATATAAATAGGTATAGATATTTTGGAGAAAATGAATTTACAGATTTGCAAATAGATGGAATAGAAAATGAATATCTTATAGATATAAAAAGTCAAGTTGCTATTTTTATTGGAGGATATGAATTTGAAGATATAAAATATTATATGTTAGATCAAATTAGAGACGTAACAAGAGGTGGAAGTAGCATAGGAGAATATATAAAAATTTCTAGTTTTTCAATTGAAAGTAATATAGAAATGACATATAAAGATAAAAGAACAATTATAGCAGATATAAAACCAGAAAATGCAAATGAAGAGTTAACATGGAGTTCATCAAACACTGAAGTTGTAGATGTTAAAGGTGTTACTGGAAGTAATAATATGGCAGAATTGACTGCAAATGATCAAGGAACAGCATTAATAAGAGTTTCTAATAAAAGTTTAACAATAATTAAAGAATGCAAAGTAACAGTAAAGAAGAAGTTAGTAACAACTTTAACTGCATTTCAATCTGAGAAAGTTGAAGCAGTTGATAGATATGGAAATTGTATTGTTGTTCCAAAAGGATTTAGATATGTAGAAGGAGACAATATAAAAAATGGTATTGTTATAGAAGATGAAGAAGGAAATCAATTTGTATGGATACCAGTAAGTAACATTTCTTCTAGTGATGTATCTAATGAAAAAAATGTATTAAATTATGATGGCAGTAAATTCCTTATTTTTCTGGGAAGATACAATAAATTGTCAAATGGTTCTTTTTCACCAGAACAACTTGCAAGTGATTATTCAAAGGAATCTGAGTTGACAATAGATAATATAAAATATAGAGAAATTTCAACTTCTAGTCAAGGAACATCAGGTAGCGGAAATAGTGGAAATAATGCTACAGCATTTGATTTAAATGGATTTATAAGTAGTGTAGAGAAAAATAAAGGATTTTACTATGCAAGATATGAAGCAAGTAAAGGGTCTGATGGAAAAGCAAAATCAAAAGCAAATCAAAATGCTTGGACTGGAATAACACAACTTGAAGCATCTAGTAAAAGTAGGTCGATGTACACTACTAATAATGGTGTAAGAACAGATTTAATAAATAGTTATGCATGGTCTACTGCATTAGAATATATTAACAAAATGGGAAGTAGTGATTATATTAACAAGAAAAATACAGTGACATCAATATTAAAAACAGGGCAATCAGGAGATAAAGCTTGCAATATATATGATATGTCAGGAAATATAAGTGAATGGACGACAGAAACAGCAACAAATTCAACAGGAAAATGTACATATATAGGTGGAGGGATAGGCCAACAACAAGGAACAGCTTTTTCAAGATATGTATCAGATACAGTAAGCAAAAGTAATTCAATATCCTTTAGAGTAATAATGTATATTGATAACTAATGAAATGTGAAAATTTAGTGAAATATATTTACAAAATAAAATGCAAATGATAATATAAGTTCAAAAAAGAACTTATATTATTTTTGTCTTAGGGAAAAGCTAAATTAAGACAAAATAATAAAAAATAGGAGGAAAAATTTGTGATTCAAGTAGAAAATATTACTAAAAGGTACGGAAACTTTACGGCCGTAGATGGTATAAGTTTTGATATTGATGAAGGAGAAATTGTTGGATTTTTAGGTCCAAATGGAGCAGGAAAAAGTACAACGATGAATATGATAACAGGATTTATAGAACCATCAGATGGAAGAATTATTGTTGATGGATATGATATATCTAAAAAGCCCCAAAAAGCAAAAAGACAAATTGGATATATGCCAGAAGGAGTACCATTATATAGTGATTTGACAGTAAAAGAATTTGTTGCATACATGGCAGACTTAAAAGGGTGTGAGAAAAAGACAAAAAAAGAAGAAATCAAGAAAGTATTAGAAGAAACAGGCTTAACAGAAGTTCAAAATAAGTTAACAAAAAATCTTTCAAGAGGTTATAAACAAAGAGTTAGTATGGCAGGTGCATTAGTAGGAAATCCGAAAGTAATAATATTAGACGAACCAACAGTTGGGTTAGACCCTAAACAAGTAACGGAAATTAGAACATTAATAAAAAATTTAGGAAAAAAACATACAGTTATATTAAGCTCACATATTTTATCAGAGGTAAGTCAAATTTGTAATAGAGTAATAATTATAAACAAAGGTAAAATAGTTGCAATAGATACTCCTGAAAATCTTGAAAATAAAGTCGCTCAAAATAATGTAGTATATGTTACAGTTGAAGATCCGGAAAACAAAATGGATAGCATAAAAGAAAAATTAAATAATATAAAAGATATACAATTTGTTGTAGAAAATGAAGATAAAACAAAAAAATATATAATTAAAGGTGAGAGAGATATAGACTTAAGAAAAGAAATATTTGAGACATTATCAAAAGAAGGAATAACAATATTTGAAATGAAAAAAGCTGATGCAACATTAGAAGACGCATTTATGAAATTAATAAATGATTCTACAAATTCAAATAATACAACAGAAGAAAATGATCAAGAGAATCAAAACGATGATAAAGACGAAAAAGAAATTAGTGAAAAAGAAAATAAAAAGGAGGACAAATAATGTTTGCAATATTAAAAAAAGAATTTAAAAGTTATTTCTTATCTCCTATAGGATATGTTGTAATAGGAATATTCTTATTTGTATTTAGCGTATTTTTCTATTTAACAGTAATAAGCAGTCCAACAGTTGATTTAGGAGCATTATATTATTATACAGCATTATATGGATTAATAATTATTGCACCGATATTAACAATGAGAATGTTTGCAGAAGAAAGAAAGTCTGGAACAGAACAATTAATATTAACATCACCAGTAAGTATGGTTGGTGTAGTATTTGGAAAATTTATAGCAGCAATGTGTGTAATAATCATAACATTATTAGTATCATTTATGTATTTCTTTATTGTAAAATTTTTTGGAGAACCTAATCTTTCAGCAATATTAGTACATATGTTAGGATTTATATTAGTAAGTGCAGCAGCAATATCAATAGGAATGTTTGCATCAAGTATTACAGAAAATCAAATAATTGCTGGAATAATAACAATTGCATTTTTAGTAATGACATTATTTATGCAAGATCTTAATAGTTTTTTTGAAAATCTTTCTATAATGAATTTTTATAGTTATTTTCCAAGAGGAGTAATATCATTGAAAGAAATAATTGGATTAACATCATTTACAGCAATGTTTATATCATTCACAATAATTGTAATGCAAAGACGAAAATTAGTAAAATAGTTTAAGAAAGGGAAAGAGAAAAATTGAAAAAGTTTTTAGAAATCATAAAAAACAAATGGCTGATAAAAGGAACTACTACTTTATTATTAGTTTTGATAGTAATAGCTTGTTATATTGGGTTAAATATGCTAGTTGAAAAAGTAAATGTTGAAAATTTAGATTTTACAGAGAAAAAATTGTATTCATTATCAGATGAAACAAAAACAAAACTAAGTGATTTAAATCAAGATGTAACAATACAATTAATTAATGCAACAAATTATAGATATTTAATAGATTATGCTAAAAAATATACAATATTAAATGATAGAATAAAAGTTGAAGAAATTTCAGATTTATCATCAAGAGTAGATTTAAAAACAAAATATAATTTAAGTGATACAGATATGTTGATTGTAATAAAAGAAGGAGAAAAAGAAAAAACATTAACATCAAATGATTTATCAACATATGATTATTCTACAAATAAACAAATAGATTTAACAGAAGAAGCAATTACAAATGCTATAGTGGAACTTTCAATGGATAAAAAGCCTGTAATATATGTTTTATCAAGCAAGTCATATTATCAATCTGAACAAGCTTTATCAAGTGTAACTCAAAAATTGCAAGATGAATCAAATGAAGTTAAATATTTAGATATTTTAACATCAGGTTCAGTACCAGAGGATTGTAATTGTTTAGTAATAACAACTTTAAAAGAGGACTTAAATGAATTAGAAAGAGATAAAATATTAGAATATATTAAAAATGGTGGAAAAATATTGATGTTAACATCTCAAAATGTTTTAAATGTCGAAACACCAAATTTAAATGCAATACTTGCGGAATATGGAATATCAATTAATTTTGGTGCTGTTTTTGAACAAGATACATCAAAAATGTTACAAAATGCTCCAGAATTTGTAATTGCAGATGTTTCATCTAGTTTTATGAGTAATATAAATATGGCAATGAAAATGTGTTTTGTAGATGCAGGAAGTATACAATTTCAAGATTCAGATAAGTTAAATGAATTAGGTGTAACATATGAAACAATAGCATCTACAGGTTCAACATCTTTTATTAGAACAAATTTTGATATACAATCATATTCAAGAACAGAACAAGATAGTGAAGAAGGCTCATTTATTGTTGGTGCAGATGTTACAAAGAAAATATCTGATGATATTTCATCAGAATTGGTAATTTATTCAAGTGAAGTTAGTGCAATGGATTTACAAATACCTGTTAGTAGTCAATATTACATGTATGCTGTAGATTTGTATAATAATAAAGATATTATATTAAATTCTATTTCTCATTTGACAGAAAGAACAAATACAATAACAATAAGAAAAGATGATGATTCAGAAACATATACAGTTACGGCACAACAAGACTCAATAATAAAAATGATTATATTTATAGTACCAGTAGTAATAATAATATTGGGAGTAATTGTATGGATCATTAGAAAAAGAAGAAAATAATAAAAAAGCATTCAACTTTTAATTTAGAGTTGAATGTTTTTTTGTTATGTATAAAAGCTCATTTTTGTTAATATATTATATATATTGAGAGGTGATATATGATAGAAGTAATATCTATAACATTAGTAATAATTGGGGCATTAATTGGAGCTGGATTTGCATCTGGTCAAGAGATTTTTTCTTTTTTTTATATATATGGAAAAAATGGAATATATGGTATATTAATAATGAGTATATTAATTGGAATATTTATATATAAAAGTTTAAAAATAATTTACCAAAAGCAAGTATATAACTATAATGATTTTTTGAATTTGTTTATTAAAAATACTAAGATAAGAAATGTTATTTTGTGGATAGTTAATGTATTGTTATTAGTTTCTTTTTATATAATGGTAGCAGGATTTGGAGCATATTTCGAACAAGAGATAGGGATAAATAGAATTATAGGGAGTATTGTTTTAAATTTATTATGTGTTATTGTGTTTTTTTCAAATATAAAAGGAGTTTTGAAAGCAAGCAATCTTATTGTTCCATTTCTTATTTTTTTTATATTTTTTATTGGAATAAAAAATATTGTACAAATAAGAACTATAGATTTTTATCAAATGAAAAATAATTGGATATTAAGTATGCTTATTTATAATAGTTATAATTTTATTTTATTAATGCCAGTATTAATATCATTAAAAAAGCAAATTACTAAAGAAAAGAATATAAAGAAAGTATCTATATTAGTAACAATTATTATATTAATTCTATCAATAAATATATTTTTCCTATTATTAAATGCAAATATAAAAGAAATTGAAAATCAAGAAATGCCAATTGTATATATAATAAGTAATTATTTTAATAAGTATAAAAAAATATATGCATTTATAGTTTTAGCTTCAATTTTTACAACAGCAATTTCTGTTGGAATAGGTTTTCTTCAGAATATAAGTAAAAATAGTAATAGTTATCCACAATTTGTGCTATTTATGTGTATAACGAGTTTGCTTATGAGCAATATTGGTTTTTCAAAATTATTAAATTTTATATATCCTGTATTTGGATATATAGGGATATTACAAATTGTTATTATATTTTTTATAAATTAAATATTAAAAGTATAAGTTAAATAAAATTTAATAATTATATTGTAAAATCTATATAAATTGTGATAAACTAAAGAATATTATAGGTGAAAGGAAACAAAAGTAAAATGAAAGATTTTTTAGCAAATGAGCTTCAGAATCGACGAAGAAATAGAGTAATAAAATTTACAATATTATTAATATTTATATTAATTATTATTACAACAATTGTATTAACATGTGTATATTTTTACAATGTAAATTTTCGAAAATTGTGTGATGAAAAAATAATAAATAAGGAAGTAGCGCAATCTAAAGTAAAAAGTATAACTATAAACAAAGATGAAAATGTTCAAGTTTTTGCTTATGATAAATATATTTGTATATTAAGAAAAAAGACATTAGAATTTTATAATAGAATTGGTTCAAAAGAAGGAGCTATAGAAATAGATATTACTAATGCCGAATTCTCTGCTGCAGGAAGATATTTGGCTGTTTGTGAAAAAAATGGACAAAAAATTTGTCTAATTTCAGGAAAAGAGAAAATGTATGAAAATAATATTGAAGGAAATATTACACAAATAAGTGTTAACAGAAATGGTTATTTATCTGTTGTAATATCAAATACAAGTTATAAATCTGTAGTTGATGTATTTGATAGAAATGGAAAAGAAATATTTAAAACAAATTTAAGAACAGCGAGAGTAGTAGATGTTAGTATTTCGCAAGATAGTAAATATCTAGCTATAGCTGAAGTAGATTTATCAGGAATAATAATAAAATCTAGTGTACAAATTGTATCAATGGATTTGGCGCAGACAAATCCAGATGAAGCATTTATAAATAAATATGAAGCAACAACTGGAAAATTAATAATGAAAATAAAATATCAGGAAAATAATAGACTTATTTGTATGTATAATGATTCTATAGATATATTTTATGAAAATGAAAACAAAGAATTTGTAAAATATGATGAAAAAAAATTAGCATTTACAACAATAAATTTAAACAATAGAATTGTTTTAATTGAAGAAACATCATCAGGTGAATATACATCAGATACATATTTGGATATAGTAAATCCTAACAATAATAAAAAGAAACAGTACATTACAAGTAATGTTGCAAAGGCTTTAACAACATCAGAAAATAAGATTGCAATAAACTTTGGAACAGAACTACATATTGTAAATACTAATGGGATTTTAATAAAAAGATATAAATCTAATTCAGAAATTAATAATGTAGTTATGACAGATAATTTAGCAGCAATAGTATATAGTGATAATATTGCAATAATAAATTTTTAATAAAAGTAAGGAGAGAAGAATGGGAATAGTTTTAGATGTAATATTAATAGTAATAATATTATTAAATGTGATTATATGTTATAAAAAAGGTTTAGTAAAATTAGCTGTTGGATTAGTGGCAGTAATAGTATCTTTAATTCTTGCGATGATATTATATAAACCAGTTACGAATATAATTATAAAAAATACAGAAATAGATGAAAAGATTAAAGAATCAATAATAAATACTCTTACAACAGAGAGTAATGAAAATGATACATCAGATAAAGGAATGATGCAATATATGCAATCATACGTTGATGATGCTGTAAATAAAACAAAAAATGAGATTGTAATTGAGGCATCAGAAGTTGTTTCTACTAAAATCATTAATGTATGTGCATTTTTAGGAATTTTTGTAGTTGTTAGAATATTAGCAATTTTATTAACAATAATAGCAGATTTGATAATGAGCTTACCAATATTAAAACAGTTTAATAAAGCCGGAGGCATTATATATGGAATTTTAAAAGCACTTATAATTATATATATAATATTAGCAATAATATTTGCAATAACATATATAACAGGAAATACAACAATTTCAAATGTTATATCAGAAACATATATTACAAAAATATTTTATAATAATAATGTTCTATTAAATTTTATATTTAAAAAATAGGCATTAAAATGTGAAATGTTTGTGAATATTTTATTAATTATTTGTATAAATATTGAAATAAAAATATTATTCTGCTATAGTATATTTGGAAAAAAATATATAGGAGAGGATTTATTTGAAAAAGAAGAAAAAGAAGTCAAAAGTAGTAAAAAAAATATTATTTTTGATAATTATATTATTAATAATATGTGTAGGAATCTTTGGGTATAAAACACATGTTAATGGAGGAGGAGTTCAAGGATTATTAGCAACTTTGGTTGGAAATGATAGAGAAACGCTAGAAGAATTAGAACCAATACAGTTTTTGTTATTAGGTGTAAGTACTGACTTGGGCGGAAAAATTACAGATACAATAATGGTTGCAACATATAATCCAAAAGATCAAACAGCATCATTATTATCTATACCAAGAGATACATATACAGGGAAAGATCATTCTCAAGGAACACCAAATGAAAAAATAAATGCATTATATACAAAAGGGATTGATAGAATACTTGCAAAAGTAAATGAATTGACAGGCCTTGATTTAAAATATTATATGGTTGTTGATAATGAAGCATTAATAAAACTAGTTGATGTAATAGGTGGAGTTGAATTTGATGTTCCAATAAATATGAATTATCATGATGATACACAAGGATTAAGTATAGAATTAAGTAAAGGATTACAAGTTCTTGATGGAAATCATGCAGAACAGCTATTGAGATTTAGAAAAAATGATGATGGGACGGGCTATCCTGCAGAATATGGTTCTGATGATATTGGAAGAATGAAAACACAAAGAAATTTCATAATGGCAACAGCAAAGCAAACTTTACAGGCTAAAAATATATTTAAAATAAAAGATATAATAGATATTATATATGAATATGTAGAAACTAATATTTCAATATCAAATATAAAATCATATGTACCATATGCAATTAATTTTAATGTAGAAAATTTAAAGAGTGTTGTATTACCAGGCACTTCAGTAGGACCAACACAGAGTGGAAATTTATATGCACCATATTGGTTTATATTAACAAATAAAACAGAAGCAAAGAAATTAGTTGAATCATTGTATTTCGAAAATGAAGAAAATGAAGAAGAAACTTCTAATACAGATAACAATGGACAAGTTATTGATATTCCAACAAGTGAAACTAATGAAATAAAGATAGAAGTGTTAAATGCTTCTGGTTCAAAAAATAAATTAAACAAAGTTCAAAAACTATTAAAAGAAAAAGGATATAATGTAAAAACAAATGATGTTGAAGTTATATCTAAAACGACAATAATCAATAATACAGATGTTGATGGAAAATATATAGAACAAATACAAGAATTATTAGGAGTTGGTGTTTTATCTTCAAGTGCAACAGCTTCTAATAATACAGATGTTACAATTATAATTGGAAAAGATTATAAATAAAAGTGGAGGGAAAATCTCCCTCCATAATTTATATCAAATTAATTTTATTCAAGATTAAATTTATATACAGAACTATTTTTTCTTAAATTTTTTTTATTATTCTTTTGTTTTTTTCGTTTATGTGAGAAAAATTCAGCTATTAATATTAGAACAATTATTGCTAATAAAATTTGAAGAAGTGTTTCTATAAAATTCGATTTTATAACATCATTTTCAGCTATTAAATCAGCTTCGTAAATTATACCATCAATGTTATAAGAAATTTTTCCTAGAATAGCATCTTTTGCAATTGGAGCAGAAATATTTTCTTTTATTTCTATAGAAGGAATTAGGCTTGTGGTATCAAAATTTGATTGAAATGTAGTAGAAAGAGAAGCATTTGCAATTAAATTTAATGTTTGAGTATCTTTGGTAGCATTTTTTACTTTTATTTCAGCAACTTTTGTTCCTTCATTTAAAAATTTTTTGATTTCATAATTTTCAAAACCAAAATTAAAAAGATTTTTTGCATCTACATATCGTCCACTTTGACCGTTTTCAGTAGCTTCAGCGCCTAACATAACAGCAATTAATTCGATTCCATCTTTTTTTGCACCAGCAATTAAACAATTTTTAGCTTGTGTAGTAAAACCAGTTTTTATTCCTATAGCATATTCATAATAATATCTATTAGATGAATCTAATAAACTATTTGTATTTTTAAAATATCGTTCTTCAGGATATAAATCTGTTGCTGAAAATTTACAACTTTTTTTGTTAACTATATTTCTAAATGTTTCATTTCTCATGCAATATTTAGCTATAAGAGCCATATCATAAGCTGTTGAATAATGATTAACGTCATGAATTCCACTAGGATTAGTAAAATGTGTATTTGTGCAACCAAGTTCTAATGCTTTTTGATTCATTAAATTTGCAAAATTTTCAATATTACCAGATATTTCTTCTGCCAAAATATATCCAACTTCGTTTGCTGAGTGTATTAAGAACATTTCTAATAAATCATTTACACTTAAAGGTTCTCCAACTTTTATTCCAGCATTTGAATATCCTGAAGGAATTGCCATTATTGCAGAACGACTTGCTGTTAATTTTGAAGTTAAATCTAATTTTTCAATTGCAATTATAGCTGTTAAAATTTTTGTTGTACTAGCTGGATATAATTGAAGATTCATATCTTTTTGAAGTAAAACTTTTCCTGTTGATGCATCCATTAAAACTGAACCAGCCGAATAAATTTGAAAATCAGAATCTGGTACAGTATCATCTGCAAAAGATAAAGTAGTATATAAATTAAATAAAGTTACAATTAATAATATAATTATAAAAAAACGTTTTTTCATATGTATTAACATCCTTTCTTGTATCAATATAATAACGTATTTTAAGATTAAATTCAAGGATATTAATATAAATTTGAAAAAATTAAGAAAGGATTGATTTTTATGAATATAAAAGATAACTTATTAAAGATTATAAAAAATAAGTTTTTTATAATAGTATGTATAATAGTAATATTAGTTGCCTCATATATAATTATAGAGGAAATGATGGTGGATAATAATAATGAGATAGAAATAATTGAAGAAGCAGATGACATATTTAAGAAAGACGAAGAAGAAAATTTTGAAGAAAAAAATATACTAAAAGATGAAGTTATTGATGATGTAGAAGAAAAAATAGAAGAAGGTACAGAAAATGTAGAAGATTTCGAAAATGAAGTTATAAATGATAATGAAAAGATATATGTTTATATAACGGGGGAAGTGAATAATCCTGGAATAGTTGTTTTACCTATTGGAAGCAGAATAGTTGATGCAATTGATTATGCAGGTGGGATCACACAAAAGGCTGATATTATGAAAGTCAATTTAGTATATATGTTACAAGATGGAATGAAAGTAAATATTCCAAGTAGTATAGAATTAAAAAATAATCCTAATTTTGAATATATAACAATGAGTTCTGGAGATGAAAAAAATGATAGTAATATAAAAAATGCAACAACAGTAGATACAAAAAGCGAATCTGCCTTCAAAGTATCTAATGTAAATATTAATACAGCAACACAAACAGAATTAGAAACTTTACCGGGAATAGGTCCATCATTAGCATTAAAAATTATAAATTACAGAAAAGAAAACGGAAAATTTAAGTCAATAGAGGAATTAAAAAGTGTTAATGGAATAGGAGAGAATAAATATGAAGAAATAAAAAAGTACATATATGTATAACAAAAGAAAGGCAGGGACAAAGTCCCTGCCAAAGAGTTTTACTACATATTATTCACCAGAACCTTCAACAGATTTAATAATTTCCTCTAATTCAAGTTTGCTCAACATGCCATTTTCAAGTAGTTTTTCAACCAAAACGTGGACTAATTTGGAGTGTTCTTTTAAGAGATTTAAGGCCTTATCATATGCATTTTTTATGATCTTGTCAATTTCAGCATTAACTTTATTAGTAATTGTTGAAGTTTGCATATGGTATTGTTCTGTATTAAGAAAAACACGATTTGTTCCTACATCAGAACGCATACCATATTTTGTTACCATATCATATGCATATTTGGTTGCAACATCCAGATCAGAACTTGCTCCAGCATTATATCTTGTGTTTGAAAAAATTGTTTCGGAAATTCTACCAGCAAGATACATACCAATTAGATCAGAATAGTAATCCATGTCTGGACAAGGAGTAATATCTGTTGGATCCAAAACGTTTTGACCTAAATAATTTTCAGTTGGGATAATTGTAATTGCTAATACATCAAAATCAATTAATTTTTTGGAGAAGCGACTAACAATATAATGTCCAACTTCATGGTAAGCAGTAGCACTAATGACATCAGAAGGCATTTTATTGTATGCTTCAAAGTTAGCTTCAAAGTTTTCAAGGATAGCAGATTGAGTGACATACTTTTGATGAGTTAATTTCGCCGAAACCATAGACAAGTCAACAAGACTAATTGTTCTATCAGGATTACAAGTGGTGTAATCAAAGCAAGAAGAATAAAAAATAATTTTATCAATCATTTTTCTTGAAATTTTTACACCATGGAATTGTTCTAGACGTTTAACAGATTCTTTTAACATAGGATAAACTTCTTCTGCTTTTGGTTCCTTGATTTCAATGGTACGGAATCTACGTTTTAAAGCACCTTCTTTGGAAAAAGCTTTTTGATACTCTTCTTTAGTAGTTGCTCCAATAACAATAGATTTATCCCCTGCAAGAAGAGGTTTTAGAGCATTAGAAAAATCAAGAGATTCGTCATTAGAACATGCACCAGCGCCGACGATCATGTGAATTTCATCAATGAAAAGAATGATATTATCATGTTTTTCAATTAAAGAAATCAAATCTTGATAACGCTGTTCTGCTTGACCTCTGTATGTTGTACCAGATATGAGATTACTTACACTCAAGGACAAAATAATGAAGTTTTTGAATATGCTAGGACAATTGCCGTTTACAATGTCACAGGCCATCTTATAAACAACAGAAGATTTGCCAACGCCGGGTTTTCCGACAAGAATCACATTACGTTTGGTCTTTTTCATTATAGTTTTCCAAATTTTCTTGCACTCTTTATCACGCCCCAATATAGCACTACTCTTCTGATTTTTAAAATTATCATTTAGAATAGTTACACAACCAGAGATAGAATCAGGAATAACTAAAGCAGAATCATCTTCAATGCAAGAATCTAAAAGAGATAGATACTCTACTTGCGAAATTAATTGCTCAATGTTTGTTCCGATATCTGTGAAGAAAGAAAGCATTTGACCATTTAGATTGTTGAAAAGTGCTAAAGTCAAATGAGAAAGAGTCAATTCTTGCTCCTCATCACTTTCTACAAGGATATAAGCAAAGAAAAAGACATTAGCAATCCATTGAGAGAAAATGAAATTTTGAGGATTATCAATATCAGAATCCTTAAGAACACTAATAAAATAATCTCTTTCTTCTATTGTTTCAACTTCTTTTTCGTTAAATCCAAAAGGATTGTTTTTGTAAATGTTTTCGATTAGGTTAATAATTCCTTCTAGATTACAACTTGAGTATTTTGCGATTAAACTGGAAAATTGTTTTTGAGACATCATAGAGTCAAAAAGCAGAAATGTTGTAAGCCCTTCAAGTTTAAACTTTGCGGCATTTGAAACCATCCCCCGCACAATAGTTTTTACTTCTTGAGATAAAGAGATGTTTTTCATAGTAGTAACTCCTTTCAAAGTTTTTTATGTAAATATTATAATACCATTTAGGTGATAATGCAAGAGAATAAAAAAGATATTTTAAAGTTTTATTAGAAATAATACAGGAAAACAAAAAAAGATATCTTATTTTGATATCTTTTTTGGGAAAATTTATTCATTTCTAGAGATAAAAAACTCAATAATCTCTCAGATTATTGAGTTTATATTATGGTTGCGGGGGATAGACTCGAACTATCGACCTTTGGGTTATGAGCCCAACGAGCTGCCAACTGCTCCACCCCGCGATGTAATAACAAACTAATTATATAACACTAAATAATGTTTTGTCAATACTTTGAAAAAATAAATTTAATATTTGTATATTATATGCAAATATTATAAAAATATTCCATAAAAAAAGAAAGCTACATATAAATTTGCAGCTCTTGAATTGAATTTGTGTAATTTAGGCATAATATATTAGTGTTAATTGGATTTTTATTTATTTCAAAAAGAAATAGATGATTTGTCGATGTCATCGAATGCCAATTAACATCTAATATATAATAATGCTATGAAAAATAATAAAATAAGAATATTTACTAAAATTCATATTTATTATTATAGATATAAAACTAAGATATGTTATAGTAAAATAAAATAGTATTTTATAGTTTTTAATAGTAAAAAGATTGAGTAATAAAAAAGAAATTAAAGCATATATTTAGTAAAAATATGTGGAGGTAAAATATGAATATAAAAAAATGGCAAATATTTGCTAGTATATTTTGTTTAATATTAGGAACTATATTGCATTTTACATATGAATGGTTTAACTATAATGTAATAGTAGGCTTATTTAGCACTATAAATGAAAGTGCTTGGGAACATTTAAAATTATTATTTTATCCAATGTTTTTTATTTCTATAATTGGGTATTTTAAAATAGGAAGAAAATTATGTAATTATTGGTATGCTCAAATGTATGGAATTGTTTTTGCTTTGATTTTTGTGGTAGTATTTTTTTATACATATACAGGAATTATAGGAAGAAGTTTCTTTTTATTAGATATTGCTTCATTTATAATAGGAATTCTTTTGGGTGAATATATAGTATACAAAATGCTAAAGCAAAAAGAAATGTGTAAATTAGAAGCTTTATCAATAATAACTTCGATAATAATATTGTTATGTTTCTTAATCTTTACAATTTATCCTCCTATACTTCCACTGTTCGAAGATCCTATATATGGGACATTTGGAATTAAATCGATTAAAATAGATTAATAAAAAGGTACAATAAAAATGTACCTTTCTCCAAAAATATTAGTAAATGAGAAAAATATAAAATACTAATATAATAAGAAATAAAAAATATATAAGGAAAGAAATGAACGCTCATATTATGTAATATAAATTAATTATAACATAGGAAAAAAGAAATTTATGCCAAATCTTGTCGATTATTAAAAGAAAAAAATAAAAAAAGTGACAGAAATCACTTGAATTTTCAAAAATAGAGTAATATAGTAAATAACATAATTTCGAAATAATAATATTAAGTGCACACATGAAAAAGGGGGAATAACATTGAAAAACTTTTTTGGAAGTATATTTATTAATCGTGACGAATTAAGAGAGGCAGGAATAGAGTATCCAATAAAAGTAGAATACTATAAAATAACAAATGAAATACCATCTAGACAAAAATTAATATTTGGAATACAAGTAATAAAAACAGAATATAAAGAAAAAATTGGAGTTGAACAAAGGAAAATAGAAAATATTACAAATAGCGAAAAAGAAGTTGATAAAATCTTGTATCAACTAAAAGAAAATGAAGTAACACCTATAGGATTAGAAGATGTTCTAATAGAATTAGAAGAAAAAATAAATATAATATGTTAATGGTATAGGATTTCCTATACCATTTTAAATATGTATAAAATAAATTAAAGGTATTGCCAAAAAAAAAAAAATAAGTTACAATACCAAAAGTAATAAAAAGAGAAGGGAGAAAAGAATATGACAGATAAACTAATAATAGTAGAATCACCAGCTAAAGCTAATACAATAAAAAAGTTCTTGGGTGGAAATACAAAAGTTGTAGCATCAATGGGACATATTCGCGACTTACCAAAATCAAAATTAGGAATAAACATAGAAAATAACTTTGAACCAGAATATATAAATATAAGGGGAAAAGGCAACTTAATAAAAGAATTAAAAACTGATGCTAAAAATGCAAAAAAAGTATATTTAGCAACTGACCCTGACCGTGAAGGAGAAGCAATTGCATGGCATTTATCTAATATATTAAATGTAGATGAAAAAAAAGTAACAAGAGTAACATTTAATGAAATAACTAAGACAGCAGTTCAAAAAGCTATAAAAGAGCCAAGAGATATAGATATTAATTTAGTAGATGCTCAACAAGCAAGAAGAGTATTAGATAGAATTGTTGGATATAAAATAAGTCCAGTTTTATGGAAAAAAGTAAAAAGAGGCTTATCTGCAGGAAGAGTACAATCAGTTGCAGTTAAACTTATAGTTGATAGAGAAGAAGAAATTGAAAAATTTATTCCAGAAGAATATTGGAATATTTATGCAGAACTTCTTGATGAAAAAACAAATAAAAAGTTTGAAGCAAAATTTTATGGAAAAGCAGGTAAAAAGCAAGAAATACATTCTAAGGAAGAAGTTGATAAAATATTATTTGCAATAAAAAAAGCTACATATATTGTTGAAGATGTTAAGAAAAGTGAAAAGAAGAGAACACCTGCACCACCATTTACAACTAGTACAATGCAACAAGAGGCATCAAGAAAAATAGGTTTTTCGATAAAAAAGACAATGTCTGTTGCACAGGGATTGTATGAGGGAGTAAAAATTCAAGACAAAGGAACTGTTGGACTTATAACATATATGAGAACAGATTCGACAAGAATTTCAGAAGAGGCAAGAGCAACTGCAAAAACATATATTACTGAAACATATGGAAAAGATTATTATGAGAATAGATATTATAAGACTAATAAAGAAGCACAAGATGCACATGAGGGTATCAGACCAACATATGCAGAACTAGAACCAGAAAAAATAAAAGACTCTTTGACAAAGGATCAATATAAATTATATAAATTGATATATAATAGATTTATGGCTAGTCAAATGGTATCTGCTATATATGATACAATGTCTGTAACAATAAATGCAAATGATTATACATTTAAAGCAAATGGGCAAAACTTAAAATTTAGAGGATTTATGACATTATATGTAGAAGGAACTGATGAAAAAGAAGAAAAAGAAGCGGGAATGTTGCCAGAACTTATACCAAATGAAATTGTTAAATTAGAAAAAATAGAACCAAAACAAAGCTTTACAGAACCACCAGCAAGATATACAGAAGCAAGTTTGGTAAAAACATTAGAAGAAAAAGGAATAGGAAGACCAAGTACATATTCTCCTACAATTACTACTATATTAGAAAGAAGATATATAGAAAAAGAACAAAAACAATTGGTACCAACAGAATTAGGAAAAATAGTAAACAAACTATTGTGCGAAAATTTTGCAGATGTAATAAATGTTGAATTTACTGCGAAAGTAGAAACAGAATTTGATAATATAGCAGAAGGGCAAGAAGATTGGAAAAAAATGATAGGAGAATTTTATGGCCCTTTTGAAGAAAATGTAGAAAGAGTTGAAAAAGAACTAGAACATGTAGAACTAGTAGATGAAGTTTCTGATATTCCTTGTGACAAATGTGGAAGAATGATGGTATATAAATATGGGAGATTTGGAAAATTCTTGGCATGTCCTGGATATCCAGAATGTAAAAATACAAAACCAATTATTGAAACAATAGAAGAAAAATGCCCAAAATGTGGTGGTACTATTCAAGTTAGAAAAGCCAAAAGTAAAAGAAAATATTATATATGTGAAAATAATCCTAAATCATGTGATTATATATCTTGGAATAAACCATCAAAAGAAAACAAATAGTAAACGAAATAGAAAACAATGTAAAATAGACTGTGAATGTGTATTTTATGAGGTTTTCTATTTTTTGTTTTTATAACAATAAAAATGTAAAAACAGTTTAAAAAACAAAAAATATAAAAAATTTTAAAAAATGTGTTGACAAAATATGACATCATGTGTTAATAT
>ULOZ01004685.1_pt1 | contig 26598 bp, 20 predicted proteins | sample 1953031 | NCBI WGS metagenome assembly ULOZ01 (sample SAMEA4835616, study PRJEB28245) | human gut metagenome | biome: gut microbiome; material: fecal sample | place: Denmark | collected 2008
TGTATGAATAGATGGAAAATATTTAGCAAAACTTTTTGAACTATTAGAAAAAGAATAAACATAATAATTATTTTTTATTTTAGAAGCAAATTCTTTAACATCAAGTTGCATTTGAGAATAAACTTTTCCAGTTAAATATCCTTTTCTTTTACCAGTTACATCTTGAATTTCTATAGTTAAATCACCTGGACCAACTAAATTAACCGTTTTTCCATCTTGACTAATTAAAGCAACATCTTCATTTTTAGAAGTTGCAAAATAAGCTCCTTGGCTTCCCTTAGGGGATGCAACTTTAATTGCAACATATTCATCAAGATTTATACTATCGCCAACTTTTAAAGTGGTAGTTACTCTTTTAACAGAAATAGAGCTTACTGTCGCATAACTAGTAAAACTAACAGTTTTTTCTAAATTACCCACATTAACTTTAACTGAACATTCTCCTACACCAATAACAATAGCAATAGAAGATTTTTCAGAATCAATACTAATAGTAGAAGGAGTTAAAGAAGTAAGTTTAACTTTAAAAAAAGCTACATCCGAGTCAGTTTCTATACTTACTAATTTAGAAAAATCGATTTCATCACCATAACTAACATTATTAACTTCTTGAACAGTAAAATCTTTAATTGCATTATTTACTGTTTCTCCACAAGAAGATAAACCAATAATAGTAGCACTAGAAAGCAATAAACCTAAAATTAAATTAAATTTTTTAATATATAATTTCCTTAATGTTAGATATAACTAACTATAAGTTAGTCAAATCTAACTACAAAATAAATATAATTGCTTTATAAAGTTAATACAATTAAAATATTTATTTTTATAAAAGTTTTTCACATTAAAATAAGAAAAAATACTACATTTCTATTTTTATTAAAAAAATAAGACATGGAATTTATACCTAATTTTAGGATTTCTTTCCATGTCTAATAATTTTATACTTCTAAAGTTTTTTTATTTTTTAGTATATGTTACTTTTCTACAATCATCTTTCATGTTAACTGTAAAAGTTGTTTCGTTTGTAAAAGTTAAAGTATATGTAATTGCTTCATCATTAGCATCAATAAGAACAATTGAAGTAGGATAATTTGAAATATCTACTTTCATATTTTCATATGTAAGAGCACCATCACAATAATAATCTACTTTAAAATCTTCTTTGAAAACAAATTTATGTTCTCCTTCAGTTTCTGAACATGTTCCAGTAAATGTTAAACCTTCTAAAGGATTATTTGCAAGTGATGTAAATGTTAAATAAGCTGTTCCATCTTCTAAACGTAAACGATATTTTCCTTGATTAGAACCTGTTAGTTGTAAACTGACTTTTATTGTTTCGTTATATTCATCCATTAAAGTAAGTGAAGAATCGTCATATTCACTAACTACATAAGTTCCTATACTAATTCCACTTACATAAATTTCTGCAGTTTTATCTTTATTAACCACTAATTTGACTTCACATTCTTCCTCTTCTGGAGTATATACTCCTTTAAAGACTCCAAACCATTGGAATACATAAGCTTTAAATGTTAATAAATGAGTTTCATCCTCATATCTTATTTTATATTTTCCATCACTTTGAAGAGTAAGTTTATAAACTTCACCATATTCATCAGTTAATTCAATAACGGTTTCACTTATTCTTTTTGAAGAAGTAACATTAACAGAACTATCCCCAGTTATTGTACCTGTTCCATCTTCATTAATTTTAATTGTTACAGTTGCATCAGAATATGTGCCAGCATAATCACAAGTACTTTCTTCATATTTATTACCATCTAACCATAAATAAACTTCTTTATCATCGTGATCATCTTTACCTAAAATATATGAATAAAGATTACCATCAGGCATTTCTTCATTAAGATGAATTGAAGAATCATATAAAGCAGTTTCACTACCTGTAACAATATAAGGTGAAAAATATAAATTTTCTGTTGTTCCACTTACCCAATCTTCAACATGACCAAAATTACTTACTTCCATACTAGAACGATCACCATTAAACCAATATGAGCCTAATCCATCAAGAACAATAGTAAATTCTAATATTTCATCGCCATTTTTTAATTCTCCAATATAAGTTCCTTCTGTTCCATCAGTGGAAGTAGGAGTAGCAAAAGTTTCTACTTGTAAATTTGTATTTTTACCAAGAATATATTTTAATTGATAATTACTAGAATATGTGGAAGTAAATTGTTCCACTCCTTGATTAAAAAAGACAGAACTAAAAGTAAATTTTTTAAAAGTTTCACCTTCATTTAAAACTGGTTCCAAAGTAACAACATCTCCATAATGATATGTTTCCTTTTCGCCTGAAACAACTTTTACATTAGTTGGTAAAGTATATTCAGTTAAAGCAAATCTAGCAAATAAAGTAATATCATCAAAAACCGCTGTATGATTAAACCATTGTCCATCATTAACAGTATCGCCAGTAAACCAACCAACAAATGTATAACCTTCTTTAGTAGGAATAGGTAAACTTATTACATCTCCATAATTAACTTCTAAAGTAGTAGAGGTATTTGCTGGTAAAAATTCATCATCGTTTAAACTAAAAGTGACTGTATGTTTTTCACCATAATGAGGTGAATCTTTTCCATCTTCACCTTTTTCTCCAGGATCTCCTTTATCACCTTTTTCTCCAGGATCTCCCTTATCGCCTTTTTCTCCAGGATCCCCCTTATCGCCTTTTTCTCCAGTGTCGCCTTTTTCACCTTTAATAGAAGCTAGCCATTCTTCATAAGTACCTGTAAACTTTCCTTCTTCAACAGCTTTTTGATAAATCATATATTGTTCAGTTACTTCACTTGAAGTAGGTGTAGAATTGCATCCAACTAATAAAGTTGAAGCAAGTAAAGTTGTTAATAATAATTTTTTCATTTTCATAATCTAATTATCCCCTTTCTTACATAATAATTGGTGAATTTGAAATTAAAATTGAACGAGTAATATAAAATACTACATAACTTCCATCATCTAATTTAAATCTTACAATGTATGATAAATTAATTTGTAAAATAGCTCCATTTGCATCAATAGAAATATTTTGAGGTTGAACATTACCTTCACCAAATTGTTCTTCTATTGGTAATACCTCTTTAAAAAATTCATTTTTATATTCACTTTTTAAAACAAATGTTCCATTACTATCACAATAAAATTTTCTTTGATCTATTTTGGAAATATCTATATCTAATTTTGATAAAACTGCAAACGTATAATCTTTATCTTTAAGATTCATATCTAAACATAATTGCTTATTATCATTTAAATAATATTCATTTTCTTGCTCACTAGTAACATTAAATGAATTATTAATATTTATATAATTTCCAATAGTTCTATTAGAAAAATAAGAAATTTTTGCTGAATCTTTGTAGTTATAAGAAGAATCTTTTAATAAATTAACTGAATCTTGTAGAGTAGTTACTTCATAATCGCTTTCATTAAAATTAGGAATATTGACTTCTGTAGTACCGAAACCATTTATTTTAATTTTGCCTGAACAAACACCAATATAATCTGTTTTATTATAATAATCATAATCATAAGAAATTTGATATATTTCATTACCAATAATAGTTAAATTTAAACTATTGAATTTTGTATAAGAATTTTCATCAACACTACTAACAATACTTGATCCATACATTTTAGCATACACTTCTGGTAAAGAGAAAACATATGCTTCTTGATTATTAATAGTTCTTGTTCTTACAAATTTAAAATATTTTAAGTAATTCTTTAATGCTTCAATGCAAGGAGTAAATTTATAAGTTCCTGCATAATTGAAGAATAATTGTTCATAATTTTGTAATTTATATGATCTAACTAAGTTATAATCACCATAATGATAATATTCATCAACAAACTCAACATCATATTCTTCTTGATTATCCACTCTTGGAACATATCCATAATGCGATAAACAAACATCTCTACCATTTACTTTTTCTTTTAAAACATTATCATAAACAGGTTGTCCTTCAACTCCATATAATTCTAATTTATTGTCACTATCATCATAAATAGAATAAGTTTCCTCATATGAATAATTAGTTAAATTCATTGAATCATATAACCCTTGTAGTCTTTCATCTAGTTCTATATCATTATTTGGATCAGTTGGAATATCAAATGAAGTTGTACCAACATTAGAGAACAAGCCAGTTCCAGAGCATTTATAAACTTTAGAAATACCTTTTTCAGTGATTGTTAAATCATATTCATAACTTGCTTTAGAAAAAACTCCTTCATCATTTAAATAGAACTTTAAATCAATAAAATCATAATGATATGAAACTCCTTCATTTGTCGTATATTCACCATAAATACCATGAATAAATGATTTAGAAGCATAATCTAGATATGTTTCATTACGAGGATTATATCTTTCTGGTTTTTCTAATCTAGGAGTATAATATTTTTCTTCTTCATTATAAGTATAAATTTTTGTACCAAAGCTACTTCCAATTCTTTCCACACTTGAAACAGAATCATCTTCAATATCCATATCATTAGAATAATATTCAGTATGATCATCATAATAATATAAAGATGTATCATATGTCGTGGTGTGGACACCACCAGAGAAACTAATACTTACTACATCATAAGTATAAGAATCCACATAACATCCTGCAAATTCTGAATACATATAATTTCTAAATGAACGATTATTGACTTGTTCAATAAAATCATAAGTTTTTGTTTCACCATTTTCATCAGTAATACTATATTTTTCATTATAAGTATAATTTTTTTCAGTCTTTATTTTAGCTTCTTCTAATTCTTTTTGTTCAGGAAGTAAATCTTCTGGATAAACAGGTAAAGCTGGAACTTTTAAATCAATTGTTCCTATATTAGAAAATTTTCCTGTTAATTCAACATTCGCATCATAATCAAAAGTAGTTGTTTTCATACTAGTAAACTTTACTTTAAACTTATATTCATCAAGTTTTCCATCTTTGATAGAAAAACAAACATAATCAAAAATTTGATTTAAATAAGAATAGGATCCATAATATCCAGTTAATCTAGAACATTCTTCAGTTCCTAAATATTCATCATTTAAATAATAAAATCCATCTTGTTCATGGTAATGATCAGCAATTATATAATCAGTAATCTTTTCATCGAAACTAAATGTTGGTTTATAATTAAATTGTTTCCAAACATCTTCTTCATTTTTTAACCTTTCTTGAAGAACTCCATCTTCAAGATAAAAAACCATTTGTTGATAATTATCATCAATATTTAACAATTTTTCAAATTCATTTTTATCTTCAGTATATGCAGTTACATATTTTTTCCAATAAATTGATTTACTTCCATCGTATCGAATATTACTATGTTGATAATGATTTAGATAAGATTTTAAATTATCTACTTCATAATAATAAGTATCTAATTGGAAGTTATCTTTTGTCGCATTGACTGCTTCTAGAAAAGAAGTTTCACTAGTTTGACTAGTATTACTTGTATCATCTATAGAAGAATTATTAGATGAGCAAGCAAATAAATTAAAAAGAATTAAGCATGATGTAATATAAATTAAATTTCTTTTCATAAAAATCCTCGAATATTTATCAATATTATATATTCAAGAAAAAAAATGTGATAATAAAATTTTTAAAAAATTAATATTTTCAATACTGATATTATTTTTTTATATATTTATTATATATTCAATTAATTTTTTACATAAATAATCACTTATTTTATATTAATAACTATATAAAATGTATTATTTATTCACATTTATTATTTATTAAAAATAATTGAAAAGTATTGAATTATCTTAAAACAGTTAGTTATAATTAACTTAAAGTTAGATAAAGCTAACTATGTGTTGAAAGGAAATTATTATGCCAATCGTTTTAGCACCATTAGATCAAGACTTAAAAGTTGTTAAAATTCTTGCAGATGAAAAAACTAAAAAGCATCTTGAAAGTTTAGGAATTACTATTAATTCCACAATTAAAGTCTTATCCAAATCAGGAGGAAATGTCATTTGCATTGTTAAAGATGGACGTTTAGCTCTTGATAGTAATTTGTCAACAAAAATACTTGTTGCATAAAGAAAGAAGGAATTTTATGGAGAAAAAACTAAATGAATTTCTAGTTGGAGAAAAAGGAACAATTAAAAGTGTTATTGGGGAAGGAAGAGTCCGTAGAAGATTATTCGATATGGGTGTCACTCCTGGCGCTGATGTTATTTTAAGAAAAAAAGCTCCTCTAGGTGATCCAATTGAAGTTACTATTCGTGGATACGAATTAACACTTAGAAAGACAGAAGCAGAGTTAGTTACAATGCTTGTTAAGGAGGATTAAGATGAAAAAGTTTGCACTTGCAGGTAATCCTAACTGTGGTAAAACCACATTATTTAACGCTTTAACAGGTTCAACAGCTCATGTTGGTAACTGGCCTGGAGTTACAGTTGATAAAAGAGAAGGTACATACAAAAAATTAGAAGAACATATTAGCATTGTTGATTTACCTGGTATTTATTCTTTATCACCATATACTCCTGAAGAAGTAATTTCAAGAAACTTTATTCTTGATGAAAAACCAAATTGTATTATCAATATCGTTGATGCAACTAACCTTGAAAGAAATCTTTATTTAACTACTCAATTAATGGAAATTGATGTCCCTATGGTTATCGCATTAAACATGATGGATGAAGTAAAAAATAGAGGCGAAGCAATTAACGCTAAAGAATTAGAAAAAAGAATTGGCCTTCCAGTTGTAGAAATATCCGCTTTAAAAGAAGAAGGTATTAATAAATTAATGGAAGTTGCTTATCTTGCTTCTAAGCATGGTTATAGAGAAGGTACAACTGTCTTAAAAGATAGCAAATTAGCTCATTTAATCAACGATGTTAAAATTGCTTTTAAAGGACAACATATCGAAAATTCACTTTTTCATGCAGTAAAACTTGTAGAACTCGATGAATTAGAAACAAAAGCACACCAAGATTTATTACCAATGGTTGAAGAATTTAAAAATACATTCTCTGATGATACTTTTGGAAAAGATTTTGAAGCAATTGTTGCTGATGAAAGATATAAATATATTTCAAAAAATTTCTCATCAGTTTTAACTAAAACAAAAGAAAAAGAAGTTTTAACTAAATCAGACAAAATTGATAAAGTATTAACTAATAAATGGGCTGGTATTCCTATCTTCTTATTAATCTTATTTATTATATTCCATTTAACATTCTCAGAAAATTTATTCTTCTTAGGTGGACTTTTCTCAGATGTTGAGCCATGCTTTAGTGGCACAGTATTCGAAGGATTATTTTACACTGATGCTGGAATCAATTCACCTGGAGTAATCTTAGCTAACCTTTTAAATTCTATTACAGGATGGTTTACTGATGTAGTAAGAGGTTGGTTACCTAGTGAAGGTAACGCTGTTTGGGTCACTGGTTTTATTTGTGATGGTGTTTTAGGTGGATTATTTGCTGTCTTAGGATTCTTACCTCAAATATTAGTTTTATTCTTATTCTTCTCAATTCTTGAAGATTCTGGATATATGGCTCGTGTTGCTTTTATTCTTGATCGTATCTTTAGAAAATTTGGTTTATCAGGTCGAGCATTTATGCCAATGATTATGGGCTTTGGATGTTCAGTCCCTGCTATGATTAATACTCGAACTCTTGCTGATGATAATGAAAGAACAGCTACTATTAGAGTTATTCCTTTCTTCTCATGTGGAGCAAAATTACCAATATTAACCGCTATTGCTGGTGGTATTGTTGAATTCTTCAATGTAGGAAATGCTGACTTAATTACATATTCAATGTACTTACTTGGTATGGTAACAGCAATTGTTACTATTATCTTAATGAGAAATACAACAATGCGTGGAGATGTCCCACCATTTATTATGGAACTTCCAAGTTACCATGCACCTCAATTTAAATCATTAATGATTCACCTATGGGACAAAACAAAACACTTTATTAAGAAAGCATTTACAATTATTCTTGCTTCCACAATCTTAATTTGGGTTCTATCTCACTTCACATGGACATTTAATTTCCTTGAAGATGAACAAATAGATCAATCTATACTTGCCGGTATAGGAAAATTCTTGCAACCATTATTCACACCACTTGGCTTTGGTTCACAATTAAAAACATTTGGTTGGGTATTCGTTGTTGCAGCATTAACAGGTCTTATTGCCAAAGAAAATGTTATTGCTACATTCGGTGCTCTTGCAGCTTGTATTATCGGTGCTTCTATTGATGTTGAAGTCGATGGTGGAGATGTTGCAGCAGCAGTTGCAATGATTCAAGGAACTGGCATTACAATTCCAGCTTTAATTTCTTTCATTGCATTCAATATGACCACTATTCCTTGCTTTGCAGCGTGTGCAACAGCAAAAGCTGAATTACCTAAAAAGAAATTCTTAACAACAATCTTATTTTGGCTTGGAACATCATATATTGTTTCTAGCATGATTTATGTAATCGGTTCATGGTGGTGGACAGTATTTATCTTTGCTGCAGTTATCGCATTAGTTATCGTTGGTATTCACTTTTACAATAAAAAACATCCATTAGTTGTAGAATAAATATATGCAACCAATAGAAATAATTGTTATTATTTTAACCCTCCTATTTCTAGCATTTATTATTGGTCGTTATATTTATAGAAAAGTGAAACATTTACCAACTGGCGATTGTGCTTGCTGTAGTCATACTAAAAAAGGTAACAATTTAGTAAGAGCATACCACAAAAAATACAATAAGTAAAAGACAAAAATAGACTATGATATTTAGAAATTCATAGTCTTTTTTGTTTATAAAAAAATACTAACGTCTAATGAAATCGCTTACATTTTATATATTGCCTACAACATATAAAATTTGTTATACTTTTATTGACAATAAATTACATTTAAAGATAAAATGTACTCGGTAAAAAAATACCGAAAGGAGAGCTAAGTGGATAAAGTACCAAACTATTCAATCAAGCAAATTCAACGTTATCCAATTTACTTGAAATATTTAATTTCAATGCGAAATGCAGGAGTAGTTAATATCACATCTCCATTAATTGCAAGAGCATTAAAATTTTCAGAAGAACAAGTAAAAAAAGATTTACAAGCTATCACTTCCACGAAAGGAAAACCAAATCTTGGAAGGGATATAAATGTTCTAATTGATGATATTGAGCAATTCTTAGGATATAAAAATACTGATGATGCCATTATTGTTGGTGTTGGAAGTATTGGTGAAGCTTTCATGAAATATGAAGGATTTAAAGAATTTGGTTTAAATATTCTTGCAGGATTTGATATTAATCCGCAAAAGATTGATACAAAAATTAATGGTAAGCCAATCTTTGCAATGTCTAAACTTAAAAATTTAGTTGGTAGATTAAATGTTAAAATTGCTATCATCACCACCCCATCAAGCGCAGCTCAATATGTAGCAGATCTTCTTGTTGATGCGGGAATTCAAGCAATTTGGAATTTTGCGCCAATTAACTTAAATGTTAATGAAGATATTGTTATTGAAAATGTAAACTTAGCATCATCCCTTGCTGTAATCTCTCATAAACTAAAAAATAAACTTCAGGAGGAAAAAATATGAGTGAAAAAATCGTAAACATTAACGCATTCGAAGAAGTCGATGGACTTGTAAAAAATGCTCAAAAAGCTTTAGACGAATTTTTAAAGCTTGATCAAGAACAAGTTGACTACATCGTTGCAAAATGTTCTGTTGCTGGACTTGATCACCATGGTTCATTAGCAAAAATTGCTATAGATGAAACTAAAAGAGGTGTCTTTGAAGATAAAGCAACTAAAAACTTATTTGCATGTGAATACGTTGTAAATAACATGAGACATTTAAAAACTGTTGGTGTTATTTCTAGTGATCCTGTTACAGGAATTACTGAAATTGCTGATCCAATTGGTGTTGTTGCTGGTATTACTCCAGTTACTAACCCAACTTCTACAGTTATCTTTAAATCTTTAATTTGTTTAAAAACAAGAAATCCAATTATCTTTGCATTCCATCCAAATGCTCAACAATCATCTAAAGCAGCTGCTCAAGTAATGTATGAAGCTGCAGTTAAAGCAGGTGCTCCAAAGAATTGTATTCAATGGATCGAACATCCATCAATGGATGCTACAACCGCTTTAATGAATCACACAGGTGTCGCTACAATTTTAGCTACTGGTGGTAACGCAATGGTTAAAGCAGCTTATAGTTGTGGAAAACCAGCTATGGGTGTTGGTGCAGGTAATGTTCCTTCATATATTAATAAATCTGCTGATGTTGAACAAGCAGTCAATGATATCGTCTTATCAAAATCATTTGATAATGGTATGATTTGTGCTAGTGAACAAGCAGCAATTATCGATCAAGAAATTTATCAAGAAGCTAAAAAATTATTTGTTAGATTCAAAACATACTTTGTTAATAAAGAAGAAAAAATTAAATTATCTAAATTTATGTTTGGTTATGCAACAAACGAAGAAGGTGTTGAACAAGCTAAATTAAATCCAAATGTTGTTGGTAAATCAGCACACTGGATTGCCGAACAAGCTGGTTTCGAAGTACCTGAAGATACTGCTATTCTTGCTGCAGAATGTAGTTTTGTTGGACCAAAAGAACCATTAACAAGAGAAAAACTTTCACCAGTACTTGCTATATTAAAATCAAAGAACGAAGAAGAAGGTTTCAAATTTGCTGAAGAAATGGTTTGCTTTAATGGTTTAGGTCATAGTGCTGCAATTCATTGTAAAGAACAAAAAATGGCTGATGACTTTGGCGAAAGAGTTAAAGCTATGCGTATTATTTGGAATTCACCTTCAACATTCGGTGGAATCGGTAATGTTTACAACTCATTCTTACCATCATTAACTTTAGGTTGTGGTAGCTATGGACGTAACTCTATTGGTGGAAACGTCAGTGCAGTTAACTTATTAAATGTCAAGAAAGTAGGTAAAAGAAGAAATACTATGCAATGGTTCAAAGTACCAAGAAAAATTTATTTCGAAAGAAATTCAATTCAATATTTACAAGCATGTAGAGATGTAAATAAAGTCTTTATTGTTACAGATAGATCAATGGTTGATTTTGGCTTTGTTAACAAAATTACTGAACAATTAAATTTAAGAAGAAATCCTGTTCAAGTTCAATTATTCTGTGATGTAGAACCAGATCCAGATATTGAAACAGTAAAACGTGGTGTTCGTTTAATGAACGCATTTAAACCTGATACAATTATTGCTCTTGGTGGTGGTTCACCAATGGATGCTGCTAAAGGTATGTGGTTATTCTATGAACATCCAGAAGTTAACTTTGATGACTTAAAACAAAAATTCATGGATATTCGTAAAAGAGCATTTAAATATCCTGAATTAGGAAAGAAATCAAAACTCATTTGTATTCCTACAACTTCTGGTACAGGTAGTGAAGTAACTCCATTCGCTGTTATTTCAGACAAAGCAAATAACAAAAAATATCCTTTAACAGACTACTCATTAACTCCAACAATTGCTATTGTCGATGCTGAATTTACAACAAACTTACCAGCAAGATCAACAGCAATGACTGGTATGGATGTTTTAACTCACGCTATTGAAGCTTATGTTTCAGTTTTAGCAAGTGATTATACAGATGGTCTTGCTTTACAAGCAATTAAGATGGTCTTTGAATATTTACCTCGTGCAGTTAAATATGGTAAAGATGATTTAGAAGCTCGTGAAAAAATGCATAATGCTGCAACAATCGCAGGTATGGCATTTGCTAATGCATTCCTTGGTATGACTCACTCACTCGCTCATAAAGTTGGCGCAGAATTCCATGCTGTTCACGGATATGCATGTGCTGTTTTATTACCACACGTTATTAAATATAATGGTCAAGTCCCAACAAAATTATCTGTATGGCCAAAATACAACCATTATTGTGCAGATAAAAAATATCAAGACATCTCTAAATTATTAGGATTAAAAGCTTCAACTCCTGAAGAAGGTGTTAATTCATTAGTCAAAGCAATTTACGATTTAATGAAAGAAATTAATCTTGATCCTAACTTCCAAGCAATGGGTATTTCTGAAGAAGATTGGAATAGTAAGATTGATGAAATCGCTGTTCTTGCTTATGAAGATCAATGTTCACCAGCTAACCCACGTGTTCCTCTTGTTGAAGACATGAAAGAAATTTTAAGAAAAGCTTATAAAGGAAATTAATATGACAGTCTTAGTTTGCGTTGGTTCTTCATGCCACTTAAAAGGAAGTTATGATATTGTTGAAGCATTAAAAAATGCTATCAAAGAACATTCTTTAGAAGATAAAGTTACACTTAAAGCCACATTTTGCCTCGGCAAATGTGGCATCTCTGGTGTTTCAATAAAAGTTGATGATGAAATTGTTACAGGAGTTACATTAGATAACTTTAACGATTTCTTCAACAACCATATATTAAGTAAAATTTAATTTTAAGGGGAAATTAAATGGATTATTGTTTAGAAAGCAAAACTAATAATTGTAAAAATTGTTATAAATGTATACGTAATTGCCCTGTTAAATCAATTTCTTTTACCAATAATAAAGCAATAATTATCCATGATGATTGTATTTTATGTGGTAAATGCTATTTAGCGTGTCCACAAAAAGTAAAAATTGTTAGAAATGATATCGATAAAGTTAAAAACTTAATTGCAAATAATAAAAAAGTTATTGTTTCATTAGCACCAAGTTTTATTTCTAACTACGCTAATGTAAGTTTAAATTCTATCAAAAAGGCTTTATTACAATTAGGATTTTATGATGTAGAAGAAACTGCTGTTGGCGCAACAATCGTTAAAAATGCATATAACAATATGTTAAATGATCAACATGATGTAATTATTTCTTCCTGCTGTCATTCAATAAATCTTTTAATTGAAAAATATTACCCTGAAGCCTTACCTTATTTAGCTAATGTACTTTCTCCAATGCTTGCTCATGGTAAAGATATCAAAGCAAGATATGATGATGCAAAAGTTGTCTTTATTGGCCCATGCATAGCTAAAAAAGATGAAGCGGATAAAAATAAAAATTATATTGATGCATGTTTAACATTTACCGAATTAGACGAATTTTTAGATCAACAAAATATTATAATTGAAACTGATGATAATATTCTTATTGATAAATCTAAAGCACGATTCTTCCCTACTTGTGGAGGTATCCTAAAAACAATGGATACCTCTAATCAAGATTTTAAATTCATTTCTATTGATGGAATCGAATCTGCTAGATACGCTTTAGAAGATATTATCCATGGAAAAATTCATAAATGTTTTATTGAAATGTCAAGTTGTCATGGTAGTTGTGTAAATGGACCAATGATCAAAGACAAAGCAAGAAGTATTGTTACTAGTTATTTAGCAATTGAAAACACAACAGGAGCAAAAGATTTTGACTTAATGAAAATTAGTAGCCAAGATATTTTTTCTCAACACGCTCCATATAGTCTTTCTCATGCAACACCTTCAGAAGCAGAAATTGAAAAAACTTTGCTTTTAATGGGAAAACATGAAAAAGAAGCTCAACTTAATTGTGGATCATGTGGATATAATTCATGTCGCGAAAAAGCAATTGCAATAATTCAAGGTAAAGCAATACCAGAAATGTGTTTGCCATATTTAATGGAAAAAGCACAATCATTCTCTGATAAAATTGTTTATAATACTCCAAATGGTTTAATGGTTTTAGATGAGAATTTAGATATACAATTAATAAATGAATCAATGTGTAAAATAGTAAAGGCTCAATCTCCTTCTACTGTTTTAAAACAAAACATTACTACCATTTTAGATCCAAGTACTTATTTAAAAGCTCTTGATGAAGAAAATGGAATTTTAGAAAAAAAAGAATATCTTTCCGAATATGATAAATATGTTGATAACACTATTATTCATGATAAAAAATTTCATATTTTAATTTGCATCATGAAAGATATTACTGAATCAGAATTATCTTATCAAAAAAGAGAAGAAACACTTCGTAAATCTGTTGAGATTACAAACGAAGTTATTGAAAAAAACATGCGAGCAGTTCAAGAAATTGCTTCGCTTTTAGGTGAATCAGCTGCTGAAACAAAAGTTGCTCTTCTTTCATTAAAGGACACTTTAGAAAATGATAAGTAGATATGTCACCGAAGTTGGTTATCTTTCTTTAAATCATGTTGGTGAACAATTATGTGGTGATCATATTGAAGTTTGTTATCCAAACGAAAACACCACTATATTAGTCCTTGCCGATGGATTAGGAAGTGGAGTTAAAGCTAATATTTTATCAACTTTAACCGCTAAAATGCTTTCAACTATGATGGCCAAAAACGTTTCATTAAAGCAATGTGTACACTCAATTGCAGAAACTTTACCAATATGCAAAGTAAGAAAACTGGCTTATTCAACTTTTACTGTTATAAAAATCAAAGACAATAAATATGTGGATATCTATAACTATGATAACCCTACACCTTTTGTTATTCATAATGGAAAAGCATGTAATTTAGATTATACTTTAATCACTATTGATAATAAAAAAATTTATCACGCTAAATGGATTGCTGACATTTATGATACATTTGTGGTCATGAGTGATGGAGTTATTTATGCTGGCGTGGGTGAAACATTAAATTTTGGTTGGGATATTCCACAAATTAAAGAATATTTAGAATGTATATATAATCAAGAATCATCTTCTATGTCATTAGCAACGAATTTGATTGACTATTGTAATCAATTATACAATAATAAACCAGGCGATGATGTTACCGCTGGAATTGTTAGAATTAGAAAAAGGTCTCAAGTGAATCTATTAATTGGACCAGCTTCTAATAAAGATGATGATAGTAAAATGCTTTCTTTATTTTTTGCTAAAGCTGGAAAGCATATTGTAAGTGGAGGTACAACTTCACATATTGCTGCTAATTATTTAAATAAAGATTTAGAATTAGCGCTTGATTATACAGATAAAAACATACCGCCAATTGCTAGAATTGAAGGAGTCGATTTAGTTACCGAAGGTGTTATTACTATCAATAAAGTTTTAGAAAACGCTAAAAATTTATTATATGGTAAAAATACAAATTATTTTACATGGGAATACAAAAAAGATGGCGCTTCTTTAATTTCAAAAATGTTATTTGAAGAAGCTACTGACATTAATTTCTTTGTAGGGTGTGCAATTAATAACGCTCATCAAAATAGTGATGTTCAACTAAGTTTTTCATTAAAAATGCAATTAATTGATGAATTATCAAAAATGTTGAAACTAATGGGAAAAAACATTAAAGTAAGTTATTTTTAGAGGTTTGAAAGATGTTAAAATTTGATACAAATGTACAAGAATTAAAATATAAGGTTTTAAAAGAAGTTGCAAAATCAGCCTTCAAAGGTTCATTATTAGAAGATTATAATGATATTCCTAAAACAGTTGTTCCAGGCCCAAAACCAACAATGAGATGCTGTATTTATAAAGAAAGAGCTATTGTAAACGAAAGAATTAAACTTGCTCTTGGTGGCAACAAAGATATCAATAATGTTGTCGAAGTTATTAATATTGCATGTGATGAATGTCCATTAGGTGGATATGAAGTCACTAATAGATGCCGTGGATGCATTGCTCATCGTTGTGAAAAAGCTTGTAGAAGAAATGCAATTACTTTTGATCCAAAAACTAGAATGGCACATATTGAAAAAACATCTTGTGTCAATTGTGGAATGTGTGCTAAGGCATGTCAATATAATGCTATCCAAAATTTCCAAAGACCATGTGAACAAGCTTGTAAAGTAAAAGCTATTTCTATGGGCGAAGATTATGCAGCAAAAATCGATGATAACAAATGTGTACAATGTGGAGCATGTGTTTATCAATGTCCATTTGGTGCTATTATGGATAAATCAAGCATTGTTGATGTCATTAACTTAATTAAAGAAAGTGATTACTCTAAAAAATTCCCAATTTATGCAGTTGTTGCCCCATCAATTTCTGCTCAATTTAAATACGCTACATTAGGTCAAATTGTTACCGCTATAAAAAAATTAGGATTCCATTCTGTTGTCGAAGCTGCTTTAGGTGCAGATATGGTCAGTTATACTGAAGCAAAAGAATTAGAAGAGAAACAATTCTTAACTTCTTCATGCTGTCCAACTTTCGTTTCATATATCAAAAAATGCTATCCAAAGCTTGCTGAACACATTTCTCATAATCTTTCACCAATGGCAACCATTGCTAAACATATTAAAGAAATTACTCCTGAAGCTAAAATTATCTTCGTAGGACCATGTATTTCTAAAAAGCAAGAAATTAAAGATGAAAGAGTTAAACCTTATGTTGATTATGTTTTAACTTTTGAAGAATTACAAGCTTTAATTGATAGTCAAGATATTGATGCTTCTACTTTAGAAGAAAGTGTTTTAGATAATGCTTCTTATTATGGAAGAATCTTTGCTAGAACTGGTGGCCTTGCTGATGCAGTTAAACAAGCTTTAAAAGAACAAAATAGTTCATTTGAAGTTAAACCATTAGTTTGTGATGGACTTGATAATTGTAAGTTAGGCTTAATTAAAGCTATGTCACCTAGTAGAGATTTCAACTTTATTGAAGGTATGGGTTGTGTAAATGGTTGTATTGGAGGACCATGTTGCTTAACTCACGAATTTAAAGATAAAACTGAAGTTGATAAATATGGTAAAGAAGCTAAAGAAAAAACAATTTCTGAAGCTATTAGTATTTTAAATTTAAAATAAGATATAAAAGAACCACATTAGTTATAAAATGGTTCTTTTTTTATATATTATTAACCAATAAATAAAAGTTAATAAAGCAATACTACAATTAACCAAAATAAATATGGGCATTGGAATATGAATTATAAATTTTTCAAATAATGATCGATTAAAAAAATTAAACAAAAAATGAAATAAAATACTTAATATAATGTTTCTAGTAGAAACAAACATAAACGAAGTTATTAATCCTATACCAAAACAATATAAGCACTGTAACAAAGTATTAAAAATATTATCTAAAGTAATATTTAGCAAATGAGCTAACGCAAAAATCAATGCAGAAAAAATAATTATTTTAAAAAAAGATAAATTTTTAGTTTCTAAATACATAATTAAAGCGTATGTAAATAATATTTCTTCACTACTTGCAACAAATATATCTAAAAATACATCATTAATTAAAAATTCTATATTTTTAATTTCAATGCTATCTTTTGTAAAAAAAAGCAACAACAAATTAGAAAAACAGCAAATAAAAAAAGGTATAAAATAAAAATATTTATTTGTTTTAGTTTTATTTTCAAACAAAAAAAATTTCTTTTGATATATAAAAAACAATGATAAAATTAAAAAAGGCTGTTAACAAACCTACTTTTTTTGGTTTTCAACAGTCCTTTTTAAGTTAAAAATTTTTATTTTTAGAATAATAAATTTCCATATTTTTCTTTCATTTATTTTACTATTTTAAAAAATAGATTAAACCTAATATTTTTTTCTAAAATTGAATATTTATCTTGAATAACTGGTCCACATGAAGCAGTTCCTACGCCAGACATTTTATAATCAATAAATAAATATCGTTTACTTGTTAAAGGCATATCTACACGATGTTTTTTATAATCAAAAATATCAAAGCAATCATAACAAAATGAAAAATTATTATCGCTATGAATGAGTAAATTATCTTGAAGCAATTTTAAATATACTGTATTGAAGTGATCATTACTGTTTTGAGGAACAATATAACGATGATTATTTTCCACATTTAATAAATATTTTCCAAAAACATTGCCTTGATGACGATCAATATATGATTCACCATCTAAACCTAAATATTCAATTCCTTGATAATTATCATTTAATTCAAGTTTTAAACCAAAGCGTAATATTTTAGCAAAATCCCAAATTTTTTCTGCATTAATAAGCATTTTTAATTCGCTATTTAAGATTGAATATGTAATATTTATTTTAAATAATGGTTTTAAAGCATCAACAGATAAAAATCCTTCTACTTTGACTTCATTATTTTCTTTTACTATATTTGTAGCAAAGAAATATGTATAATTCAATCTCAATGATTCTAAATTATTTTTTATATTACGATCATTAGAGATATAAACTCTATTAATTAAAAAGTTCATGTTAGATATTATTTTTTTGTCATTAATTAAAATTTGTTCAATTAAGCCATTTTCTTTTAAAATAAATGTTAGTTTTTGATTATCATCTAATTGATAAACTAAACTCTTTAGAGGTTTTAAAACAATACTCTTTTTACTAATTAATTCATCATGATAAATACAAGAAATATTACACGATACATAATGATAATCTTCTTGTAGAGGTAAAACATATAATAAGCCTTTTTGCTTAGCTACAACATCTACATTAACATATTCTTCTTTATAGATTACTCCATCTTTTAAGAATTCAATTTTAAAAATGTGATTTTTTAATGAAATAAAATCATACCTATTTTCAACATAAATATTATTATTTTCTTGATAATAATTCACTGGTGAATAACACTCTCTTAATTCATACATACTTGGATTAATTTTTCTATCAATATCAACTAGACCATCAACACAAAATTCACCATCATGCATACTTTCTAAGAAATCACCACCATAACATTCTTTTTTGTTTTGAATAATTACATGATTTATCCATTCCCAAACAAACGCTCCAAAGAAACAATCATTAGCCCAAAAACTAGACATATAATCATTAAATTCTCCTAATGAATTTCCCATAGCATGAGCAAATTCACATAAAATAAATGGTTTATCCATTTTAACAGGTTCATTTTTACAATATTCAATTGGTGGATACATTCTAGAATACATATCTAAAACATGCTCATTAAAAAATCCATGTCCATCAATATTTCTAAAAGCTCCTTCATAATGAAGAGGTCTATTATCAATTTTTTTAATTTCATGGCCGATTTTACTAATTACATTAGAAAATCCTGATTCGTTACCTAAAGAAAATATCACTACTGAAGGATGATTTTGATTAATTATGACATTAGATAATTCTCTTTCTAAAATTTGATCATAGAAATTTTCACTAGAAATAACTTCATCCCATTTATCCATTTCATATTTATTTTCTTGTCTAACAGTACCATGTGTTTCTAAATCAGCCTCTGAAATAACATACATTCCATATTTATCACATAAATCATATAAATAAGGATCCGCAGGATAATGAGAAGTTCTAATTGCATTAATATTAAACTTTTTCATTAATTTAATATCTTTTTCCATTAAAGCATGACTTTCTCCATATCCAAGTTTAGAAAATGAATGTCTATTAACACCACGCATTTTAACTACTTTACCATTAATTAAAAATAAATTATCTTTGATTTCAATTTTTCTAATACCAACTTTTTGAACAATTGTTTCATCATTACACTTAATTATTAAATTATATAAATATGGTTCTTCAGCATTCCATAATTTAGGATTTTTTATTTTAAAAGTAATATCTTTTCCAAATTGAGTTTTTTTATTAAATGTTGCTTCAACTTCTTTAGAAGCAGTAAGATGAACAACACCTTCATCATTAACAACATCAGTTTCAACTTTGAAATTTTCTAAGTAATCTTTCTTTCTTTTAATTAAATATATATTTCTAAAAATTCCAGATAATCTTATTTTATCTTGATCTTCTAAATAAGATGATGGAGTAAATTTTAAAACTACAAGTCTAATTTCATTATGTCCATTTTGTAAATGTTTTTTAATATCAAATTTTTGTACACAATGTGAAATATTACTAAAACCAACATACTCTTTATTAACAAATAAATAATATGCATTATCGACACCTTCAATTTGTAAAATAAATTCATTTTCATCAAGAACAATCTCTTCATCATGAACATAAATTTGCGCACTAGTTTGTTTTAAAATATAAGGTGGATAATATGGAAAAAGATATCGATCATTTGAATATACAGGTCGATTATACCCATGCATTTCGCCCATATAAGGAATAGTAATTTCTTTAAGAGGGTTAACTTTAATTGCTTCATCAAAATTAAAGCTTTCTTGATAATCATATTTCCATTTTTTTAAATTCTTTTTAAAACCATTTTTTACATCAAAATAATTTGAAAAAGGTAAGGTTCCTTTGGATGAAGTTGCTTCTTTATATAAATTTTTAATCATAAATCACCTATAATAAATCATTAAGTTTCTTTAAAATTTTAATGTCTATTTTTTCCTTTCTATCAATTGAGACAATTCCATTTAATTCTGGAAATATATCATTAAATTGAGTATAACAAATTCCTCTTATGAAATCTAATTTTTTAATAGAATGATACATATTAGTTAATTTTAAAATATAATCATCAACATTGTTACTAGCTTTTCCATAACACCAAGCATTTTTTGAATCATCAATATTTAATCCATATCCACCAAACTCAGATAAAATAATTAGTTCATTTTGATATTTATATCTTCTCCTAATTTATTATCATCTTTTGACACAAAACCAGAAGTTAAAATTACCTCATTTAATTCTAGTGTTTCAATTAAAAAATTTGGTGTTAAATATTTATTTTTCATAATAGTCTTTCTTATTATTCATAGCACAAATATTTATAAATTCAAAATTAACATTTCAACATTTTTATTATATAAAGAAAAGAAAAAATCGCCTAAATTCAGGCGATTTATTGTATATGATTTTTTATATATTTTAAATTATTAATATTTTATATATAGTGATAGAAAAATTTATTATATATTATCTATCTTTCATATGTGGGAATAATAAGACTTCTCTAATTGATGTTTGTTCGGTTAAAAACATTACAAGTCTATCAATACCCATTCCTACTCCTCCACATGGAGGCATACCATATTCAAGAGCTTCAACAAAGTCAACATCCATATCATTAGCTTCATCATTACCAGCATCTTTTTCGGCAAGTTGTTCTAAGAATCTATTCTTTTGATCGATTGGATCATTTAATTCAGTGTAAGCATTAGCAAATTCATGTCCACCAATATAAAGTTCAAATCTTTGTACAAATCTTGGATCTGATGGATCAATTTTTGTTAAAGGTGAAATTTCTACTGGATGTCCACACAAGAATGTTGGTTGAATTAATTTTTCTTCACAGAATGTTTCAAAGAATGCATCAATAATATGTCCAACTGTAAAATGTTTTTCTACTTTAATATTATGTTTTTTTGCAAGTTCAGTTGCTTCTGAAAGAGTATAATGATTGTTTTTAAAATCAATACCTGTTTCTTGATAAATCATATCGCACATTGTTACTACTTTAAAAGGTTGAGCAATATCAATTTTTTCTCCTTCTGGATTAAAGATATTAATAAATTCAGTTTTATTAGCAACCTTCTTTGCAGCATGACGAATAATACCTTCAGTTATTTTCATCATTGAAGATAAGTCTCCATATGCTTCATATAATTCAATTGTTGTAAATTCTGGATTATGTGTTGCATCCATTCCTTCGTTTCTAAATAAGCGTCCAATTTCATAAACTTTTTCTAAACCACCGACAATTAATCTTTTTAAAGGTAATTCAGTAGCTATTCTTAAATAAAAATCTCTATCTAAAGCATTATGATGCGTAACAAATGGTCTAGCAGTAGCGCCACCTTGAATAGGTGAAAGTACTGGTGTTTCCACTTCCATAAAACCTAATGAATCACAATATTCTTGAATTGCTCTAATAATTTTTGGACGAGCAATAGCAACTTTCTTTGCTTCTTCATTCATGATTAAATCAACATATCTTCTTCTATATCTTTCTTCTTTATCAGTTAAACCATGGAATTTTTCTGGTAAAGGTCTTAAAGATTTAGTCAAATGAGTATACTCTAAGCATTTTACTGTTGGTTCACCAGTTTGAGTTAACATAACTTTTCCTTTAACCCCTACAATATCTCCAACATCAGCCATTTTAAATAAAGCATATGTTTGTTCACCAACATCATTAATTGAAATATAAACTTGTTGTTTACCTTTTACATCTTGAATCGTAAAAAAGCTTGCTTTACCCATTTTACGAATAAACATAATTCTACCAGCAATAGAAACATGCAAATTCATTTGTTCAACTTCTTCATGAGTTTTGCCACTTACTAATTCTCTTATATCTTTTGACCAATCTGTGCGATCATAAGCTTGTCCAAATGGATCAAGACCTAATTCTTTTAATTTTTCTATTTTTTGTCTTCTTGCAATTTCTTGATCAGTTAATTTTTCTTCCATTATAAAAACACCTCGTTATTATTCTAATGGAAATTAGTTATTTTTTAAACAATATAAAGAAAAATCATCTTACTTTTGCATAAGATGATCTTTAAATTAATCAATAATACCTTTTCTATAATCTATTTTAAACGCTACTGCGATTTCTTTAAGGTTTTCATTTGAAATTGATTGAACAATTTTTTTATCACAAATCTTCATATAAATCTCAGCCGCTTTTTCAATAGTTTCAATTAAACCAAAAACTTCATCAAGAGTTCTACCTGTACAGAAAATACCATGTTGAGCCCAAATAACAGAACGATATTCTTTCATTAATTTTGATGTTTGTATACCAATTTCAGTGCCTCCACATAAAATCCAAGGTAAAACTGCTACACCTTCTGGGAAAACAACAATACTTTCTGTTTGCATTTTCCATAAGATTTCTGTAAATTTATTTGAAGATAATGGTAAGATATGAGTCATACAAATAATATTTAAAGGATGACAATGAATTACAAGTCGATGTGATGAGTCAAGACGTAATCTTTCAATATGACATTGTAAATGAGTAGGTGCTTCTGAAGTTGGTCTACCTCCATCTTTATATCCCCAAATTAATGATAAAGTATGTTTATCTTTTACTTTCATAATACCAAGATTAGTTTCTGGATCCTTTAAACAGTTTTTAAAATATTTACCAGTTCCTGTAATAATAAAATATTTACCAATTAATAAAGATAAATCAATATCTTCATATTTAAACTCTCTTATAACATCGTTATGAATAATTGGTAAAATTTCATCTTCATTTAAAATATAAGATAAATTCCCTCCATTTCTTTCATCATAACCATGTTTATATAATAAATCTAAAATTTCTGTTACTTCTTCAATACATTTCATTTTAATTAACCTCTAACTTTAATTATTTTTTCTTCATATTTTTTTACTTTGTTATACCATTTTTCATCTGAAATGACATTTTCTTGTTTACAAAATTCTTTCCAAACTTCGTAATAAGGTAAATCTTTAATTTCTTCTTGTAATACTAGTAAAGTCGTAAAATCATAACTATCTTGTAATTTTTTCATATATTTCCAAGGTGTTAATAAAGCTTTCAAAATGGCTTTATACATATTTCTTGATCCTATAACAATTGAAGCCACTCTATTTAAAGAGCCATCAAAATAGTCTAAACCAATATATGTTCTATTTAAAGCATCACATTTAACAAGTTCATTTGCTACTTCTTGAAGATCATCATTTAGTTTTAAAACGTGATCTGAATCCCATCTTACTGGTCGAGAAACATGTAAAGCTAATTTAGGTGAAAATAATAATAAAGAACTAATTTTATCTGCAACATTTTCAGTTGGATGGAAATGCCCAGTATCAAGTAAACATAAAATATTATTTTTCATCGCATAAGATAAATAAAACTCATGAGAACCAGTAGTGTATGATTCTACCCCTATACCAAAGACTTTAGATTCAACTGAAACATCCATATAGTCTTTGTTATAATCATATTTTAAGATTTCATCTAAAGACTCTTTTAATCTTTGTCTTGGTCCAATTCTATCGGCAGGAACATCTTTTAATCCATCAGGAATCCAAATATTACATAAAGCTTTTTGATGTAATTCTTTTCCAAAATATTCAGTTATCTTTAAAGAATTAATAACATGTTTAATCCAATATTTTCTTACTTCTTCTTCAGGAGAAGACAAAGTTAAACCATTTTTAACCATATTAGAAGAGAATAAAGTTGGATTATAATCAAGGCCTAAATTGTTTTCTTTAGCAAAATCTACCCATTTAGTAAATTCATTAATTCCCACTTCACTACGATCAACTATTTTTTCACCAGCTTGATAAATGGCATGTAAATTAATTTTCTTTTTTCCTGGAATATATTTTAATGCTTCTTTTAAATCACTAGTTAATTCTTTAAAGTTTCTAGCTTTTCCAGGATGATTACCGGTTGATTGAATTCCACCTGTTAATGGTCCATCATTTTCAAAACCTTGCACATCATCAAGTTGCCAGCAATGTATAGACACTACGACTTCTTTCATTTTTTGTAGAGCGACATCAACATCTACACCATATTTTAAAAATTTGTTTTTAACTTCTTGATTCATTTTTTTCCTCCATTTGCATCATTAAATTACCTATTGAAGTTGCTTCTATTGGTAAAGCAATAACTTCTTTTTGTGTATAAAATTTAGTTAATTCATTTAAATATTTGTTTTTAGCCCCACCTCCAACAATATAAATTTTTTTAAATTTTTTATTAGTAATTTCTTCTAATTCTTCGATTGCTTGCTGATAAGAAAACGCTAAAGAATGGTATACTAAGTTAATTAAATCAGCATTATTTTTTGGTAAGATCATTTTGCGGTTACTTAAATATGAAATAATTTCTTTTTTCATATCTTTAGGCGCTTTAAAACATTCATCATTAACATCAATTAATTCATTATATTTACTTGACGAAGCCAAACTAACCATATCAGTAAAAGATAAAGATAATTCTTTAGCTAAATTTTGAATAATCCATAACCCCATAATGTTTTTTTGAAATCTAATATAATTAGGACCAAATTCATTTGAATAATTAGCTTGTTGAGCTTTTAAAGTAGTAATAGGTGTTTTTGTTTTTATTCCAAGTAATGACCAAGTTCCACTTGAAATATAAATTTCATCATCCATTTTTAAACATTCAATAGCCGATGCAGTATCATGAGAACAACATAATTTTACTTTAATATTGCCACCTACTTCTTGAATAATATCTTCTTTTAAATCACCTACTAATGTAGATGGCTTATAAACTTTTTCTTTAACAAATTCAGGAAATTGTAATTTATCGACAATTTCTTGAGAAACTTTTAATGTGTTTATATCATATAAGCCAGTTGTACCAGCATTAGTAAATTCTTTCATTTTAATTCCCGTTAATTTATAAGTTAAATATTCTGGAATCATTAAAAATGAATCGGCCTTTTTTAATCTTCCACTTACTTTATCTTCATATAATTGATAAATGGTATTAAAATTTTGAAATTGTGAACCGCTTATATTGTAAAGTTTTTCAAAAGGAATTTTTTTATGTACTTCATCAATAATAGAATTAGTTCTATTATCTCGATAAGCATAACATGGATAAATTACTTGATTTTTATTCATCAAAACATAATCACATCCCCATGTATCAATAGCTAAAGATTCAATCTGAGAATATTTTTCTAAACATAATTTAATTCCTTTTTTAATATTTAAAAATAAATTATCAATATCCCAAATTAAATGATTATTTTGATTTATAACACCATTAGGAAAGCGATAGATTTCTTCTAAAATTAATTGTTCATTTTCATAATGTCCAATAATATGTCTTCCACTGGAAGCACCTATATCAATTGCTAAATAATATTTCATTGTTTCACCTAATTATATTTTAAATTATCTATCTTTCTTTTATATAACTATCTTGCAAAATGATACAATTATATTGTATTATTAATTTATGCATCAAAGAATTCCATTAAATATTAGTAGCTTAATCTATATTTCAAAAACAGAAATAAACAAAAATTATAAAGCCACTTTACATTCTCATCCTAATTTAGAGATTCTTTATATTATTGATGGTGATGGCTTTATTGAAACAACAAACAAAAAAATACCTGTTAAAAAGGAGGATTTAGTTTTTATTAATCCTAATTCTAACCATCAAGAAACAAGTAATAAACATCTATCATTTTTTGCTATTGGTTTAAATAAAATGGAAATTTTTTCAAAAGAAAAATTCACAAAAAAAATCATTACTAAAAATGATTCTAATTTTTATTATTTATATGAAACTATTTATAACGAAGCCTTATCAAAAAAAGAAAAATATGATCTTATAATTAATAATTGTCTAGATAATATTTTAATTTATTTAGAAAGAAATATGAATTTATTAATTAACACTTCTTCTAATAGTGAATCAGATTTAATTAGTAATATTAAATATGTCATTGATAATAATTTTTCTTTGAATATTAAATTAAAAGATATTGCAAGTCGTTTTTCTACTTCCGTATCTTCTATTTCACATCAATTTAAAAAAGAAACCAATATGACAATTATTGAATATAAATTAAATAAGCAATTAGAAGAAGCCTATAATTTAATTAATGTTTCTAATATGACAATTTCTCAAATTGCTTATTCAGTTGGTTTTAATAACCAATCATATTTTAATAAAATGTTTAAAAAAAAGTATTACTACTCACCTAAACAAA
>ULOZ01030498.1_pt1 | contig 26354 bp, 28 predicted proteins | sample 1953031 | NCBI WGS metagenome assembly ULOZ01 (sample SAMEA4835616, study PRJEB28245) | human gut metagenome | biome: gut microbiome; material: fecal sample | place: Denmark | collected 2008
AGTTGTTGACATTGAGACTATCTGGGGGTTTTCTAAAACAAAAAGAAGTGGAACTTGTATTATAATGTGCCCACTTCTTTTTTTGATACTTTTCAAATTTCATATATTCTTTATATCTTTTCTACTAAAAATGAAAAATGATATTCCACATATACAAATAATATTAATTAAACATATACATAAAGAAAATCCTTTATTTAAAAAACTTACTTCTGCAATATTTCCAAACATATATTTTGAAAAATCCCAATTAACAATAAACAGATATTTAACGAATTCTAGGTTTTCATTTAAATTTATTAAATTTTTTGACAAATATATCACTACACTTAATATTATTGGTATAGATGAATTCAAAAGTATAATGCTTAACATAAATGTGACACAAGAAATTATAATATACATTGGCATTTTAGAAATCATAAGAATAACAATATATTGTATTACATTTATCGTTTCAACATTACAATTATTAAAATTATACTCAATAATTGGAACCATATAATCAGAAAAATTATACACTATACCTCCAGCAATAAATTGAACAACAAAAATAATAAAAATTATAATACATATCATTATAATACATGTAATTAATTTTCCAAGTAAAATCTTCCATCTTTTATATGGTTTAATCAAAAGTAATTTTATTGTTCCTTTACTAAATTCATCACTCACAATTGTACCAGATATTACAATTATTGAAAAAACAATTAAAGCTTCATAATAAATTAGAGAATTCATTAGCATATCCCTTGAATTATCAGCATTTAAAATTTTAACATTTTTATTAATCTTATCTTCTAATTCTTTTATACTTTTTAATGCTTTATTATATTGCAATTTATCCTTATAACTATTTTCGGTATAATTACTATATTCCTTTTCAAAAATTTTAGATTCATCTTTATATTGTCTTAATAACTTATCTCTACTATTATTTTCAAAGCTTATATCCTTTTCTAATCTAATTTTTAAAAATTTTATTTCAAACTCATTTTGTTTTATTTTTTCATCTATCTGAGAAGTTTGTTCTTGTTCTTTTTCCTTTTGTTTATTCAATTCACTTATATTATTTTGATATCTTTTTATTTCGTCTTGTGCAAATTGTTTCCAATTATCATTTTTCATTGGCTTAATTATTTCTGCGTACTTATTCTTATATTCTTCTAATTTTTCATCATTCTTTTCCTCAGTACAGAAATTAATATTATATAATATATCTCTCAAGTCACTCATTTTCATAATTATTGCTTGATACTGCCATAATCCAACAGAATATTCCAATTGTAATTTAACTAAATCCAATTCTGTCTTGATTTCAATTTTTTTATCAACTTCATTATTCTCATTTAATTGTTTTGTTAGCTTTTCTTCTTGTTGATGTAAAGCTTCTTCTGAATGATCAATTTCAATTCCATCGTAAATACTAATACCTATTCTAGTATTAATTATAATTATACAAATTATTATAATTAATAAAATATGTATTGTTTTTTTATGTAATAATTTTCTAAATTCATTCTTTAATATTTTTTTCAACCTTTTCCCCTCCTATTTCTTTTAAAAATGCTTCTTCTAAACTTATATCTTTTTTCGTAATTGTATAAATTAAAACATCATTTTTTTCTAATTTTTTAACTATTTTAGGAACTTGCTCTTTACTTGTAAAAATTTTTATATGTTGCTTATCTATAATTTCTGACTTAGTACTTATTAGCTTTCGAACTTTATATGAATCCTCATTCTCTATAATATAACACTCTTCTAAATTTTGAGATTTAAGTTCTTTAATATCTTTTTCATCAATTATTTCTCCACTTTTTATAATACAAACTTTATCACATATGTTTTCAACTTCAGAAAGATTATGACTAGAAATTAGTATTCCAATGTTTTCCTCAAAAACTAATTTTTTTAATAAATTTCTTATTTCAATTATTCCCTCTGGATCTAACCCATTCGTTGGTTCATCTAATATTAACAATTGAGGCTCATGTAATATTGCTTGAGCAATTCCTAATCTTTGACGCATTCCTAGTGAATATTTAGACACTTTATTCATTATACTATCCTTTAACCCTACTATTTTCACCACCTCATCTATTCTTTGATTTGGTATATTTTTATAATATTCTTGTGCAATTTTTAAATTTTCATAACCAGTTAAATATGTATATACATCAGGATTTTCAATTATAGCTCCCACTCTATATATTGCTTTTTCAAAATCCTTTTTTATATCATATCCATTTATTTCTACCTTTCCTTTAGTAATTTTTTGTAATCCTAATATTAATTTTATCGTTGTCGTTTTACCGGCTCCATTAGGTCCAATAAATCCAACAATCTCTCCCTTTTTCACTTCAAAAGATATTTTTTTCAAAATATACTTTTTTCCAATCTTTTTATATACATCTTGACATTTTAAAATAACCTCACTCATTTTTTCCCTCCTATATAATAGAGTAAACTATTAAAAAAAAGTTACAAATATAAAAAATTTTGTAACTTTTTTTCTTTTAATTCCTCTATCATATGAACAAAAAAATAATAAGAGGACTTATTATAAAACGAAGATTCTTCTTGAATCTCCGTTTTGCATTTTATATTTCAATTATTTCTGCATTATAATCATTTTTCAAATTCTTTAATATTTTATCTTTATCTCTACCGATGTATGTATTATCATTCATATATAGTTTTTTATTTTCTATCTTGATATTTGAAATTACAATAGAACCTTCCCAACTTTTTCGAAAATTTTCCATTTCTGTTTCATTATAACCTTTAATTATACATCTCGCATTAATACATATATTATTTTTGTCAAAAGTAAAAATAATATCATATTCGATATCTCTTCCATTATTATTGTTTATATATTTTGCATATACATTAGTACTATCATCACCTTTTTTTATATTTCCTGTATTAAAATTATACAAAATATATCTTCCGTCTTCATCTCGTACTAATCTATATGTATTAAATATATGTAAAATTGTAACTGTTATACAAATACAAATTATAATTATAATTATTGTTTTCAAAAATATTCTTCGTTTTATGTTTTTTATACATCTAATTTCTCTTTCAACACTTTTTTCGTCAAACTCACTAGTTTCATCATTATCAAATATATTCTTTTCATTTTTTATTCTATTAAAACTCTCTAAACATTTATCACAGTTTTCTAAATGATGTTTAATTTCATTTTTGGTTTTTTCACTAACTAATTCTTCTATGTATAAAGGCAACAAATCTTCTATTAAATTACACTTTTCTTTTTGCTCCATTAGTATTTCCTCCTTTCAAAAAATCTTCTAATTTATTTTTTCCTCTATGATAAACAACCTTACACCAAGTTTCATTTTTCCCTATAATTTCTGATATTTCTTTAAACGAAAATCCAAGAAGCCTTAAATACATCAAATCTCTTGTTTTTTCATCAAGATTCTGTAATTGTCTATATAATTCTATTCTTTCCTCTTTTTCTAAAAATCTTTCATCTATCGATAGCTCTTGTACTTCATTTTCATTTAATTCTTCTAACTTAAATTTTTTTATTTCTTTATATTTTCTATAATATAAATGTTTAGCAATTACGCATAGCCATGTACTTACTGCACATTCTCCTTTGAATTTATTAATTTCTTTAATTGCTATACAAAATGTTTCTTGAGTCAACTCTTCAGATAAATTAACATTATGTGTTAAATCAATTAGATATTTAAATACTATATTGTAATATTTGTTACATATATCTTCTATGTCATGCATTTTCTCCTCCTCACAGGAATTACTAATTATATGAATATCCATATTTAGCCAGTATATTAAGAATATTCTTGCTTGATTCAGAAATATTTTCAACTTTATAAGTACTTAAATCTATAAATCCAGTACTATTATAACTTAAAACATTATCTATTTTTTTTCTTGCTTTTATAAAAAATATTTCTTTGTATGTATTATCATTATTCTCTTTATAATTCTCTTTTATATTACTTAAATTTCTAGTAAGTTCATTTAAATCTTCTGTTGAAATTGTTGCAATTTGATTTGTTATATATTTTACTACTATATCATTGCTGATCTCATCTATTATTTTTTCACCTTCATCGTTATCATTTGGGATTTCATATTCATATACTTCCCCATAGTCATTTATACATTTTCCTTCTATTATATTTTTGGATTCATTATAACTTCCTAAAATAATAATCATCTTTTCTTCATTGTAATCTACATGCGTAACAGCTACAGATGGTAAATATGAATAATGTTCTTCTAAATCATACTTAACCTTAAGTTTTTCCTTTCCAAACTTTAAAATTTTATTCTCAATATCATCTGGAAACATATCTTTTATTGATTTTCGATATTGTTCTCCATCTTGAGGTATTTCGCAATTTATAATCTTATCATCTTTAAAAGTAAATTTGTATGGCATTGCACTTCCCTCACTACTTCGAAGCAAATTATGTTTTACATAATATGATTCTTCTGATATAAACATATATACATATTTTTCATCATTTTTTTCTTTTATTCCAAATTTTTCATAATTATAAAATACCTGAAAATCTTCTTTATCTCTATCTTTAGAATTCTGATACATTCTTTCTTTTAAATAATCTATTGCAATATCATATAAGTAATCACTATCCGTTATCCAATCTCCATACTTTTTAATATTTTTCTTTTCCTTAAAAATTCTATATCCGAACTAGTGCAATAACTAATATAGTAATTATTATAATTAAAATCTTTACTTTCTTTTTCATATTTTTTCTCCTATCTCAAACTTAATATTAATTTCTCACATATATTAGAGAAACAAAAACTAAAAAAGTTACATTTTTATTTTATCATAATATTAATTATTTTTTCAAGCTACATAACTAGTTTATAATAACTAAGGTATATCGGCTTACATTAAAAAATAAGGAAATGTAATAACTCTCACTTATATTACTTCTCCTTATTTCTTATTTATAAATATGTAATTTCTTTTATTCCTTAAATGCTATCATATATTCATTAATTTCTACTTTTCTTTTTACATTCTGAAATTCAAATTCTGCATTTGTAAAATAAACTTTATACCCTTTATTCTCAAAATAATCTCTACTACTTTTTAATACATAATCAATCTCTTTTTCTGTTAGATTATCTTTTACTTTTAACTCATAATATGAGTACCTTATATATCTGGTATTTTCTATTTCTTTACTTTTAATTAATTCATTTGTAAATTGTTTTAATTCTTTTTCTGTCATTTGTCTCACTTCCTAAAATTTTTTATTGATTTTATCATATTTTTCATAAATTTGCATTATTTTTAATCAAATTTCATATAATTGCCTATTATAATTAGACTATTTTATCAACAATATAAAATGAGAGTCCTAATAAATAGGACTCTCATTATTAACTTATCACAAAATATTTACCCTATACTTGCTCAAAAATATCAAAAAACATGTACCTCAATAAAAACAAGTATTTTTCAATCAATTTCTATAATGTATTATGAAATAGAAGAAGATAAACTTTTTTCATATTTAGGTTATTATTCAAATAAAAAGCCAAAAGCCAAGGATATAATTTATACAATTCTACAAAAATTATAGCCATAATTTCAAATTTTATATATAATTATTAATAATTTTGAAACTATTTATTATATTTTTCTATCTTAATATGCAGAAAGGAGAAAATATGAATACTCAAAAAATTTTCAAGAAAATATATGACTCTACTTATAATAAGTTAATAAAATATATAGCTTGTAGATGTAATAACATTAATGATGTAGATGACATCCTTCAAGAAACCTATTTAGCTTTTTATAAAGTTTTACTTAACAATAAAACTATTGAGAACTATGAATCTTATATTTATACTATTGCCAAAAATAATATTTCTAAGCATTTTAATTCTATAGAGAATACTTCCAAAACAATTTCAATTTTTCAAGAGGAAAATGATGTAAGTTATACACTTGATATAGATTCTCGGTATAGATTTAGAAAATGAATTTATAAACAAATATAATATTAATAAGATTTTTTCTTACATAAAAAACTATAATCAAGATCTAGCAAAAATATTCTATCTATATTTTTATTTAGGTATGACATTTAAAGAAATTTCAACAGAATTAAATATAAATGAGGCAACTTTAAAAAGTTCTTTTTATAGAACGCTTAAAGATTTAAAAAAACACTTTAATGGAGGTGGATTTATTGAACAATAATGATTTAAAAAATTATTTAAAAAAACAGTACAAATTAAATAAAAAAGAAAATTACAAAAAAATAATATTAAACACAAAAGATGGTAAACACATTTGGAAGGAAAAAATCTTCCAATCTTTAATAACTATTATTTTAACTTTACTTGGAACAACTTGTATTGCGTTCGCAGGTAACGCAATTTATAATGAGTATATAAAAGAAAAAAATGAAATAAAATCAAGTTCTCTTCGAGATAATAATACTGGTATAATTGATTCCGATTGGGATTTAACTCAAACTGATATGGTATCTTTTAGCACTGAAAATTTAACACTATATTATAAGATAATAACTAATACGGAAGATTATCTTGTGTATAAAAATAGAATAAATGAACTTCCTGAAATTACTCAAGACACATTTAATAACAACTTTCTAATTATAATTACCTCTTCATCTGCATATGATTTATATAATAGGGATATCTATATTGATTCTATATATGCTGATGACAACGTTACTTATATAAATTTTGCGCAAAACAACCCAATAGATTATACAAAATCTAATAACACTTGGTATGCAATTGTTGACAACTCTCAATTAAGGGATACTATAAATATAAAAATTAATTATACTAATATAATTAACAATTCTAACATTACACAATTGGCTGATATTTCAACAGATTATAGTATAGAAAAAGCTATTGAAGATAATTGTTTTGTAATATCTAATAATATTATTATATCCCCTAATCCATCATATTTGGATGAATTTTTAGAACATTCAAATTCTGAAAATAATTTTATTAGAATTTATCAAAAAACAAATAATTTCGTAGAAATTTTTGATATAATATATAAAGATAATTTCTATTTTATTAATAGACGTTTATTAAGCAATACTACTATAAAAAAATCTGTATTTAAATACATTGAAAAAGGAAATATTCATTCAAATGGATTAGTTCGTTATTATTTTACTAATACATTATCAACTGAAACAGAATACACTGAAGCTTTCCCATTTCTTTCATTTTATACAAAATAACACTATTTAAAGAGTTATTATAAAATAATAACTCTTTTTTAATAAAAAAGACTTACCCTATAAATAAGAGTAAGCCATAAAATAATTTTTTCATATGCTAATTATGCAACTTTTTTCAATGAATACAACGTAAAAAAGTCCTCATCTAATATTTCTTTAAATTCTGTTAATGTTTTTGTTTCAAGATTATATCCAAGTGGTATCAAATCTCTAAAAATGCCAAAATAAAAGCACTTCAAAGAAGTGCTTTTTCTTTATAAAATGTTTCTTACTAATCAAAAATAGTAAAACATCAAAAAAATATGGTGCACCATCGCGGGATCGAACCGCGGACCTTCTGATTAAGAGTCAGCTGCTCTACCAGCTGAGCTAATGGTGCAAATAAATAAGTTTGTTATATCAATATAACAAACTTATTATAATACTATTTAAAACTTTTGTCAATATATGAATTTATATTTTAATCAAATCGTTTTTCTATTAGACATTTAATACTATTTAATTTCCTGTTCCTACTCTAACAATTTTTTGCATTGCATTATATGTATCTTTAGAAAGAAGTGTTCTTGAAACAACCTCTCCATTTAATCTTTTAACTTTATAGGCTTCATATTTACTGCCATTATTACCATTTTGAACAACTTTTTGAGTTCCTGCTGGTAAACTTGAATCATTAATATATTGTGTTGTATATGCAATTGTAGCAGTTTTCTTTGTTTCTATAGAAATATCATATTCTGTCTCTTCCCTGTGCCCCCATATTTGTATTGTAGCAACTCCTCCACTAACTGTGGTCGTAATTCTTATAGGGTATTTTCTTGAATTCTTAAATTTAAAATCTTGTGATCCCCATACAACTGTAGCATCTTTACCTCCTGGCAAATATGAAGTAATAAATTGATGATTTCTTCTCACAGTTACATCTAAATCTGCAAACACAACAGCATCATATAAAGTTGAAGATATTTGACATATACCCCCACCAAGACCATCTACAACCTTTCCACCTGAATAAGTCGCTGCCATTTTATAACCAGCTGCAATTGTCCTTTCTCCAACTGTTTTATTATACGAAAATTCTTCTCCAACTAATAATACTTTACCATTTATTTTTCCAGCTGCCAATTTCAAGTTAGTTGTTCTTCCTGTATTTCCGGCATTATATTTCGTTGAACATGTTCCTAATAAATCTGGAAACGCTTCTGTTCCTATATCATTTACTGTTTTATCTGGTTGTGTTATTATAAGTGGAATTTCATATTCTTCTTTTTCTTCTTCTATTATTGATTTTGCACTTTCTATATCAAAATCAATTCCTTTTACTTCTGGATATATTGTAAATGGATTATTTGTATAATATGCATCTTGTGCCTTTTTATATATTTCATTATGTATCTTTTCCAAATCAATTGCCTGTGGTTCTTTATAAGAAACTGGAACCTCTAAAATTGTACTTTTTTCAGAATTAATATTTAAAATATTTGTTACCATGTTTTTCACTTCAGATTCATTAACATCAATTCCTTTTTTTCCTGGTGTAATAATTAATTTATCATTTTCAATATAATAACTTGGTTCTACTATTGCATCTTCTGAAGTATTATTTATATTTTCACAAACTTGTTTTATTACATTTTCATCAAAACTTGCTTCTAATTCATATTTATTACCATTAATCCATGTAGAAAGGATTTCAAAATTATTTTTTATTATATTACTTCCTCTTCCTACCTGATATGCTTTTTCTACTTTTTCTTTTATATCAAATTCTACTTCTAAAGCTTCATAAGTAATTGGAGTTTCAACTTCTTTATATTTAAAAATTATTTCATTTTCTTTTTCTTTATCTGTAATCTCATTTAATAAACTATTTGCCTCTTCTATTGTCAAATTAGAAACATCTATATTTTCAATTAATATTCCTTTTATAATTTTTTTGTTCCCAATATTTATTAATGCAAATATTGTCGAAAAAATTAATAAAATAATTACTATTATTAAACTTGATATTATAATCCACTTTTTACTCTTTTTCTCAGTAACAACAATCTGCTGATTATCAATGTTTTCTTCATTGTTTTCATTTTTTATCTCTGGTATTTCTAGTTCTTTTATATCATCTGTTTTTTCTTTTAAATCAATCATATACAACTCCTTTTCATTCTCATTAATAATAACATATATTTAACTTTTTTACAATCTATTTTAATAAATCTATAACTTATAGTTTTATGAATTTTTTGACAAAAAGACTTGCATATTGTAAAATAAAATATTATAATATGTTCTATCAAAAGATAAGGAGTTTTCAAAATGGAATTAGTAAAAAATATATTCTTTAATACTGATAAATTAGTTGAAAATAGTAAAATAAAAATATCATATACAGGTAAATTTTTTCAGGACAATTCTGAAAAGGTTTCTATTCATTATGGTTTTGGAAACAATTGGGACAATTTAACTTCAACTCAAATGGTAAAAACAGAATTAGGTTACCAAATTGAAATTGAAATTGGTGAAGTTGAAACTTTTAATTTTTGTTTTTGTAACGAAAAAAATGAATGGGATAATAATAACGGAAAAAATTATATTTTTGTTATCGAAAAACAACCTGTTGAATTAATTCCTTTAGAAGATGAACCAGTTTCTTTAGGTTCTGCTCGAAAACTTAGAAAATCATATATTTGGAGTAAAAAAATAAGATTAGCAGTTTATAAAATAATTACATACCTTCCTAGAATAATATCTGGAAATTATAAAAAGAATTCAACTGCAAATGGATAAAAAGTACTGAAATAATATTCAGTACTTTTTATCTAATTACCCATCCTCCATTTATAGAAATTATTTGTCCAGTTGTGTATTCATCTTCAATTAACCATTCTATACATTTTGAAATATCACCTTTTTTTCCTATTCTCTCAAGAGGAATTTCTTCTTTTATTGCTTCTATTTCTTCTGCAGAATAACAATTATTCATTTCTGTATCAATAATTCCAGGAGCAATAGAATTAACTCTAATATTTGATGGTCCTAATTCTTTTGCTAATGATTTTGTCATTCCATCTACTCCAGCTTTTGCAACAGAATAAATAGATTCACATGAACTCCCAACAATTCCCCATATTGATGATATATTTATAATACATCCTTCTTTTCTCATAATCATATTTGTTAATACTTCTTGTGTAGTACAAAAAACAGAATATAAATCATTATTAATTATTTTATTCCATTCCTCATCTGTAACATCTGTAAATAAACCTGTTAGTGAGATTCCTGCATTATTAACTAATACATCTATTTTTTTATATTTCTCTAATATAGATTTAATCATATTATGTACTTCTTCTCTTTTTGAAACATCAGCTTTATAAATATCTATATTTTCATATTTACTTTTTAATTCTTTGGCTTTTTCTTCTGACCTATTATAATTTGCTATTACTTGATATCCTTTTTGAGCAAGTTTTTCAGCTATGTCTCTTCCAATTCCTCTTGATGCCCCTGTTATTAATACAACTTTATTCATTTTTTATACCTTTCTTTTTTATATTATTATATAAAATAAAAAAAAGCCAATAATTAAGCTTATAGCAAAACTACTGACAATTTGGAGCCACTTCCCAGATTCGAACTGGGGACCCCCGCATTACAAGTGCGGTGCTCTGGCCAGCTGAGCTAAAGTGGCAATGGTGACCCCGACGGGAATCGAACCCATGACTCCGCCGTGAAAGGGCGGTGTCTTAACCGCTTGACCACGGGGCCATATAAATGAGAGAATTCTAATTATATTTCACATTAGAATTCTTTTTAATCTTTGGTGAGCTATCCGCGACTCGAACGCGGGACAACTTGATTAAAAGTCAAGTGCTCTACCACCTGAGCTAATAGCCCGTAAACAATGTATTGAACATTGCTTAATTATAATACTACAATCAGATTAATTTGTCAATACATTTTTTTAAAATTTTTAAAATTTTTTTATTTTTTGTTGTATCATGTCAAAAAGTTATCAACTTTACTCTTCTTCATTCAATTTCTTTACAACTTCTTCAACATCAATTCCATGTACTTCACAAGCTTCTTCCAATGTTTCCATTTGTGATGCAGGACATCCTAAACAATGCATTCCAATTTCAATTAATATATCTGCTTTTTCTGGTGCAATCTCTAAAATTTCACCAATTTTTGTATCTTTATTAAATTTCATTTTTATTTTCCTTTCTATATTATTATATCTTTTTTCAACTTGTTTATTCTACTACATTTTTATATAAAAATCAAGTATATGTTTATAATTTACATAATTTTTTCACGCTTTATTTATAAAATATTCGTATAAAAAATTTGTAGTATTCTGTCATAAAATTATAAGATTTTTTTCAAAAAAATATAGACAAATGAAAAAAATTATTATATTATTTTTTTGCTAGGCGGTGATTTTATTTCAAAATTAATTAATCTCTTTTTTATAATTTATTTTTTTAATTTTTTTATATTTATTTATTCTATTTATACTTTTTTGGATATTATATTTTTTCATAATTTACAAGGTTCAAAATTAAAATTAAAAAAAGAATTAATAAATAAAAATAAATAATTAATTTTATTTATTATTTTTTATAATGTGAGGTGACCATTTATAAAAAAATTTGTTCTTGCTTTTTTCTATACATTCCTCTCTCTTTTTTGTGCACAAAAATTATTTCATCCTCTTTATATATCCTCTGAAATAATTATATCCTCAGTATTTATTTCATTTGATATCTGTCAAAAAAATTTTTCCTTTTGGAATTTTTTAAAAACAAGTTTTTGGTTTTTATATTTCTATACAAACTTTATATTAATATACATATTAATTGGTAAATTAGAAAATTTAAAAAATCTTTTTAATTATCAAAAAAATAATAATATTATTTCAAAAAATAAAAAAAATAATAATTATTCTTCAAAAAATAATAATTATTTTTCAAAAAATAAAAATCAAATTAATTTATTAATAGGGAAAGAATTTAATTCCCATAAAAATATTATTATTTCTGAATCAGGACTATATCAAAATTTTTTAATAACAGGAACAATTGGAACAGGAAAAACATCTTCTGCAATGTATCCTTTTACAGAACAATTTATAAAATATAATTCATTAAATAAAAATAGTAAAATTCCAATTTTAATTTTGGATGTAAAAGGAAATTACTATAAATATGTAAAAAATTTATTAATTAAATATAATTTAAAAAACGATTTAATAGAAATTGGATTAAATTCAAAAATAAAATATAATCCTCTTCATAAACCAAACTTAAAACCTTCTGTTTTAGCTAATAGATTAAAAACAATTTTATTATTATTCTCCGAAAACAATTCAGAATCATTCTGGCTTGATAAAGCAGAACAAATTTTAACAGAAGCTATAAAACTTTGTAGATTCTATAATAATGGATATGTAACATTTATTGAATTGCATAAATTAATTACTGAAATTGATTATTATAATTCAAAATTAAAAATATTAAAAAATTTATTTTATGAAAATAAATTTAATCATAAACAAATTTATGAATTAAACTCTGCTTTGGATTTTTTTGAAAAAGAATTCCATTCGTTAGATTCAAGAACCTCAGCAATACTAAAATCTGAAATTACACGTATTACAAATATATTTGTCTCAGATTATAATATATCACAAACCTTTTGTGCTCCTTTAGATGAATTAAATTTTAAAGGCTTTTCCTCTATGCTAAATTGTGGAAAAATTGTTATATTAAATATGAATATTGCAGAATATAAAAATTTATCAAAATTAATTTCAGCATATTTAAAATTAGATTTTCAATCTGAAGTAATGTATAATTTATCAAAAAACAAGGCCAAACCATGCGCCTTCATTTGTGATGAATATGCTGAATATGTTACTAAAACAGATGCTGACTTTTTCTCTCTTAGCCGTGAGGCAAAATGTATAAATATTGTTTCTACTCAAAGTTATTCTTCTCTAAAAAATACATTAAAAGATGATAATTCTGTAAAAGTAATTATTCAAAATTTAATTAATAAATTATGGTTTAGAACTGATGATATTTATACAATTGAAGAAGTTCAAAAACAATTAGGAAAAGAAGATAAAGAAAAAACTTCTTCAACTATATCAGAAAATGCAAAAGAAACATATTTTAACTATATTACTAATTCATTCAATTCCAAAAATTCAAATATTACAGAAAGTTATAATACTTATACTCAATCTGATTTTATTTTCGATACAAATTTTTTTACTCAAAATTTAGAAATATTTTCTTGCCTAGCTTTTTTATCTGATGGAGAAAAAATTTTAACTCCTCAAAAATTAAAAATGTTTCCATATTTTAAATAATTTATTATTTATTTCTATTAATTATTTTTTCTAATTAATAAAATTTATAGAATGGAGGTTTTATGAAAAAAATTATTTTCAACTTAATTTTAGTTATATTATTACTATTTATTTTTTCAATCCAAGCTTTTGCATCTACTCCAAAATTGGTAAATAAAGTAAATGATGCTTTTAAAGAGATAGAAGAATGGATTCTTAAAATATCTACGCCTGCTGCAGCTGTGGCAATTTGTTCTGGAGCTCTTATGCGAAAGTTTAGTTTTGGTGATGAAGAAAAAATAAGAACTGGAAAAAAACTTATTACAGGTTCATTATTTTCTTATGCATTTATTTTAGCAGCTGATTTAATTTTATCTGCAATTCAATCATTAATAAATTAATAATTTATTGTTATTAATTTATTGTTTTTACTGTTTATTTTTTATTATAAAAAAATAATTTATTAAATATTTTTAGGAGGCATAATGGAAAATGCAAAAAATATTACACAAATAATTATTGAAACAATTAATACAATTTTCCAAAATTTATTTTCTTCAATTGATAATAATTTATATGAAATTTTAGATGATATTATTTTTATAAATCAAGATATAATTTCTGATTCTTTTTTTGAAAAAATATTAGGAGCAAATTCTCACAATGGAATTATTTTAATTTGCAATTCTTTATTATTTGGATTTATTTTATATTATTCAATAAAATATTTATTTTCTCATTTTAATTATAATCAAATTGAAAAACCATCACAATTTATTTTTAAAATAATTATTTTTGGAATATGTATTAATTTTTCATATTTTTTCATAAAAGAAATATTATCTTTTACATCAAATATTACTTTAGCTATTCGTGGAATTGGTGAAGATTTATTTAATAAAAATATTTGCTTTTCAGAATTGATTTTAGAAATAAATAAATCCATTGGTATTTCTTTTTCTTCATTAGATGTTTTTTCTTTAGATGGTATTATAAAAATTTCTTTATCTTCTTCGCTTTTAAGTTTAGTTTTCACTTATGCCTTTAGATATATAATGGTAAAAATATTTATTCTTTTAACTCCTGTTGCTTTCTTATCATTAATTTTACAAAATACATCTTGGTTCTTTAAATCATGGATTCGCAATTTATTTTCATTATTATTTATTCAAATTATAGTATCACTTGTTTTATTAATATTATTTTCTATGGATTATTCATCTGGAAATCTAATTATAAAATTTATTTATATTGGTGCGATTTATGCTTTAATAAAAGCAAATTCATTCTCACGCGAATTTTTAGGTGGTGTTTCCACAACTATTTCACAGAATGTGAATAACTTTTTCAAGAAATAGAACTAATTGTGGAAAACTACTCTTAATCTTATTTAGAAAGGACTATTTCTATGAAATTCATAATACCTCAAAATTACAATTTTAAAAATAAAATATTAGGGATTTTAGATTACCAAACAGCAATTTTTATTGTTATATGGTGTTCAATTACTTTTGGTCTTTTACACATTTTTATAAAAAATTGGGACATTAAAATTTTTCTTTTTATATCTTTAGCATTTCCAATTATATTATTTAGTATAGTCGGATTAAATGGTGAATCTATAGTTTACGTTCTTAAATATATATTAAAATATCTTATTCGACCAAAATTATATTTATATAAAAAGTTTTGACTTTTTACTTGATTTTCTTACCATACATGATATAATTCTAATGACATTTTAATATAACAAAAGGAGGTACAAAATGAAACTAACACAATCAGATTTACCATTACTATTTTCTGAAACAGTCATTCCAGATATATTCTTTGCAGAATATTTATCTCAAATGCCAGCAACAAGTGTAAAAGTATATCTTTATATTATATTTCTTTCAAAATATGAAAAAGATGCGAAATTAAATGACTTATCAAAAAATTTAGCATTACCTTTAAAAGACATTAATGATGCCTTTACATACTTAGAAGAAAATGGTTTTATAATCAGAAAAGAAAATGGTTTTATAATATCAAATTTGCAAGAACAAACACTCAATAAACTATATAAACCAAATTTAACAATGTCTCCTGAAAAAGTTGCTGATATTGCCAAAAATAAAGCTAGAGCAAAAATTATTGAACATATCAATAATACATATTTTTCAGGTATTATGGGACCGTCTTGGTATAATAATATCGATATTTGGCTTACAAAATATAATTTTGATGATCAAGTTTTAATTTCATTATTTGATTATTGTTTTAGACGTTCTGCATTAAATATGAAATATGTTCAAACCGTTGCAGAAGCCTGGGGAAGCAATAAAATTCAAACTTGGGAAGATTTAGACTCTTATTATCAAAAACAAGATGCATTAGTAAAAATAAAGAAAACAATAGCAAAAAAACTAGGAAAACAAACATTAACACAATATGAAGAAGCATATATCGAAAAATGGTTACTTGATTATGGTTATAATTTAAATATTATTGAAATTGCTCTAAAGCGTAGTGTTTACAAATCAAATCCAACCTTTGAATATTTTAATAACATTATAACTAATTGGCATGAAAGAGGTCTAAAAACCCCCGAGGAAGTCTATGCATTTATAGAACAACGTGAAAAACAGAGAAAAGATACAAAACAATTAGAAAAGCAAGTTAATAAAGCTTCTTATGAACAAAGACAATATAGTAATTTATCATTTTTATATGCCAATTCAAATATGCAAACAAATACGGATAATCAATTCCAAATAAATCCAAACTCTAGTTACCCTAATGTTGCAGCTTCAAATATTCAAGAAATAGAAGGAGATATAAATGTCTAATGATATTTTAACATCACTTTTAAGTGATTACGAACAGAAAAAACGTAAAGCAGAAGTTGAATTTGAACACCAAAAAACAGAATTATATAAAAAAATACCTCGTCTTCATGAAATTGAAGACGAATTAAATTCTGTAGCAATTAATGAAACAAAAAATATCTTATTGGGAAATTCGTCTTCTTTAGAAAACTTACATCAAAAAATTGAAAGTCTTAAGGAAGAAAGAAAAAATATTCTATCTGAAAATAATCTTTCAGCAAATGATTTACAACCCAAATATGAATGTTGTCTATGTAAAGATACTGGATATATAAAATCTGGAACATCAGCAACAGTAATGTGTTCATGTTTAAAACAAAAATTACTAAACATTTCATATAATAAGTCTAATATGACAAATTTAAGCAAAGAAAACTTTGAAAATTTTAATCCAAATATATTTTCAAATGAAATTTCTAGTAACTTTAATATATCTCCAAAACAAAATATATTAAATATTAAACAAAAATGTATTGAATTTGTAAATGACTTTGATAACCCAAACTCAAAGAATCTTTTATTTACGGGAAATACAGGTTTAGGAAAAACATATATGTCCAATTGTATAGCAAATGAACTTATAAAAAAAGGGAAAAATGTACTTTATCAAACTGCTCCTGTTTTATTAGAAACTATTATTGATAATAAATTTAATAAATATAAAACTACAAATAAAGATAACTTTTATAAAGATGTTTTAGAGGCTGATTTGCTTATTATTGATGATCTGGGAACAGAATGTTTAAACAGTATGAAACTAAGTGAATTATTCACAATACTAAATACTCGTATCTTAAATTTAAATAATAAAGTTACAAAAACTATAATTTCAACTAACCTTAATATTAATAATATCTTTAAAAGTTATGAAGAACGAATAGGATCAAGAATTGTTGGTTACTATGATATTTATTATTTCTTTGGTGAAGATTTACGTTTTAAAAGAAAATAAATTATATATAAAAAAAGTCAAATTCTTTAGAACTTGACTTTTTTATATTATAATAAATCCATAAGTGCGTTTATACTTTTTAATGATGTTCCTGTTGCAGCACAAAATACAACTATTAAAACTACTAATAATACTGTAAATACTCCTGTTGATATTAAAACTAATTTATCTGTATCCTCTACTTCTAACAATCTTTCATATGCAAATATCACACTATATCCTATATAAATACTTACTGCAAACATAAATATAATACCTAATGGTGCATATATTTTTGATAATATAATGTTTATAATAGATGCTATAGCAAATGTTATTACTGCACTATTTACTATTGATAATGTATCTGAATATTCTTTTGGACTTTTTATAAATTTAGCAATTATCCATAATACTAAAGCCACTACTGCAATCCCTATTGCAATAATTACCCATGTTTTAAAGAATGTTCCAAATAGTTCTGCATCTTTTATTGCATCCCATTTCATTTTACTTAATTCACTTTTTTCATAAATATCTGCATACCAACTTTTTGATGAATATTTTGAGAATATTGACATCATTGAAGTTATTACATTTATTAATGCCATTACTGCTGATATTATTACAAGTTTTATTGTTCCTTTTTTTATTCCTTCTTCTTTAGATTTTTCTACCATAGATGTTACCGGATTTTTTAATTGTTCTATTATTGTTTCAAACATTATTTTTTCCCCCATTAAATATCTCTTAATTTATTATATTTATTTCTTACAATTACACATAATATTGTTACAAATGTTAATATAAATACTATTCCAATTCCAGCTCCCGTATGTGGTAACTCTCCTTTTGCTTTTGTATCATCATTTGTATTATTAGAATTTTGTTGATTATTTTTATCATTATTATTTGCTTGATTATTGTTGTTGTTATTGTTGTTATTGTTGTTATTATCTTTATTATTTTCATCTTTACTATTATTATCTACTTTATTATCATCTTTTTGGTTATTATCTGTTTTATTATTATCTTTATTTTCATTATCTGGATTAACTGTTGCTGTTCCATTTGCATAAACACATTCAGCTGTACTATATTGAACATATATTGCAGGTACTGTTAATGTTGCTACATTTCCAGCAGAATCTTTTAAATCTCCACCTGTTAAGCTTACTGATGTTAATGCTCCTTTATCTGTTTCTTTTATTGTATAATTATAAGAAACTATTGATCCACCAATTACACCATTAGTTAACTCAATTTTATCCATATCTCCAAATTTTATTGTTAATACTGGAGCTGTTTTTCCTTCTACTATTTCACTAAATTGAACATTTATTGTTAATGTTGTTCCAGATGATGCAATATACATATTTTTATTTGTATCTTTTGTACAATTTTTTATACTATCTCTTGCAACTTCTATTTTCTCTACTGATGGTGGTGTTACATCTGCTCCATCATTTGCTTTATCCCAGTTTGCAATATAATCAAAATTTATTTCATTTGCTTCTGCATATTCTTTTGATTTCATTCCATCATTTCCATAAATTGTTAATTTAGGACAATCTAAAAATGCTCCTTTTGAAATAGTAACTACTAAGTCTGGTATTAATACTTTTTCTAAATTTGTACATTTTCCAAAAGCACCCCAAAGTGAACTATCTCCGTTTAAAATTGTTGTAACAGATTCTGGTATTTTAACACTACTAATCCCTGTACAATTATAAAAAACCTTTTCACTTAATTCTGTTAAACTCTCTGAAAGTTTCAATTCCTTTATTCCTGTACATGAGGCAAATGCATCTTTCCCAATTGTAGTAACACTATCAGGTATTTCTAATTTTATAATTCCTGTACAACCATTAAATGCATAGTTTCCTATACTTATTAAAGTGCTAGGTAAATTAATTTCTTTAATTCCTGTGCAACCTTCAAATGCATTACTTTTTATTTCAATTAAATTATCAGATAAAACTACACTTTTTAAGCCTGAACACCCATTAAATGCATTACTTCCTATAGATGTTAATGAATTAGGCATTGTTATAGTATTTAAACCTACACATCCTCCAAATGCTTCATATCCTATTGATACTATTGTATTTGGAATTGTAATACTTTTTAATCCTACACAATTATAAAATGCACCATCTGGTATTTCTGTAATTGTATCTGGTATTATAACTTCAGATACAGCTTTACAATTATTTAATACAGAGTTATGTCCAGACCAATTAGGACAATCATCTCCTTTTAGTGATATTACTTTTTTACCATCAATAGTAGATGGAATTTCAACTTTTCCTCTTTTAGATTTTGTTGTACAATATAAATTTATAACATTATTGTTTTCATCTAATTCATAAGCCCATTCAATTCCTTGCTCAGTATCGGAATATTTATATTCTGTTGCTGCATTAGAAAAATTTGGTTTTAGCATAATAATTGCTACCATTATTGCAATTAATACTATTATGTATCTTTTTTCTTTTAACATTTGTCTTTTCTCCTTTTAATTTTGTTTTTTTATTATTTATACTTTTTATCTTTAGTAAATTATTTTATTTTTTCACCTCCCATATTAATTTTGAGATATTTTAGAAAAACAAAAAAACAAGCAAAATAAAATCTACATAAAATTAGATTTTTTGTTTTTTTCATTTGAATACCTCTTTTCTTTTCATTTTATATTTTATCTTATAATTTAGTTTATTTCAATAGATTTTTATTTTTTTTGCATGTTTAGTATAACTTTTTCATGTTCTTTTATAAAATTTATATTAAAAAAAGCCTAATAAAAAATATCTAATTTCTATTAAGCTTTTTATTTATTTTCATTATTCTTCAATATCTTCCATATCTGGAGTTAAAGTTTCAATACTTACAACTTTTCCACCATCTGTTGTTCTCATTAAAGTAACACCTTGTGTTGAACGTCCTAAAACACTTATATCCTTAACTTTTAATCTAATTATTGTACCTTTATCTGTTATAAGCATTACATCTTCATCATCTGTTGCAATTCTAACTCCAACTAATTTTCCTGTTTTTGGAGTTATTTTATATGTTACAACACCTTTTCCTCCACGAAGTTGTACTCTATATTCATCTAATTCTGTTCTCTTACCAAATCCATTTTCAGTAATAGCAAGTAATGTAGCTTTTCCACCAGAAATAATTGATTCCATTCCAATAACTTCATCATCTTCATCAATTCTAATTCCAATTACACCTTGTGAAACCCTGCCTATAGGTCTAACTTCTTTTTCATCAAATGTAATACATAATCCATTTCTTGTAACTAATACAACATTATCTTCTCCATCAGTTAAACGAACTCCAATTAATTCGTCATTTTCTTTTAGTGTTATTCCTAAAAGTCCTGTTGTTCTTGATGAATCATATTCTTTTAATGCTGTTTTCTTTATTAATCCATTCTTTGTTGCCATTAATAAATATTTTCCTTCAGCAAAATTTTGAATTGGTATAACAGCAGATACTTTTTCTCCTGGATCTAAACTTAATAAATTAACAATTGCTGTTCCTTTTGCGGTTCTACCAGCTTCAGGAACTTCATATCCTTTTAATTTATATAGTTTTCCTCTATTTGTAAAGAATAATATCATATCATGTGTTGAAGCAGTAAAGATTTGTTTTACAAAATCTTCTTCTCTTGTAGCTGTACCTATAATTCCTTTTCCACCACGTTTTTGACTTCTATATATATCTATTGGCATTCTTTTGATATATCCGAAATGTGTTAATGTTATTACAGATTGTTCATCTTTAATTAAATCTTCATCTTCGAAATCACCTTGTGCCGCAACAATTTTAGTCTTTCTCTCATCTCCAAACTTATCTCTTATTTCAATAAGTTCTTCTTTTATAATATCAAAAACTAATTTTTCGCTTGCAAGAATTGCTCTTAAATGTGCTATTAATTCCATTAATTGTTTATATTCTTCTTCTATTTTTTCACGTTGTAATCCTGATAATGTTTTTAATCTCATGTCCAAAATAGCTTGTGCTTGGATATCTGTTAATCCAAATCTTTTCATTAATCTTTCTTTAGCATCATCATATGAACTACGGATAATTGCAATTACTTCATCAATATTATCAATTGCAATTCTTAATCCCTCTAAAATATGAGCTCTTGCTAATGCTTTGTCTAAATCAAATTGTGTTCTTCTTAAAATTACATCTTTTCTATGATCTATATAACAATCCAAACATTGTCTTAATGTTAAGATTTTTGGTTCATTATTTACTAATGCTAGCATAATTACACCAAATGTATCTTGCATTTGAGTATTTTTATATAATTGATTTAAAACTATATTTGCATTTGCATCTCTTTTTAATTCAATTACAATTCTTACTCTATCATTTCTATCAGATTCATCTCTTAGTTCTGAGATTCCTTCAATTCTTTTTTCTTTACATAGGTGTGCTATGTTTTCAATTAAACGAGCTTTGTTTACTTGATATGGTAATGATGAAACTATAATTCTTTGCTTGTTTCCACTCATTTCTTCAATTTCAGCTTCAGCTCGCATTATAATTTTTCCTCTACCAGTAGTATAAGCTTCTTTTATTCCTTCTCTACCTAAAATTAATCCTTCTGTAGGAAAATCTGGACCTTTGATAATCTGCATTAATTGTTCATCTGTTACATTATCATCATCTATGATTTTTATAATACCATTTATAACTTCTGTTAAATTATGTGGTGGTATATTTGTTGCCATACCTACGGCAATACCAGATGATCCATTTATTAATAATGTTGGTATTTTTGTTGGTAATACTGTTGGTTCTTGTAATCTATCATCATAGTTTGGCATAAAATCAACTGTATTTTTTTCAATATCAACTAACATTTGCTCAGCAATTTTTGACATTCTTGCTTCTGTATACCTCATTGCTGCAGCTCCATCACCATCTATTGATCCAAAATTTCCATGTCCATCTATTAACATATATCTCATTGAGAAGTCTTGTGCCATTCTTACCATAGCATCATATACAGATGCATCACCATGTGGATGATATCTTCCTAATACAGATCCTACTGTATTAGCACATTTCCTATAAGGCTTGTCTGATGTAATTCCATCTTCATGCATAGCATATAAAATTCTTCTGTGAACTGGTTTCAAACCATCTCTTACATCCGGTAATGCCCTAGAAACAATAACACTCATGGCATAATCTATATAGGCTGTTCTCATTTCTTCATCTATATCTCTTTTGATTATATTTCCATCTTGTCTTTCTTCCATTGTTTTACCTCTTTCTTATTACTTTTTTCTTTTGTATTATATTATAATAACTCTTATTTTGCAAGGATTTTGTGGAATTATTTTCATAATTTTTTCATATGTTTTATTATAAAATCTATGCCATCTTTAAATCCTTCTTTGTAATATAATTCTGCTATTATTCCTTGTTTTATATTTTCTCTTTCTTCATTTTTTTGTTCTTTTATTAATTTAAGTCTTTTATGATATTCATAACTTATTTTTCTATCTATCTTTTCTTGATTATTTCGAAAAATCTGATTCAAAAATTCATCACTCAACATCTTTATCACCTTCCAATATTTTGAGTCTTATTTTTCCATTTTATTCGTTTTAATTCTATTTGTTTATATTTACAAAACTTTCAATTTTTTGGAAATTTGTTTTTTAACAAATGCTTACTTTAAATATTCGCTTTTTGCTTATTATCTGTTGACAAAATTCGCTATATAATGTTAAAAAAATTTGGAGGAGTAGATTTATATGCATTTTAACCAAGATGATATAAACACGGGTGAAAGATTACGTGGAATTAGAGAAAGTATGAAAATGAATAGAGAAGAATTCTCAGAAAAAATTGATATAACAGATTCTTTTCTAGGTCAAATAGAAAGAGGCGAAAGAGCTTTAAGTGTAAAAACCTTAAGAAAAGTTGTAAAATATACAGGTGTCTCTGCTGATTATTTATTATTTGGAAAAGATACAAACAATGAAACAATCCAAAAAATAAATAATATTCTAACTGTAAATTCTGCAGAAACATCAGATTTCATTTATCACATTGTTATGTATTCTAATGATTTTTGTAAAAAATTAAATAAAGAACAAAAAATAGATAAAATATAAAGGTATATTCATACCTTTATATTTTTTTAATTATTTCTAATTCATCTTGACTTAACTCAAAATTATTTCCATTATTTTTTATTAAATTATAAATATTTTCAGTTTGTCTTACTTGCTTTAGTATATTTTCTAAAGGAATTATACTTTTTAAATTATTCTGTATTTTTTTCCATTCTTTTGTCATTCCTTCAAAATCTTTGCTTTTTAAATACTCATTAAAGTTATCCACATATTTTCCTATATTGTGTATACTTCTCTCTTGAAAATTCATTTCATTTTTTATATTACTTGTAACATTATTCAAAATTATATCTTTCCCACCTGTTATTACAGATTTTATTTGACTATTTATTATTCCTTTTTGATATATTTTATTTGATGCTTTATCAATTAAATCTGAAAAAGTATCAATTACTCCTCCACTTCCAATTGCTGTTTGAACTTGTGAAATATTCTCAAATTTTCCGGTAAATATTCCGGAAATACTTTTTCCAATATCAACTACACATTCTGTTGCCGTATGTAAACCATCTTTTATTCCATTTTCTATTAAAGCATCTTTTATTTCTATAACCTGATTCTCTATTACATCTGGTAACATTGCTCTTAACCCGAAAATCTAATGCTTTATTTATTATTTTTCCAAAAGTAGTATCAAAAAAATTTTTTTGTTCTTTTTCTAATTCATTATTTATATTATTTTCTAATTTATTTTCTAACTCCATTTTTATTTTTCCTTTCTTATCAAAAAATATTTTAATTATTTTTTTCTTCTATTATTTTTTTTTCAAAATCACTTGCATTTATTTTTATTAAAATATGTTCATCTCCAACAAATGTTAAACACTCTCCTCTTCTTAAAGATTTTATTTCTATTTTTTCTTTTTCTGAAATATTTGAATATTGTGATAATAATTTTATATTTTCTTCTTCTAATGAAAAAAATGTTTTTATACTTGAATTATTTAGAATACTTTTTCCATATGCTCCATTATCTAAGCTGAATAAATCTGAAATATCTTGTGTAATTGCTACACTACTTCCACCATATTTTCTAATTGTTTTAAATATTTTATAAATAAATTTTGCAACATCTTTATTTGATGTTACTCCAATTAATCTCCAAATTTCATCTAAATAAATTGCTTTTTTTATTTTTCTATTTATTTTTATTTTATCCCAAAATAATTCAACAAATAAATACATCCCAAATTTCATATTTTCTTCACCCAATTCATAAACATCTGCAATAATTAATTTTTTATTTAATTCAATATTTGTATAATTATTAAAAAATTTTAATGATCCTTTTATAAATGGAATTAATTTTATTTTAAATTTCTTTGTTTTTTCATCATTTAATATATTATAAAAATCTTCTAATATTGGCATATCTTTTGTGGATTTAAATTTTTTATTTTTATTATATAAAGATTTATCATTAAAATTAATTTTTTTTATTTTATAAACTTGAATTATTTTTTCTTCTAATATTGCTTTTTCTTCTTCATTTAATTCTCCCAAAATTAAATTAAAAAATCCAATTAATTTTCCTATTTTGGTTGCAAGATATCCATGTTCATTTTCTTCTATACTTTCTTTTCTTATATCAAAAACATTTATATAATTTTCAGATGTTGGTCCAAGTTTTATTACTGTACTATCTAAATTCTTTGCTAAACTTTGATATTCCCTTTCTGGGTCAATTACATATTGTTCTATCCCAAGAAGCATATTGCGCAAAATAATTAATTTTGTGTAAAATGATTTACCTGCTCCACTTGTTCCAAATATACACATATTAGCATTTTTATATTTATTTGTATCATATCTATCTATTAACACTAATGAATTATTATACATATTATCACCAATATAAATTCCATTTTCATCAAATATTGAAGATGAGATAAAAGGATATGTACTAATTAAACCTGAAGTTAAAATATTTCTTTTTGCCACTGTTTTTATTTCTTTTTTATTTTCCTGTAATGGTAAACATGAAATAAATAATTGTTCTTCTCTAAAAGTAGATCTTCTTGTTTGTAATCCTCTACTTTGTAAAATACCTTCAATTTTTTCAATATTATATTTTAATTCTTTTTTATCTTCTGAAAATAAATTTAAATAAATATATAAAAAATACATTTCTTCATTATTAATTTGAATTTCTTTTCTTATATATTTTGCATCATTATAAGTGAATGCAGCAATATCTATGTCTTGTCTATTATCATTAAATTGTTTTAACTCTGCCCCTACGTTTCCGATGTTATATGTTAATTCTTTTATAACTTTTGAAGTATCACATTTTTCATAAAAAATAGAAATATTCATATTTATATTTGTTTCTAATAATGACTTTAAAATTAAATCATTATTTTCTCTAAAATAATTTGTAATAATAATTCCTGAATAAAAATAATTATCGATTTCTAAAAATTTTGGATTATTTAAATTAATATATGTTGGAGAAAAAAAATCTTTATCTTGAAAAAAACCTTCTTTTATTTTTATATTATTTTTTTCTTTTTTTATTTTATTAATTATATTATTTATTAAATATTTATTTTTTATTTTATTATTATTTATTTTTTTGCTTTTTATATTTTTCACCTCTTTATTTTTCTAAAAATATTTTTGTATTAAAAAAAGAAAATAATATTTTTTTTATTTCATTTTTATCACATTCAAAAATCAAATTTCCACATCTTAATAAATTATCTTTTATTTTAAAATATT
>ULOZ01025939.1_pt1 | contig 24751 bp, 19 predicted proteins | sample 1953031 | NCBI WGS metagenome assembly ULOZ01 (sample SAMEA4835616, study PRJEB28245) | human gut metagenome | biome: gut microbiome; material: fecal sample | place: Denmark | collected 2008
ACTGTTGGCTGAAGAGGGTAAGAACCCATTCACACTCGACTCTAAGGCTCCTAACTGGGAGAACTTCCGCGACTTCCTGCTCGGTGAGGTTCGTTACCTCTCTGTACAGAAGGCATTCCCTAAGGAGGCTGATGAGCTCTTCTCTCAGGCAGAGAAGATGGCTAAGCTCCGTTACCAGACTTACGTTCGTAAGAGCCAGGAGGACTGGAGCGAGCAGATCTAATCTAGCGAGATTTCAATAGGTTAAATATATCATCTCCGAAGACCTTGGTTGCGTTCTGCAATCAAGGTCTTTTTTGTTTAAAAATGCTCCATATTCATGTAAAAATTGGAAATAAGTGATGAAACATAGGGAAAAATCGTGATTTTAAGATTGAGTTCATTAGGGGCAATTCAGAATACTTTTGTTAAGAAAACAGAACATTCACATGTGGTATAAGACGGGCTGAAAGCCCAAAAGCTCTTAGCCCAGGGCTATGAGCTTCTGCCCTTTCAGGGCGTATTGGGTAATTTCAACCGTACAGATCGAACCATTATGGATATTTAATCCGCTAAAAGAAACGGAGCAAGAAGCGCAATCAGACTGAGTAATGTAAATTATCCTTACCTACCCAAAACAGAAACCAAAAGAGGCAAAAATCAGTGCTTTTTAGTGAGATTTCGAAGAAAAAATGCAAAATATGAGGGGTAGAAAGGTGTTTTACCCCCTCTACTAAGGGTGAAAAATGCCCCTCCTCGGACATAAAAACAGCCTCTGAGATAATATATTTTTAACAAAATGCAACATAAAACAAGGATAAAAATGCAGAATTGAACAGTATAATAGCTAACTTAAGTGACTTAATATGTAGATAATTATTATACACAGAACGTTAGAGTAGAAATATAATAAAACGCACATAATATACTAATAACCAATACATTCAGGAATACACACAACCTATATCAGATAAAACTCACAAGTTCATCTAGGGTGTCATTAAGGGTCAAGGTCATTAAGGGTCATTTTCATTTTCGGGGGAGAAAATTCCCCTATAGTATATATATAAATAAATATTTATATATACTATAGCTCAAAATGACACTTTCATTTTTCTAAATGACCCTTAATGACACTGACCCTTAATGACACGCTGGCTTTTTATCCTTACACCTCACCATTAGATTGTTCTGTAACAAAGTTCAGCTAGAAAACCAATAGAAATCAGTATCAATCAAACACTTACACTACTTCTCCGAAAGAAAGTCAGGGTAAAAGCTTGCATTCTGCCCAAAAATGTTGTATCTTTGCACCGGCAATCGAAAGAACAGCCTTTTGTGCCTTGCTCCGGTCTTCTCTTAAGACCAGCACGGGTCATAAATGATGGCAGGCGCTGGTCATCAATGAAGACCCCGAAAACGGCAGGAACTGGGCATTCTGGGGAGTTGTTTAAAGAAACAAAAAGTCCTGATGTTTCAAACAAACGAAACATCAGTACTTTATTTTTTCTATCTATTCGGAAAAACCATTCCCGAAAAATTCTATTCGGAAAAACTTCCTTCCGGATATTACCAAAGCTCCAGGCGCTGGTTCTTAGGAATGAACAGCTTGTCGCCCTGCTTTACACCAAATGCCTCATACCATGCATCGATATGAGGAAGCGCACCATCAACACGCCACTTGCCGAGAGAATGAGGATCATTCTTTACGCGGTTGCGGATTTCCTTATCAGTAATGTTCTGTCCCCAAACACCTGCATAGGCGAGGAAGAAACGCTGGTCAGGAGTGAAACCATCCTTGTTCTTCAATGGCTTGTTGGCTGTAGCATTCTTGAAGGCATTGTATGAAACCATCAAACCACCGTGGTCGGCAAGGTTCTCGCCGAGGGTGAAACGGCCGTTGGCGTTCAGATCAGGCAACACCTTGATGTTGCTGAAGAAATCAGCATACATATCAGCACGCTTGTTGAAACCTTCGGCATCAGCAGGAGTCCACCAGTCCTTCAGATTACCGCTAGCATCATACTGACGACCCTGATCATCGAATCCGTGAGTCATCTCATGACCGATTACTACGCCGATAGCACCATAGTTGAATGCAGCATCAGCCTTAGGATCGAAGAAAGGATACTGGAGAATACCAGCTGGGAAGCAGATTTCATTGGTAGTAGGATTATAGTAAGCGTTCACAGTCTGAGGAGTCATGTACCACACATCCTTATCTACTGGCTTTCCTGCCTTCTTTGCAATCTCCTTATCGTTGGCAAACTTGCGGCAAGCCAATACGTTCTCATAATAGCTCTTAGATGGGTCAATGCAGAGCTTGCTGAAATCAGTCCACTTGTTAGGATAACCAATCTTTACATAGAACTTGTCGAGCTTGTTGTGAGCAGCTTTCTTTGTTACATCGCTCATCCAGGTCTGAGCATCGATACGCTGACCGAGGCTAATCTGAAGATTCTTCACGAGTGTCTCCATCATCTTCTTAGAGCTTTCTGGGAAATAGCGCTTGCAGTAGATGCGACCGAGCGCCTCGCCCAACTGAGCCTCTACCTGAGTAGTAGCGCGCTTCCAAAGAGGATAATCCTCCTTACGGCCACTCATAGTCTTGCCGAAGAATTCGAAACGGGCTTCGCGAATCTCATCGCTGAGGTAAGAAGCAGAACTACTGATGATGTCCCACTCCATCAAAGCCTTCAATGTGCCTGCACATTCTGCAGCTGCCACCTTGTCATAACCGGCGAAGAAAGCAGGCTGACCTACGATCATCTCCTTGAGATATTCGCTCTTGATTCCCTCGGCGTTGGCAAGTGCCTCGAGAGGAATGTTAGGATAATTCTCCTTGAATTCTGCCAAGGTCATCTTGTTGTAGTTGGCCTGAGGATCACGAAGTTCGGTACGGCTCTTTGAGAAAGTAGCGAGCGTTGTTTCGTGAAGGAATACGGCAGAAGCCTTCTTGGCAGCTTCATCAGCAGAGAAACCGTAGAGCTGGAACATCTTGCTGAGGTAAGTCTTATAAGCCTCACGGATAGCTACAGTTGCAGCATCGTTGTTGAGGTAATAATCCTTGGCACCGAGAGTAAGACCGCCCTGCATCAGGATGTAGATGTTCATAGCTACGTTCTTCTCATCGGCATCGAAACCTGAGACATAGCCCAAACCGAGACCCATCCATGCATACTTAACCTGAAGCTTCCGAAGTTCGTCCTTGGTCTTGGCAGCTTCAATCTCATCCAACAGAGGCTTTACTGGAGCGATTCCAGCCTTGTTGCGGCTGTCAACATCCATAGAGAGTTTGTAGAAATCAGACAATTTCTGCTCAATGGTTCCAGCCTTGTAAGTCTTCTTCTGGAGTTCAGAAAGAATGGTGTTGATGCGCTTGTTGTTGTTCTCAGCCAGCTGGTCAAAACTGCCATAACGGCTGTAAGCGGCAGGAAGAGGATTGTTCTTCTGCCATCCGCCTGTAGCAAACTGATAGAAACTGTCTGCTGGCTTCACTGTCTTGTCGAGATTGCTCATGACAAGACCCGATTTATTCTGAGCATCAGCGCCTAATGGCAGAGCTGCGATCAGCATCATCGGTAAGATCATTTTCATTTTCATTTTCTTCTCTTTATTTTATATTAATGTTACTATTATTTCGAAACTTCTTCCAGTTCTTCCGAAAGGAGCATCCAGCGCTCGTTCTCCTCATCGAGACTCTTCATGAGTTCGGTGTATTCAGTCACGAGTTCCATGTTGGTTGCATTTTCCGGTTTCATCAGGAGTTCATCAATCTCCTTCTTTCTCGCTTCCAGCTTCTCTATCTTCGCCTCACATTCCTTCACGGCTTTCTCAGCCTTACGGATCTTCTTCTGCTGTTCCTTATGTTCAGCGTAGCTCTGCTTGCCGGATGTGGCAGAGGCAAGACTGTCGGCTGTAGAACCTGATGCGACAGAAGAGCCGGAAGTATTGGCAGAAGGCGAACCGGCAGAAGCCATGCTCTGGTTGGCAAGAGCCTGATTGATGTTCTCGGCATTATGGGCACGGAGATAATCGTAAATACCACCGAGATGCTCACGAACCTTGCCGCCGCCAAACTCATAGACCTTATCTACCAGACCATCGAGGAATTCACGGTCGTGGCTCACGATGATGGCTGTTCCATCGAAAGCCTTGATGGCTTCTTTCAGCACATCCTTCGACTGCATGTCGAGGTGGTTGGTAGGCTCATCGAGAATGAGAAGATTCACCGGTTCGAGCAGGAGCTTGATCATAGCCAGTCGGCTGCGTTCGCCTCCACTCAGAACCTTGACAAACTTCTCAGAAGTCTCGCCGCCAAACATGAAGGCGCCAAGGAGATCGTTCACCTTCAGACGCATTTCGCCTGTTGCCACATTGTCGATAGTCTGGAAGATAGTAAGATTCTCATCCAAGAGCTGCGCCTGATTCTGGGCGAAATAACCAATCTGCACATTATGGCCAATCTTGAGTGTTCCGGTGAAAGGAATCTCACCCATGATACATTTTACCAGGGTAGACTTACCCTCGCCGTTCTTACCCACGAAAGCCACCTTCTCGCCACGCTTAATGGTAAAGGTAACATGGTCGAAGACGGTGTGTGCACCGTAATCTTTGCGCACCTCATCACAGATGATAGGATAATCGCCACTCCTGAGACAAGGAGGGAATTTGAGGTGCATCTGCTTGTTGTCAACCTCATCCACCTCGATAGGCACGATTTTCTCGAGCTGCTTGATTCTGCTCTGCACCTGAACCGCCTTGGTAGGCTTGTAGCGGAATCGCTCGATGAAATCCTTGATGTCGGCAATTTCCTTCTGCTGGTTTTCGTAAGCACGGAGCTGCTGCTCGCGGCGTTCAGCACGCAACACGACATACTCATCGTATTTCACCTTATAGTCTTCTACCCTTCCGCAAGTAATTTCGAGGGTACGGTTAGTTACATTGTTGATGAATGCACGGTCGTGGCTCACTAGAACCACAGCCTTTGCACTCTGCGCCAGGAACTGCTCCAACCACTGGATACTTTCAATATCAAGGTGGTTGGTAGGCTCATCGAGAAGCAGTACATCAGGCTTCTGCAACAGAATCTTGGCAAGTTCGATACGCATTCGCCAACCGCCAGAGAACTCCTTGGTTGGGCGCTCGAAATCATCGCGCGTAAAGCCAAGACCGCTCAAGGTGCGCTCTATCTCAGCCTCATAGTTTTCGCCACCCATCATCATGTAGCGTTCATGTTCCTGGGTAAACTTCTCTACGAGCTGAGCATAGCTTTCGCTCTCATAGTCGGTGCGGTCGGCCATTTCCTGCTGCATCTTGTCCAGACGCGCCTTCATCTCGGTATTATGGGCGAAAGCCTTGCGGGTTTCCTCTTTCACGGTCGTATCGTCCTGCAGTTTCATCACCTGTGGCAGATAGCCGATAGTGGTTTCGTTAGGAATAGCCACAACGCCATCAGTGGGTTTCTGCAAACCGCAGAGAATCTTGAGCATCGTAGATTTTCCGGCACCATTCTTACCCACCAGGGCAATGCGGTCGCGGTCGTTGATGACGAAACTTACATCATGAAAGAGAGGCTTAACGCCAAACTCTACTTTCAGTCCTTCTACTGAAATCATCTATTTTTAATTTATTCAAGTTTCGCAAGCTCAGAAGTTAAAGGAGTTAAAGGAGTTATCGCTCCCTACGGTCGCTGAGGAGTTAAGACAACAGTCTTTTTGGCGTAGTTTTTTAAGCAGCAAGACATACGTCTTAACTCCTTAACTTCCTTAACTCCTTTAACTTCCTGATATGCGAAAGTTCAGTTTATAATTTACAATTAATAATTTATAGTTTTCCTAACTCCTTTTACGGAATGAGCAGGGATGAATCACCATAGCTTAGGAAACGGAAATCATGCGAAAGAGCATAATCGTAAACCTTCCTCCAATCGCCCTTGAGGAAAGCACTCACCAGGAGCAGGAGCGTACTCTGAGGCTGATGGAAATTGGTGACCAGCATCTTCACAATCTTATACTGATAGCCAGGAGCAATGATAATCTGCGTGCTGGAATGGAGAGCCTCCAAGCCGTTGCGGTCCAGATAATCGATGATTGCCTGAATAGCCTGCATCGGAGTGATTCCATCTACCAGATTGCCATCTTCAGAAAGCTCGTAAGGATCCCACTGGTTTACATGCAGATCTTCTTCATTTGCCTCAGGATGCTTCAGCAGATGAACGCCCATGTAATAGAGACTCTCTATGGTACGGACGCTGGTGGTTCCTACGGCAATGACCCGGCACTCGTGCTTGATGAGTTTTTCCAGACTGCGACGATGAACAACAATGTATTCCGTGTGCATCTGATGACCTTCGATTTCAAGACTCTTCACCGGTTTGAATGTGCCGGCTCCTACATGCAGGGTTACTTCTTCGCGGTCGATTCCATGCGCATCAAGATCCTTGAGAACCGCATCGGTAAAATGGAGTCCGGCAGTTGGAGCAGCCACACTTCCCTTGATTTTAGAATAAACCGTCTGATAGGTGGTCTTGTCGCTCTCCTCAGTCTTTCGGTTGAGATATGGAGGAATAGGCAACTCGCCTACTGCTTCGAGAATCTCAGCGAAAGACACCTTGTCGTTGTCCCAATCGAAGTCAACCCAATAGTTGGTTCCTCCGCCTTTGGCAACCATTTTCTGCGCCTCAGAACCGAGAGCATCTCCGCGTCGCATGGTAGCGCTGAGCGTAAGCTTGTGGCCCTTGATTTCGAAATCACGCTTCAGGCTGCCCTCTTTCCATTTCTTCAGATTACCGATCATGCAGAGCCAGGAACAATGTCCGGTGGTCTGGAACATGAGTTCATAATCAGTAGGTTCTGCAGGCTCCATCAAGAAAACCTCAATAAGCGCACCTGTTTCCTTGCGGAAGTGCAGACGCGCTTGTATCACCTTGGTATTGTTGAATATCATCAAGGCTCCTTGAGGGAGATATGTGGGAAGATGATGGAAAACATCATCGCTTACCTCGCCGTGCTTATAGACCAGCAGTTTACTGTGGTCGCGCTGGGCGATAGGGAATTTTGCGATGCGCTCATCCGGTAAATCATAGTTATAATCACTAATTTTAATGTGTTTTGTATCCATTATTTATTTTACTTGTGAACTTTCTATTTTAAACTTTTATTTCTGTACTAAAGATGAGCCATCTGGCAGGTGGCATAAAACACAACCATGATAAGGGTAAATATCACTACGGTCATGATTTTATCTACATCATCATAGTCGTAACCCGTACTCGTATACTGGTTGGAAATATACTTAATCTTTGGGGAGATGCGGTAATACATCCTGATGTAGATAAGATAAACGACAACTCCCACCACAGCTCCGATAGCCAGACCGCAAAGAATGTCGACCGGATAATGAACACCCAGGTAAAGACGGGTCCAACAGTTTACGAGCGACCATAATAACAGGGTCCACGTAACCAGTTTGCTGCGGATAAGCAACGAGAAGAAGATGGCTATAGAAAGCGTATTGGCCGCATGAGCCGAACAGAAGCTGAAACTCTTGAGGCGCATATTGTCAACCACCTGAACCGTATACTTGAACATCGGGTCGCTGGAAGGTCTGCATCTTTCAGCCAGCGGTTTGATGATTCCATCCACCAGTCCATCAGCCAGAAAGATGCAGAGCACCGCTCCTCCAACCACGAGAGCAATCTGGCCCATCATCTCGTTGTTTCTTATCACAACAACGAAGAGGACGATATAAAGCGGAATCCATGTCCAGCCCGACGTAAGCGCCATCGCCATCTGATCGAGCCAGACATTCTCGCTGCCGTTAAACACATGCAACAGCTGCATGTCAAAATCTTGTATCCTACTAAAATCCATTCTCTTTATATTAGTCAGATTTTATCTTAATCAGATTTCCTCAATTGCCTTGGTTTCAATCCAGCCTTCTCTGCCGTCTCCTACCTTGATTTCACGCCAGCCTTTCATCGCCTTATCGGTAATGTCAACTCGGGTTCCTTCATGCAGCAGGAAGAGGTCAACGCTCGTCTTGGCTGGAGTCTTCTTCACATTGACAGAAGGAGCGATGATGATGGCTCCCGTACGGTTGATAAGCATCTGCCGCTGCTGGTAAGCAAAGAGATTGCTCAGCAGGAAGACTGCCACGAAGAAGATTCCACCGAAGAAACCAATCTTGCGCAACACGATATGCGAACCGAAGAGATAAACCAAAACCAGAACCAGCGCCATGATGATGGCTATGATGCCTGTCTTAGCCCAACAGTCAACACTCGTAAGGTTAACCAGCGCCTTCCACCAGGTTACGAAGAACATCTCGCTTTCCGGAGTAATCTTATCGATGGTCTTGCTACGTGCAAACTGCAGGTTGAAGCTGATGTCTTCATCGCCTGGCGAGAGCAGATGGGCACGCTCATAATTGAGTACAGCCTTGGTAATATTGTCTGTACGGTAATAAGCATTGCCCAAGTTATAGTAAACTTCGGCAGAAACACCATAGTTGTTCAATATTTCCTCATAGTCGCGTATGGCCTGCTGATAGTTACCTTTCTGATATTCCGTATCAGCATTGTTCTTGGTTACAGCGCCTGCAGAAACAGAGCAGCCCAACATCACCATGATCATCATGACGAACGAATATCCGGTTGCACTCTTCTTGCGCTGCTTACGCGTTGCATTGATAGCATTTTCTATATCCATAATAGCAGTCATTGCTGATTCGAATGTACGGTTCATATTGCCGGCAGGGTCGCCCGGTGCATAGCGTTCAAACTCACATTCATCGAGCGCAGTTGTAAACTTCTCGATAGTTCTCTCCTCTACACAATGTTTTTCGAGCATAGCCTGAATGTTTTCACGTGAGAGCTTTTCGGCAGGCATGTTGAGCTTGTAGCTTACATAGCCCCACAAAGCACGGAGCACTTCATCATAGAATTCTTCCTGCTTGCCACCGAGCATCAGCAGATGCGCCTTCTTCAGGCGCTTGGTAGCTATCTTGTTTGCCTTGTTGGAACGGACCTTTACCAGGTCGGCATTCTCGAGAGCACGGCGGCGGAAAACAATGAGCAGGGCAAAGAAGGCTGCCAATGGAACCAGCAGACTGGTCCAGTAGCCGAAGCTTCCGTAGAACATATCGTCAATATCATGGAGCTTAGACTTGCCCAGTTTCAGCGCGTGAATGTCCTTATCCCTGTTGCTGAAATCTGATGTTTCATTGTCTGAAGTTCCATCGCCCTTCTCTACATTCAGCGTAAACGGCTGGGTCTTAATTGTCTTATACTTGTTAGCCGAAGTATCATAATAGGTGAATTCTACCGCAGGAATGGTATAATTTCCCTGATTACGAGGCACAGCCAGGAAGTCATAAATCATATTGCCTTCTACGCCATTGGCTGTAAGGCGGGTCTTGTCTGTCACCTTCGCATCGTACTTGTCAAAATCATTAGGGAAGGTAATGACAGGCTGCTTGAGCAACTTCAGGTTTCCGATTCCTCCTACCACCACACGGATGGTGATTGGTTCGCCAGCCTTCACTTCCTTCTTGTCGATGGAAGCAGTAATATTGAATTTACCTACACCGCCCGAGAAGTTGGCAGGGCGCTGAGGCAATGGATCAACCTGAATTTTCACACTAGGTGCTATAATATCTTTCTTTACTTCAACATAGCCAGAACCGCCATTGAAGAAAGCTTCCATCGGGTCAACATTTCTGTTCTGCTGAACCACGATTCCCTTGAAGGTAATGGCAGGAATGGTGAGGCTTCCCGTCATCTGCGGATACATGACATACTGGCTCCATGTAACGCATCGGTAAGGTCGGCCGTTTACGGTTTCAGTATGGAAGGTCTTCTGCTGAGGCAGCGGAACTTCCTGGTTGTGGAATCCCTTCAGGTCAGGCATCTTGCCTTCCAGCTGGGTAAGGTCTACCTGCGTGTAAACCTTATAAGTAAGGAGCACCGGTTCCTGTTCGTGAACACGTCGCTTGTTGGCTGTAACCTTGATGAAGAGGTCGCTGCCTGATATTCTTGATCCGGCAGTTCGCATGCGTGGTTCATTATAATCATTCTGTCCGTGCATGGAAGGAGCGCCGTTGTTGCGTGCAGCATGGCCAGAAACCGTAATCTTAACCGGATGGGAAGAGAGTTTCTTACCATTTACGATGGCATGAGAGGCACCAATGCCAAAGGTTCCGTTCTTAGCTGCGTAGAGCGTATAGGTAATGGTTACAGACGATGAAGAGGAAGTATGGCCATTGATCATCTGATAACTGGACTGCGATGAGGTGTAAGGACCTGCGATTACCTCAAGTCCTTCTCCTACTCCGCCCAGGCGGAATTCCTCTACATCACGTGTATTGATGGTATAGGCCACACGGAAGTTTTCTCCCGCCGCCACGTGTGTTGGTGCCGACACACTGATATGCTGGGCTTTCAGCTGCAAACTGAAGCCCAGAAGCATTGCCCATATAATAATAAACCAACCTATATGTTTCATGTTCTAAATCTATTATACTCGTTGTATTATTTTACTTTTTACCAGTTTTTCTCATATTGCTTTCTGCGAGGCTGACTCATCGCTTTCTGCATCTTGCGCTTCGTATCCTTCTCCTGCTGGATGGCAGCGTTCAAGAGTTGTTCAGCATTATCTTTGCTCATCTTGTCCTGATTATTCTGATTCTGCTGATTGTTCTTATTCTGGTTGTTCTTGTTTTTATCGTTCTTATTCTTGTCTTTATTCTGATCTTTGTTCTGATCCTTATTCTGCTTGTCTTTGTTCTTGTCCTTGTTTTTATCCTTATTGTTCTTATTCTTATCGTTCTGCTTGTTCTGCTTCTGGTTTTTAAGCAGTTTCTTGCAGAGGGCAAGATTATATCGGGTTGCATTGTCCTGCGGATTGCAGCGCAGGGCATTCTCATAACATCCTATGGCTTGCGCATATTGCTGATGCTGCTGCATGACTACACCCATGTTGTGGTAACTTCTGGCGCGTCGCATCTTGTTCGTTTCCAGTTTCGAAGCATTCTCAAACTGTATCATCGCCATAGAATCCTTCTGCTGCATCATCAGGGCGCAACCCAGATTATAGACAGCCTGCGCATTCTTCTGGTTCTTGGAGATAGCCTTGCGATATTGCGTTTCGGCTGCAGCCCACTTCTGTTTATGATAGGCGCGGTTTCCCTGGCGGATGAAGTTGCGGTCGTTCTGTGCTCCCACCTTCGCCAAGCCCAGCACCATTAGGGCAAAAACCAATATATATCTTAAATATCTCATTCTTATTATATAATAATGTATAAACGTTTATCAGAAAGGCTTCCTGATGTCTTTCTTAAAAAACTTGATGTTTCTGAGCAGAGGATTCTTTACCTCAAGCAGACAGATTTCGATGATAAGCAACAGGATGACAAGAATACCTACAGCCTGGAACTGTTCATCATAAGCGCTGTAAACCACGCTCGTTACATCGCCTTTCTGCAATTTGGCAATATCATCATTCAATGCTCTTTCCGCATCGCTGGTATTATCTACATGAATGTACTGACCCTTGCCTGCCTGGGCAAGTTCCTTGCACATCTGCTCATTCAGGGCGGTCATTACGGTGTTGCCCGCATTGTCCTTCAGATAAGAGCCGTCGCCCATAGGGATTGGCGCTCCCTTGGTGTTACCTATGCCCAGGATAAAGACATTGATTCCTTTCTTGTTGGCAGCAGCCGCTGCCTCCTGTGCGCCAGGCTCATGGTTTTCGCCATCGGTAATAACGATGATGGCTCTGCCCACATTCTCCTGCTGGGTGAAACTCTTGGAAGCCAAATCGATGGCTGCTCCGATATTGGTTCCCTGGGTCTGGATAAGACCAGGGGTTATGTTTTGGAGAAACATCTTTGCCGAAACATAATCGGTGGTGATTGGCAACTGCACGAAAGCATCGCCTGCAAAGACGATGAGTCCAATCTTGTCGTTATTAAAGTTGTCGACCAGATTTTCGATAAGCATCTTACTCTTGTCCAAACGGGATGGAACCACGTCCTGACAGAGCATGGAATTTGAAATATCGAGGCAGATGATGGTTTCAATGCCATGTCGCTTATCGTGAGAAATCTTGCTGCCCATCTGCGGGCGAGCTACCATCACGATGAGAAGCGCCAAGGCTGCGAGCATCAGCACAAACTTCACTGTAGGGCGATATTTGGAGATGTTGGGCATGAGCTGTTTCAGAAGTTCCGGATCGCCGAGCTTCTTCAGTTTCGCCTTTCTTCTTCTCCACCCTATCAGTCTGATCAGAATCAGTACTGGTATTATCCACAACAGCCAGAGAAATATAGGATCTTCAAATCTTAACATTTTCTATTCTAATTATATCTTCTATTCGATTATCCGATAATCAGTAAAATATCTCCGATAACTGGTAAAATATCTCCGAAAGATAGCAAAATATCTCCGAAAGATAGCGGGATATCTCCGATAATCAGTAATGGCTCAGTATCCGGATTACGGAATTCTTCTGAACCAGGTGATGCGGAGCAGGATTTCTACCAGCAATACCAGGAGAGCTGCCAAGGCGAATGGCTGATAAGCTTCATAGCGCTTAGCGAAATGCTTGACATTAAACTTGGTTTTCTCCAGTTTATCAATGTCCCTGTAAATCTTCTTCAGCTCGTTATTGTTCGTAGCGCGATAGAAATTACCATCGGTTGTCTGCGCTATGTCGCTCAGCGTCTTCGTATCTATCTCTACCGGAATATTGACGTACTGTACTCCTCCTGCCACAGGCATTGGATAAGGAGCCACCTTGTTGGTTCCTACACCGATGGTGTAAACGCGGATTCCGTAGCTCTTGGCAATCTCTGCTGCGGTCATAGGCGAGATTTCGCCCATGTTGTTACTGCCGTCGGTAAGAAGAATCACAACCTTCGATTTTGACTTAGAATCCTTCAGGCGGCTCACGGCATTGGCCAGTCCCATTCCCACTGCAGTTCCATCGTCAATCAGTCCCCGGGCGGCAATATCCGTACGGGTTGCCTGCAAGAGGCGCAACAGACTGGCATGATCGGTTGTCATCGGGCACTGGGTGAAAGCTTCACCGGCAAAGATAGTCAGACCGATGTTGTCGTTCGGTCTTCCCGAGATGAATTCTGTAGCCACATCCTTAGCCGCTTCCATTCGGTTCGGTCTCAAATCTTCGGCAAGCATAGAGGTGGAAACGTCCATCGCCAACATAATGTCAATGCCTTCCACCGTCTTGTTGTCCCAAGCCGTATGCGTCTGCGGACGAGCCATCGCACAGACGATGAGCACGAAACAGATGCATCTCAGCACCATTGGCAGATGGATGAGACGCACACGCAGGCTCTTCGGAGCATATTGATACTTTTTCGTGTCGCTCATGCGCATGGTTGGCGCATTCTTTTTCCTGTAGAGGAAATACCATAATATATAAGGTATCAGCAACAGGAGCAACAGAAAATAGCCTTTACTTGCAAATTCCATTTCTATATTTTTCTATTTATAGCCAGGCAAAGAGTTTAGGAATAAACCGCTTTGCCCGGCGAAACGTTTCATAAGAACACCCTGCCTTACATCAGCAGCATGGCTGACTGGTAAATGATGTAACCCAACAGAACCAGACCTACGATGGCTCCTATCCATAGGAGCGACTTGATGAGGCGGCGCTGAGATTGCGTCTTCTGCTCTTCATTGGTCAGTTGTGGAACCACCTTTTCTTCAGTAGGTTTCTCATCTGTCTTGGTCTGGTCGATGAAGTTGATGGCATTCACCAGGTTTGCGTCGTTCTCATTCACCAGGGTTTCATATTTGGCAAACTTCACGAGGTCGGCAGTCTGGAAGAGTTCCTTCAGTTCATCAATCATCTTCTGGTCGCCTGCTTCGCGCAAACGTTCGATGATTTCCATACTGGTCATTTCCATCGCATTGAATCCGAAACGACTCACGATATATTCTCTCAGCGTATTGGTAAGCTGGGTGTAGTAAGCCTTCTGTGTTTCCTGATTCTCTACGTGCTGCTGCTTGATGACGTTGATTTGATTCAGCGCCTTTTCATGAGCCGGAACATGTTTTACGATGCGGATACGGGTGATGATTGGCTTGTTGTTCTTCAGTCTGTTGCGCAGATAAAGCCATGCGCCACAGAGGATTAACAGCAATAGGCTCAACCAAAACAGCGCCCTCCATTCGCTCCAGGAGAAAGGATTATCCTGAACATCCTTGGGCGGATAGAACTGGTTGGGATGAACCGTATCTACGGGCACGGTGAGCACCTTCAGCGCAAGCTGGTTGCCATGAAAGTTCTTGCCGTTTACCTTCACATTGAGCGCAGGAATCACGTACACCTTTTCATCAAACGAGGTCAGCGTATAGTCGCGGCTCACCACCATGCGGTCGTCGCCTATGTGCGAAGTGTCGCCTTTACTCTGCTCTACCACTTCCACTCCCGGTGTAATTTGCTGCTGCGGCTTGAAAGATGGCAGTTGCACCTTATCGCCCTGCTTTACCGAAGCCTTCAGATGCAGCACGGTCTGCTGTCCTATCAGTATCTGGAGCGAGTCGATGCGTTGCTCTACCTGCTGGGCTTGAGCTAAGCCTGAGCACCCCAGGAGAGCGAGCGACAATATGATATTCTTTACTTTAAACATAGTTTCTTTACTTTGAGCTTTCGGTTTATCAGCCCCTCTGCTTGAAAAGCATCAGGAGCGCCTTCGAGAAGTCCTCGTTAGTGGCAATCGAAGTCCAGTCGACCTTGCTTTTGGCAAAGTCGGTTTTCAGATTCTCCTGCTGCATCAGCCATTGCTGGGTATGGGCCATTCGCAGTTTCTTCGAACTTGTATCAATATACATTTCGTGTCCGGTTTCTGCATCCATCACCTTGAGCAGTCCTACATCAGGCAGCACCTTGGCACGCGGGTCGTAAACCTGGATGGCTACTACATCATGTTTCTGGTTGGCAATCTGCAGCTGATGCTGGAAATCCTTATGATCGTAGAAGTCGCTGATTACGAAAGCCGTGCAGTGGCGTTTCATCACGCGGGTGAAATATTCCAGGGCGCAGCCGATGTCGGTACGCTGGCTTTGCGGCTGGAAGTTGAGCATTTCTCTGATGATATAGAGAATATGCTTTCTTCCTTTCTTAGGCGGAATGTACTTCTCGATACGGTCAGAGAAGAAGATGACACCTATCTTGTCATTGTTCTGAATGGCGCTGAAGGCGAGTGTGGCAGCAATCTCAGTAGCCAGATCGCGCTTCATCTGCTTCATCGTACCGAAATCGAGCGACCCGCTGACGTCTACGAGCAGCATCACGGTAAGTTCCCTTTCCTCTTCAAACACCTTGACGTAAGGCTTATGAAAGCGGGCGGTCACGTTCCAGTCGATGTCTCTCACATCATCGCCATACTGATATTCGCGCACCTCGGCAAAGGCCATTCCCCTGCCCTTAAAGGCAGAATGATACTGACCTGCGAAGATGTTCTGACTCAGTCCGCGAGTCTTGATTTCTATCTTCCGAACCTTTTTTAAGATATCTTGTGTATCCAAAATCCTAAACTATTAACTATAAACTATTAACTGTTAACTATCAACTGTTAACTATTAACTGTTAACCATCAAGGCACTTCCACCTTATTAATGATGCGGCTCACGATTTCCTCGCTTGTTACATTACTTGCCTCAGCCTCGTAAGAAAGACCGATACGATGGCGCATTACGTCATGAGCCACAGCTCTTACATCTTCAGGAATCACATAGCCGCGATGCTTGATAAACGCATAGGCTCTGGCTGCCTTGGCAAGAGAGATACTGGCACGAGGACTGCCGCCGAAAGTAATCATGTCTTTCAGCTCGCCCAGTCCGTAGCGCTCAGGATAACGTGAAGCAAAGACGATATCGGCAATATACTGCTCAATCTTCTCATCGAGATAAACCTCGTTTACAATCTTGCGAGCCTTCAGAATCTCCTCTGCTGATGTTACAGGAGTAACCTCAGGAAGTCCGCCCTGAATATTCTCGCGGATGATGAGCTTCTCCTCTTCCAGTGTAGGATAATCGATGATTACCTTCAGCAGGAAACGGTCTACCTGTGCTTCAGGCAACTGATAGGTTCCTTCCTGCTCGATAGGGTTCTGTGTAGCCATTACCAGGAACGGGCTAGGCAGTTTGAAGGTTTCATCGCCAATGGTAACCTGGTGTTCCTGCATTGCCTCGAGCAGCGCACTCTGCACCTTGGCTGGGGCACGGTTAATCTCATCTGCCAAAACGAAATTGGCGAAGACAGGACCGCGCTTTACATGGAAAGCCTCATCTTTCTGTGAATAAATCTGAGTACCCACCACATCGGCAGGCAACAAATCAGGAGTAAACTGAATGCGGCTATAGTCGGAGCTGATAAGCTGTGACAATGTCTTGATTGCAAGTGTCTTCGCCAGTCCAGGTACACCCTCAAGCAGGATATGACCATCAGAGAGAAGACCGATAAGAAGGCAATCTACGAGGTGTTTCTGACCTACGATTACCTTATTCATGCCCATTACCAGATTGGTAACAAACTGACTTTGTTGTTCTATCCGGATATTCAATTCGCGGATATCAATAGCTTCTGCCATAATTCTATATTTTTACGTTTAATTTCTTAATTCAAACAATATGTTTCCAAAACCAAACGCAAAAGTACTCAAATTAAGCCACAAAAGCGAAAAAACCTATCTAAATAATATTAAAAATGTTTCATAAAAGCTATTTTTAGGTTCTTTTAAAGAATAGCTTTTATGAAACAAACGAGATTTCAAATATTTTATCTGTTTTTATGCTTCATGTACCATGGATGAACCAAGAAATTGTACACCAGCAACGATACGATTGTAAAAAGAAGCGCATAGTGCAACATCCCTGAGTCAATCATATTATATACAGGATGACCTACGTTAAAATGCGCTCTCGCCGGAAGATTATGGAACATGAATCCGAGACCGATTCCCAAACTCAAGCCCAACTCCCAAGCCAGGAAGAACGAATTCACGCTCGTGCCGCGCTGGCAATGTTTGGCAAGCTTGATATAGAAGAGTAAGAAACGGCTACCGATGATTCCCAAGCTGAAACCCAGCAAGGCTGGAACCACGATTTCGACAGCAAACTCCTGAGTTCCGAACGAAATCAGTTCAGCAGAAGCCAACAATATCAGGCCTACCAATATCTGACTCTTCAAATCTGCATCAGCAAAGACAAACTTTTCTGCCAGGAACGCCAAGACCAATCCTCCGAAAATCATCAGAAAGTTACCAGTAGAATGAGGCACAGAAAAGTATAATCCCGCAGAAAAAGTAATCAGGATGATATTGACAAACAGCGGAGTTCCCTGTGGCAGATAGAAGCGGTCGAGGCTGAAAGTCTTGATTCCTTCGGCAGGTGCCTTAAAAGGAAACTTGGCGCGAGAAACCAGCACGAAGGCTCCCAAAGCCAGCAACGAAGCCGTAGGGAAAACATAGCCCATGCCGAAATAGTTGTAAACAAAACATGCCACCAAGGGTCCTACGGCTATTGAAAAACGGGCAAACCAGGAGGTAATGTAATTAGCCTCGGTGCGCTGGAACGACTCGCAGGAATCAATAACCAGCGTACTGGCAAGCGACATCTGAGCCAGCCCCAGAAATGCTCCTAACAGGAAACGGACCGCCAGGAGAATCTCAAAAGAAAACCTGATGTTCCAGAACGTATCCAGATAATAAATTACCGAATGGCAAACAACCACACCTAAAATGGAAAGCTGACAGACCATATTTCTGCGGTAGCGCTGCACCAGATAAGAGCAGAAGCCGCCAAACAGGAAAAGTCCAAAGCCGTATGCAAGAAGCACACACCCTATCTGCCACATCTGATACTTATCCTGAATCAGGAAATAAGGAATAGCAAAAACGAGCATGTACACACTCGACATCAGCAAGAGGTTGGCAAAGCATAATCGCCAGAAGTCCTTGTGCCACAGTTTGATATGTACTGGTGTATTTTGTGTATCCATAATCCGAATTATTTATGTTTCTATTGTCAATATACTCTCTTACTGAACTTTCGCACGTGGTTCAAGTACGGGCTGAAGGCCCAAAAGCTCTTAGCCCAGGGCATCGCCCTGGGTATAATGGCAGTCAGCAATGCGCCCTGTAAGGGCAAAAGCTTTGTAAATTGCCTGGTACTTGAAAGCTTTTGCCCTTTCAGGGCGACAAACTTGCGTCCATGATTACCCAGGGCGCTGCCCTGGGCTAGGAGCTTCTGCCCTTTCAGGGCGTGTGGAGCTCACTTGCGAAACTTGAGTCTCTTACACTTCGCATAAAAAGAGAGTTAATGTTAATAACTCTCTTCAGCGCTAGGATAATCTACGGTCTTCACCGCATCAATATAAGCCTTCACACCCTTGGTCATTTCCTCACCTACCTGAGCAAAATGGCGCAGGAACTTAGGCTTGAAGCCCTGTGTCATTCCGAGTGCATCAGCATAAACCAGAACCTGTCCGTCGCAGCCGTTACCTGCACCTATTCCGATGGTTACAGCCTTCACCTTCTTGCTTACTTCTGCAGCGAGCTTAGCAGGAACCTTCTCCAGCACGATGGCAAAGCAGCCTGCTTCGTCCAGCGCAATGGCGTCGCTGATAAGCTTCTGTGCCTCAGCCTCTTCCTTGGCACGAATGCCATAACCGCCAAACTTGTTCACACTCTGCGGGGTAAGTCCGAGATGACCATGAACAGGAATACCTGCATTAACCAGCGCCTTAACGGTTTCGCAGATTTCTACGCCGCCTTCCAGTTTCAGAGCGTCTACACCCGTCTCCTTCATCATGCGGCAAGCATTGCGCAGCGCCTCTTCCTTGCTGATCTGATAGCTGCCGAAAGGCATGTCGCAAACCACGAAAGCATGCTGGCAGGCACGTGCCACGCTGCGGGCGTGATAAATCATCTGGTCTACGGTAATCGGCAATGTGTCTGCATTTCCTGCCATCACATTGCTCGCCGAATCACCTATTAATATAGAGTCAATTCCAGCAGCATCTATAATTCCGGCTGTTGTAAAGTCGTATGCTGTCAGCATGGTTACTTTCTCGCCAGCCTTCTTCATCTCTGCGAAGGTCTTGGTGGTAATTTTCTTCTTGTCAGTAGATAAATATCCCATTTTTTATTTTGATTTATTTATTGTTCTGCGTTGAATCTATTTCGCATTCTCCACGATACGCTGCAAGTCAGCAAAGCTGAAACCTCTGTAATCATCTATCACATAGTCGGATAGCGGCTGGATAGCTTCTCTGCTGTTCGTTGTGGCAAGACCCAAGGTAAAGGCTCCTGAGGCTCTCACCGCCTTCAGTCCGTTGAAGCTGTCTTCCAGTCCTACACAGTCCTCCGGTTTCACACCGAAATAGGCTGCACCTTTCAGATAGCAGTCTGGATGAGGCTTGCTCTCAGCGAAATCCTCGCTGGTCAGCACGCGATCGAAATAAGCCTTGAATTCCGGGTGACGGTCGTAGACATTCAGCATCTTCTGAATGTTGCTGCTCGTTACCACAGCGCATTTTACGCCATGCTGCTTCAAGTCGCTGATGAAGTCTTCGAACCCTGCAATATACTCATACTGCATGGTCTTTTCAAACTCATCCAGTCGGGCTGTAATCTTAGCCTGTTCCTCCTTTGCGCCTGTAAAACCTTCGATGTGGGCGAAGACGGCTTCATCGGTGAAATACTTGTCGTAAATCTGAACCAGAGTCTGTCCTTTGATGCGATATTCGAAATCGGGCATTTCAGGATGATACTCCCTGCCTATCATTCCCCAGAAGATGGAGTACTGTGATTCTGTGTCGAAAACCACGCCATCCAGATCGAAGAGTGCTGCTTTTATCATATTTCCTTGTCTGTTTTTATCTATTTTTGCTTAAATTATATTGAAAACGGGTGCAAAGTTACGCAAAAAACTTAATATACGAGCATAATCTTACAGATTTTGATGTTTTTATTACGTGTTTTCCGATTTTTTACACTACCTTTGCAGAAAAATCAGTAGAAATAAAGAAGAATACATATAATTATATGATAGAAATAATAGAGAAATACTTCCCGAACCTCACGGAAGAGCAGAAAAAGCAGTTCGAGGCACTCGATGCATTATACCGCGACTGGAACAGCAAGATCAATGTCATCAGCCGCAAGGACATCGATAATCTGTACGAGCACCATGTGCTCCATTCTCTGGCTATAGCCAAAGCCATCCATTTCCGTCCGGGCACGGAGATTCTCGATTTCGGCTGCGGCGGAGGTTTCCCGGGTATTCCGCTCGCTATCCTCTTCCCTGAATGCAAGTTCAAGCTGATAGATGGAACGGGCAAGAAAATAAGAGTCTGCAACGAGGTGGCTACGGCCATCAATCTGCAGAATCTCAAGGCTGAACACCTGCGCGGAGAGGACGAAAAAGGCAAGTACGATTTCGTGGTAAGCCGTGCGGTCATGCAGCTTCCTGACCTGATGAAGATTATCAAGAAAAACTTTAAGCAGAAGGGGCAAAACGCTCTGCCTAACGGGCTTCTGTGTCTGAAGGGCGGTAATCTGAAAGAAGAACTGAAGCAATACTTCAAGATTTCAGAAATCACTCCGCTCAGCACTTTCTTCGATGAAGAATGGTTCAGCCAGGACAAGCAACTGGTTTACGTTCCGGCTTAGAAGAGTGAAGAGTGAAAAGTAATCATAAAGTTCAAAGTAAGAAATGTTACATATAGAAAGATTTCAAGTAAACATGTTGCAGGAAAACTGCTACGTGGTGAGCGATGAGACCAAGGAATGCGTCATCATCGATTGCGGCGCCTTCTATCCGGAAGAGCGCACGGCTATTACTCAATATATTAAGGAGAACCAGCTCAAGCCCGTTCACCTGCTCGTAACCCATGGCCATCTTGACCATAACTTCGGCAACAACACCATCTATCAGGAGTTCGGACTGAAACCGGAAGTATCGGCAGCTGATGAAAACCTGATGAAGGGACTCGCCAAGCAGGCAGAAACCTTCTATCAGATGCAACTCGATTACCAGTTTCCGCCTATTGGCAGATTCTTCGAAGATGAAGAGGTCATCAAGTTCGGCAACCACGAATTCCAGGTCATCGCCACTCCGGGCCACAGCAGCGGTTCCGTCACCTTCTATTGCGAGGCAGAGCACGTAGCCTTCACCGGCGACACGCTCTTCCACAACTCTATCGGCAGAACCGATTTCCCTGGAGGCAGCATGTTCCGCATCATCAACAGTCTGCGCCATCTCGGTCAGTTGCCTGACGAAACCCAGGTTCTCCCGGGTCATGGCGAATACACCAGCATAGGCGAAGAGCTCGCTCACAATCCATATATGGACCGTTAAAACAGCATTTTTTAAAAGTCAGGAGATTTATCAGCGATGATCAAGAAATCGAATACAGAGAAGATCATTCTCGGCATTGACCCCGGAACCAACGTGATGGGCTATGGCGTAATCCGCATCATCGGCAACAAGGCCGAACTGGTGGTGATGGGCGTCATCGACATGCGCAAGGAGAGCGATCCCTATCTCCGGCTGGGCAAGATCTTCGACCGCGTAACCGGCATCATCGACAGCTATCTGCCCGATGAGATGGCCATCGAAGCCCCCTTCTTCGGCAAGAACGTGCAGTCGATGCTCAAGCTGGGCAGAGCACAGGGAGTAGCCATCGCAGCCGCCATTCATCACAGCGTTCCTATCCACGAATATGCGCCGCTCAAAATCAAGATGGCCATTACGGGACAGGGACAGGCTTCGAAGGAACAGGTGGCGGGAATGCTGCAGCGACTGCTCCATATTCAGCAAGGCGAAATGCCGAAGTTCATGGATGCTACCGATGCACTGGGGGCAGCCTACTGCCACTTTCTGCAGATGAACCGCCCGGAGACCGACGCCAAGCACTACAGCAGCTGGAAAGACTTTGCAACAAAGAATCAGAGTAGAATAAAAAAATAAGAGAGATGCAAAAGATTATTAGCATTAAAAATGGTGTTACCCGTATGCCAGAATGGCGTATGGCAGAACCCGTAAACTTCGAGGCGTGCGATGGTGAACACATCGCTATCGTAGGTCCGAACGGTGGAGGAAAATCAATGTTTGTCGACATCATCGTAGGTCGCCACCCACTCCTGATGCACGACCCTGATTACGATTTCTCACCCAGTCAGAAAACAATGGTGAGCGACAACATCAAGTATATTACCTTCCGCGACACTTACGGAGGCGATAACGACCGCACTTATTTCCTGCAGCAGCGCTGGAACCAGCTCGAAATAGACGAGAACACGCCTATCGTAAAGGACAAGCTGGAAGAAGCCTACCAGATGGCTGGCGAAGACACACCGGAGCGCAGAGCCCTGCAGCAGCACATCTACGAACTCTTCCACATGCAGCACCTGATGGACAAATACACCATCCTGCTCTCAAGTGGCGAGCTCCGCAAGTTCAAACTTGCCTCTACCCTCTTCTCTGAGCCTCGCGTGCTCATCATGGATAATCCGTTTATCGGACTCGATGCTGAAACCCGCGACCAGCTCAAGGAACTGCTCAAGACCCTCTCTTCAGAGCGAGCCCTGCAGATTATCCTCGTACTGAGCAAGAGCGATGATATTCCTGACTTCATCACCCACGTGGTAGAAGTGAAGGATATGAAGGTTCAGCCTAAGGTAACCCTCGCCGAATATCTTGCCGGCAGAGAATCCGTACCTGCCCATGTGTTGAGCCCCGAGCTGGAACAGGCCATCGTAGACCAGCCTTACAGCGACCGCGAATATCACACCCAGGAAGTGGTGAAGATGAACAAGGTGCGCATTCAGTATGGCGAGCGAATCATCCTCAATGACCTCGACTGGACCGTGATGAACGGCGAGCGATGGGCTTTGAGCGGACAGAACGGAGCCGGAAAGAGTACACTTCTCAGTCTGGTTTGTGCCGACAATCCGCAGAGTTATGCCTGCGACATCACCCTCTTCGACAATCCTCGAGGCAGCGGCGAAAGCATCTGGGACATCAAGAAACACATCGGCTACGTATCGCCTGAACTTCACCGCTCTTACCAGCGCGACCTGCCAGCCATCCGCATCGTGGCAAGCGGACTGATGGATTCCGTAGGCCTCTATGTAAAGCCAAAGGAAGAAGATATGGACAAGTGCCGCTTCTGGATGAAAGTCTTCGGACTGGAAGGTCTTGAAGACCGTGGTTTCCTGAAGCTCTCCAGCGGCGAACAGCGCCTCGTTCTCCTGGCACGAGCCTTTGTCAAGGATCCGGAACTGCTGATTCTCGATGAACCGCTCCACGGACTCGACAACCGCAACCGCCGTCTTGTAAAAGACGTCATCGAAGCCTTCTGTCGCCGCCAGAACAAAACCATGATTATGGTAACGCATTATAAGGAAGAATTGCCAGCGTGCATCGACCACAGCATCTTCCTCTTGCGCCACACCAACGATTAAAAAGAATTGATAATTAATAATTTCAGAAAGATGAGATACATAATATTATTATTTGCGCTCACCCTCAGCATAGCTAAGGCAAGCGCCCAGGATGTATTAAACGAGGTGCTCCGCACTTCTGATGCAATCATCAACGACACCACGAAGAGCATGGACGAGCGCCGTACAGCCCTCTTCAAGTTTGACGCAATGACCTACATGCGCAGCAAGATTCTGCCACCGTATGTAATGCTCGACAAGAATCTGAACAAGGACACCTTGAACATCAAGGTTCGCTATCTCAACGAGCAGGCCTACGCCATGAGCGTTTATATTACGCTCTACAAGAAGCGACTGAAGGAGGCTTCAAACAAGAACAAGCCGCTCGTAACCCAGTTTTTCAAGCAGGCAACCATCGACCACAAGGCATTTAAGGATGCAGATACAGAGTTTACCCTGGCTTATTACAACACCCCGGATGTTCCTACTCCTTTCTGCCTCGACTGCGATTGGGTTTCAACCTTGGCTTTTATCCGCAGCATCGACTGGTCAAAGCTTTAAGAAAATTCAAATATTTTTAAGTTATAATCGGTCTTCAAAAAGACCAACTGTACAAACCTCTTCCTTAGCTATTGATTTGCTGAGGGAGAGGTTTTCTTTTAAAAACACATGATTTACTGAAGTTTCGCATGTAGGCTCCACACGCCCTGCAAGGGCAGGCAAAAGCTTTAGAATTCCAGGCAATTAGCAAAGCTTTTACACTATCATTCAGACAGTTATAAGCGTATGCAAACACAGGTCGTTTTTTTTTTAAAAGCGGATTCTAAACTTCATGCAAAAAGCTTAATGACCTTAATGACCTTGACCTTAATGACCCAAAATGACATATTATCAACTCAACACCTATAAGCATCCTCCCAATACTCATTTTGCAAATGTAAAGTATTTATACCACAAACAAACATTCAAAAACTGGTGTTCCCCGGTCATTAAGGTCAAGGTCATTAAGGTCATTAAGGGTTTCGGGGGGAACGGAATATATATATAATATAATATTAAAATTATTTAATATTATATTATAAGAAAAGAGAGCGAGCGAAAAGTGCTTAATGACCTTAATGACCATGACCTTAATGACCGCTTTTTCACGTTTCTTCGGCTACCTTCAATGCGTATTTTCCTGTTTTGCAATGTTTCTGCAATAAAGTTCTGACAGAAAACGATAGAAAGTATTATCTATCAGCTACTTACGCAATTTTCAGCATAGAAAGTCAGGGTGAAAGCTTGCATTCTG
>ULOZ01038641.1_pt1 | contig 24605 bp, 20 predicted proteins | sample 1953031 | NCBI WGS metagenome assembly ULOZ01 (sample SAMEA4835616, study PRJEB28245) | human gut metagenome | biome: gut microbiome; material: fecal sample | place: Denmark | collected 2008
ACACGCCTTTGTCGTAGATAAGACGACCGTTACAGAAAGTCTGTTCCACTTTCCATGCAAACTCATCACCCTCTACAGGGCTCCATTTACACTTGCTCTGAATCACCTCTGCGGTCACCTTCCAAGGCTCTCCCTTGCGCACCACAACGACATCTGCCTTATAACCCGGACGCAGGAAGCCGCGCTGACTGATATGGAACAGACGGGCTGGATTATGGCACATCAGTTCAACCAGGCGCTCGATACTGATTACCTTTTCGTCAACAAGTTTCAGCATGCTTACCAGCGAGAACTGTACCATTGGCATACCTGATGCAGCCTTGGCACAACCGCCCAGTTTATCCTTCAACTGATGAGGAGCATGATCGGTACCTACTACAGTTATCTTACCATTACCCAGCGCCTTACGCAAAGCTTCGCGGTCAGCATCGGTCTTTACTGCAGGGTTGCATTTGATGCGTGCGCCCTTCAGAGCGTAATCTTTATCCGAGAACATGAGATGAGCCACAACAGCCTCGCCTGTAATATTTTCATCCTTACCAAAGAACTCCAATTCCTTAGCCGTAGTAACGTGGGCGATATGGAGATGCGCCCCGCTTTCCTTAGCCAGCTGCACCGCCAGACGGCTGCTTTCATAGCAAGCCTCCTCGCTGCGTATTTCCGGATGATGTTCTACGGCAGGGTCCTCACCCCATTTCTGCTTAGCCAGCTGCATGTTGCGGTTAATGATTTCGGTATCCTCACAGTGGGTCATCACCGGCAAATCCAGCTCTTTCGCCTTCTTGAAGATAGCCTGCAGCGCCTCATATTTATCCACCAGCATATTGCCCGTACTGGAGCCCATAAAGAGCTTGACGCCCGGTACACGATGCGTATCGAGCTGCTCAAAATCATTTACATTACCATTGGTAGCACCAAAGAAGAAACTGTAGTTCACATGACTCTTCTCAGCGCCCAGCTGCCGCTTTGCCTGCCAGGCCTCCAGAGTGGTAGTCTGAGGTACCGTGTTAGGCATCTCAAAATAGCTGGTTACACCACCAAAGGCAGCAGCGCGGCTTTCGCTCTCGATGTCAGCCTTCTGCGTAAGTCCCGGCTCACGGAAGTGAACATGATCATCAATCACACCCGGCAAAACAAAACACCCCGAGGCATCGATGACTTCATCGTAATTGCCACGGGGTGCCTCGCCTTCATATATCTCCTTGATAAATTCACCATCCAACAAGAGGTCGCCCACAAAAGAGCGACCCTCATTTATAATGGTTCCATTCTTGATTAATTTCATATTACTAAACTTATATTTACAAGATGTTAATGCCCAAGACCTTGAAAGAGTCCCGTTTCTATTCCTGACCTTCCTGTTTTTCAGGAATCGTAGGCGCAGCCAGTTCGTTGGCTGTAGGTGCCGGAGCCGCATCAGGATTTACCTGTGGAGCCGCTTCCATCTCTGGCAGCATGCCGCTCTGCGCATCTCGTGTACCGTTCATAATCTCCTGATTCTCTTGAGCTTTCTTATAATAGTCCTTTACATAAGGATCATTCTTGAAATAGTCGGTAGCCTTGCTCATGATATCCTCAATCCAAGGAGAGAGCATCGGATACTGGTTGCCCATTGTAACGAGGAAGAAGACGCCCGGTCCCAGCACATTGTTGAAGTTGTCGGTAACAAACGAAGTGATGAGCTTGTCTTCCTGCTCAGAGAGGCGGATGGATTCCTCGTTCAGCCGCTTGTTGACAGCCACCATATCGCTACCGTTCATGATAGCCTGGTCGTGCTTGTGCACCAGTTCGCGCAACTGATTCTGAATCTGCTGGTATTTCTTGAAGAATCCGAAGAGTTTATCGTTCATAGGCGTACCGCTTACCACCTGCTGTGTATCATCGAGCTTCACCGTAATGCTTCCACTCTCCAGCACCAGCGGCAGCACAGGGTCATCATCCATGAAGATATTCGCCATCTTCATAGAGTCGACAGAACCCTGAAAATGGAACTGTCCGTGCACTACATCGCAAGAATCCACGTTCTTGAAATCGTTGTTTTCCAGTATCTTAAGGTACAGCATGCGTCCGTCCAGAGTACTTACATTAGAAGTACCCGAGATTTCGTAACTGTTGGCACAAGATGCAAGTGCCATCAAGGCAATGAATGCGTAAAATATTCTATTCATAAGCTATCTATATCACTTTCGGTGAACAAAAGTACAATCTTAATTTGAACTGACGAAATAAATTGCTGCAATTTAATTCATTCTTACAAGATTTATGTTTTGTTTGCACTCCTATTGGCCACCGAAAGCTTTTTTCTCGTCCTTTCTATATTACTGATTGTTTTCCTTCTTCAGTTCATGAGAGATGCGATGCGTGGTATACAGTTCCAGCAGGGCTGCGATGAGGAGGAAGACTACCCACTTATTATAGAAATAGGTGATATAGGTCTCATAATTCTCAAACCAGCGGCGCAGGAAAGCATACACCGTATCTACCATCGAGATGCCTGAGAGCACGAAAAAGATGTCTGCTACATACTGCATGCGCTTCAGGCGGTGGATAACCAGCGAAGGTCCCTCATAGAACTGCATCGCCTGCATTACACTGAAGAGTATGGTGCCCAGCAGGAACCCCCAGCTCGTTACCTGCACCAGCTGCGGATGTGAAAAACCAAATGCGAAGCAAGCCGCACCGACAACCATCAGCACGCCGCCCAGCAAGAAAATAGCACTTTCCAGTTTACTCAATTGTTTCATTTTCATCTTGTTCGTTAGTTTTTTCCGGAATATCCGAACTCAATACAAAGATGTCTTCATCATCAGTCTTCATGAAATAACGCTGGCGGGCTATCTTCTCAAATGCCCGCGCACCATGCTGCATATCGCGCAGGGTATGCTTGTCGTTTTCATACTGCTCACGATACTTTTCTATCTCCGAACGGAGCGTAGCTATCTCTATCTGGTACTTAATGTGCTGTCTTACACTGTTGTCGTCAACTACACCAACTACCAGAACACCCGCTACAATCACTATAAGATACTTATAATGAGCGAGATAATTCCATATAATACCAAGTTTTTTACTCATTTCTTCCGAATTTGTTTGCAAAGATAATATTTTTTTGTTATCTTTGCATCATCAATTAAGAAAAAATAATGGAAGAGTATATAGTTTCTGCAAGAAAGTACCGTCCGATGACCTTCGATTCGGTTGTCGGACAGAGTGCATTGACCACCACTTTGAAGAATGCAGTGAAGAGCGGCAAGCTGGCGCACGCCTATCTTTTCTGCGGTCCGAGAGGTGTGGGCAAAACCACTTGTGCCCGCATTTTTGCGAAGGCAATCAACTGCGAGCACCCTCGTGAAGACGGCGAGGCATGCAACGAATGTGAGAGCTGCCGTGCCTTCAATGAGCAGCGTTCCTACAACATCTTCGAGCTGGATGCCGCCAGCAACAACGGTGTTGACCAGATTAAGGTTCTGATGGAGCAGACCCGCATTCCGCCTCAGGTGGGCAAGTATAAAGTGTTTATCATCGATGAGGTTCACATGCTCTCTACAGCTGCCTTCAACGCCTTTCTCAAGACGCTGGAAGAGCCACCTCAGCATGTCATCTTCATCCTCGCCACTACCGAGAAGCATAAGATTCTGCCTACCATCCTGAGCCGATGCCAGATTTACGACTTCGAGCGAATGACGGTAGCCAATACCATCAACCACCTGAAGATGGTGGCTGAGAAGGAAGGCATACAATATGAAGAGCAGGCGCTCGCCGTGATAGCCGAAAAGGCTGACGGAGGTATGCGCGATGCCCTCTCTATCTTCGACCAGGCTGCCAGCTTCTGCATGGGCAACATCACTTACCAGAAGGTGATCGAGGACCTGAACGTGCTCGACAGCGACAACTATTTCCGTCTGGTAGACCTGGCTCTGGAGAATAAGGTGGCCGAGATGATGGTAACACTCGACGGCATTCTGAGCCGCGGTTTCGATGGCGGCAACATGATACAGGGGCTTGCCCAGCATGTGCGCAATGTGATGATGGCGAAGGATCCTCAGACCCTGCCTCTGCTCGAAACCAGCGACGACCAGAAAGCCAAGTTCCAGACTCAGGCCCAGAAGGCACCTACACCTTTCTTATATAAGGCGCTGGAACTGATGAACCAGTGCGATATCCATTACCGCGCCAGCAGCAACAAGCGATTACTGGTAGAGCTCACCCTGATACAGATAGGCCAGATTACACAGCCCGAGGATCAGGATGTGCCTAGTGCGGGGCGTACGCCCAATAGATTAAAATCCCTGTTTCAGAAACTCCTGGCTCAGTCTAAGCTTGCCTCTCAGGGTGCAGGTTCTGAGCCTTCTGGCAGCAGCGAAAACCGGTCATCACAGCCGGGAGCGTCTGCTGCTTCAGCTACTGCTGTGCCTTCGTCAGGGGCACCGACAGCCGCTTCTGCAGCCTCCAATGCTGCATCTTATTCTGCATCTGCCACCGCAGCCGCATCTGCCTCTCCAGAAGGCTCAGCCGCTGCCGGAGCTGCTACTGATGCTGCATCGCCTCACAAGCCACGACTCAAGAATATCAAGCTGGGCGGCATAGGCATGACTTTCTCTAACCTGAAGAAGAAGGAGGAGAACCAGCGCCGCCTGCACAGTCCGTATGATGATACCAATGAGGAAAAAGCGACCATCACGGGCGACCAGAACGAGTTCACCCAGGAGCAGGTGGAAGCAACATGGTTCAGTATGTGCATAAGAATGCAGAACAAGCTGGATTTCATAGGCTTAGCCAACCGAATGAAGAGTATCGTACCGAAGATAACCAACTATCCGCAGATAGAGGTTATCATCAACAACCAGCTCTTACTAGACGACGTTTTGAACATCAAGAACCGCATTCTCAAGACTTTCGTCTTAGGTCTTCACAACAGCGAACTGAGCATCAGTTACCGCCTTGCCGACCAGGAAGAGGTAGGCAAGGTTCTGACCAAGAATGAAGTTCTGGAACTTCTTATGAAGAAGAACCCTGCAATGAAAAAACTCACAAAGGACCTGGATCTGGTCATGACATAGAAGATACTCCACACGATACGAAATTCTCCACTCCATGTAGGACAACCTATACGGAGTGGAGAAACTAGTACTATTTTCCCAGATGCCGCCATTATACCCGGGCGTATTATGCCCAAAAGTGTACTCAGTACTCAGTATTCAGTTTTTTTCGCGATAGTTACCATTTTTGTGGTTACAAATTGTAAGTAATTATTTTATATTATATATATATATATATATATAATATACTATCTATGCAGAGGATGGTAACAACAGCGAAAAAAACTGAATACTGAGTACTGAGTACGTTTTCCGAAAACGGATATTACTTCGTAATATGCTGATTTATAACGCAAAACATAGTTCTCTACACCACAAAACATAGAGATGCGCCCCATGAAACATAGAGTTATTTCTCTTAACTAAGTTTCAAATCGTAAGCTGCTGAAAATCGCTCCTTATCACATGCCTAAATTTGGTAGATACCAGAAATCTTCGTATCTTTGCACCGGCAATCGAAAAGAACAGTCTTTTGTGCCTCGCTCGAGTCTTCTATTAAGACCAACACGAGTTATAAATGATGACAGACGCCGGTCATCAATGAAGACTCCGAAAACGGCAGAAACGGGGCGTTCTGGGGAATTTGAACCAACTAGGCTAGTGTCATACCCGACACACAACAAAAAAAAGCCCCCGATGCAGAAAAGCACCGGGAGCCTTCGTAAGCAAATTATTATTATCTTAAAAAGATCAACTGAATATGCAGCACATCAAAGTATACACCATGACGCACCGTCAGAAAGCCTTAGATGAGGTTCATGCCCGCTTCCTCAGCCTCCTTGCGCATCTCCTCAGGCCAGATGCTAGCCTGGATCTCACCAATGTGAGCCTTATGAAGCAATACCATGCACAGACGGCTCTGACCGATACCGCCACCAATGCTCAGAGGCAACTTGTCGTTCAGGAGCTGCTGATGGAAGTAAAGCTTCTCTCTATCCTCCTTGCCCTCCAGCTTAAGCTGACGCAGCAGACTCTCCTTGTCAACACGGATACCCATAGAACTGAGCTCGAAACTGCGGCCCAGAACAGGATACCAGATGAGGATATCACCATTCAGTCCCATCTTGCCGTTCTCAGCCACGGTGCTCCAGTCATCATAGTCAGGAGCTCGGCCATCATGCTTCTTGCCATCGCTCAACTTGCCTCCGATGCCCTCTACAAATACAGCGCCATACTTCTTGCAGATAGCATCCTCACGCTCCTTAGGAGAAAGGTCTGGATACATATCGAGCAAATCCTGCGCATGAATAAAATGAATATCCTTAGGCAGGAAAGGCTTCAGCTGAGGATAATGCTCGCAAGCCAGGAACTCGGTACGCAAGATGGCACCATAGATGCGGCGCACGATATTCTCGAGGAAGGCGATGGTACGGTCTTCCTTGGTAATCACAGCCTCCCAGTCCCACTGGTCAACATAGAGCGAATGAAGATTATCCAGCTCCTCGTCAGCACGGATGGCGTTCATATCTGTATATACGCCATAAGCAGGCTCAATCTCATACTCGGCAAGCGTCAGTCGCTTCCACTTGGCAAGAGAATGAACCACCTCAGCCTGGGCTTCGCCCAAATCCTTGATAGGGAAACTTACAGGGCGCTCTACGCCGTTCAGGTCATCATTGATACCAAGACCCTTCAATACGAAGAGTGGAGCGGTAACACGACGCAAACGGAGCTCGGTGCTCAGGTTTTGCTGGAAGAATTCTTTGATCATTTTAATACCCATTTCGGTCTGGCGCATATCCAGCAGCGCCTTGTACCCTTCAGGTTTTATCAAATTGCTCATTTTTATTTCATATTTAGTATTTGCGCTGCAAAGGTACAAAATAATAATTAATCTGCAAGCATTTTTCCGTATTTTTTCGCAAAATGATAGCATTTTTAAGTTTTTTAGTAGCATTTTGTAGAACAATTTGCAAATACACATTATATATATGAAAAAATCTGCCCCAAATATTTGGTTATTTCAAATAAAAGCAGTAATTTTGCAGTCGACTTCCCGTTTCGATGTCATACAACCGGAGAAACGGGCGGCAGAAAAGAGGGTCTCGTAGCTTAGCTGAATAGAGCGTCAGATTCCGGTTCTGAAGGTCGTGGGTTTGAATCCCACCGAGATCACCCGAAACAACAGAAATGATTAATAATTGAAAACATGGATTTAGTAGAACGATTTATAAACTATACGAAATTCGACACACAGTCGAGCGAAGAATCGACCAGCGTGCCTAGTACGGCAAAACAGCTCGAATTTGCCAAGTACCTGAAGAAGGAACTTGAGGACGAAGGACTGAGCGATGTCGAATTGGATGACATGGGCTATATCTATGCCACTCTGAAGAGCAATACCAAGAAAAAGACTCCTACCATCGGATTTATTTCACACATGGATACATCGCCTGATGCCAGCGGAAAGGATGTAAAGGCGCGCGTCATCAAGAACTATGACGGCAACGACATCGAGCTGAGCCCGGGCATCATCTCAAGCGTTGAGACTTTCCCAGAGCTGAAGGCTCACAAGGGAGAGGATATCATCGTGACAGACGGTACTACCCTGCTGGGTGCTGACGACAAGGCGGGCATCGCTGAAATCGTACAGGCTATGTGCTATCTGCGCGACCACGACGAAATCAAGCACGGCGACATCCGAGTAGGCTTTAATCCTGACGAGGAAATCGGTATGGGTGCACATCATTTCGACGTAGAGAAATTTGGCTGCGACTGGGCTTACACCGTAGATGGCGGCGACCTGGGCGACCTGGAATACGAGAACTTCAATGCTGCCGGAGCTAAAATCATCATCAAGGGCGTGAGCGTTCATACAGGCTATGCCAAGGGAAAGATGGTGAATGCAAGCCGACTGGCTGTGGAATTCCAGAACATGATTCCTGAGAACGAGACTCCTGAGCAGACTGAAGGCTACCAGGGTTTCTACCACCTCATCGGCATCGAGAGTCGCTGCGAGGAGGCAAAGCTCAGCTACATCATCCGAGATCACGACCGCAACAGGTTTGAAAGCCGCAAGGATTTCATCGAGGACTGCGTAAACAAGATGAACGAGAAGTATGGCGACGGAACCGTAAAGGCGGTTATCTACGACCAGTACTATAACATGAAGGAGAAGATTGATCCTAACATGCACGTCATCGACATCGTGCTCAGAGCGATGCAGGAGAGCGGCGTTTCACCTCGCGTAGAACCTATCCGCGGCGGTACCGACGGAGCCCAGCTGAGCTTCAAGGGTCTGCCTTGCCCTAACATCTTCGCTGGCGGTGTCAACTTCCACGGCCCTCACGAGTTTGTGAGCATCCAGGTAATGGAGAAGGTAGTGAAGACCATCGTGAAGATAGCGGAAATCACAGAAGAATTTAATGATTAGTTTATAGTTAATAGTTTATAGTTAATAGGGCATTCTTGCTGCAAAGAAGAATTTCTATTTACTATAAACTATTATTTTTATCAGCTTCCCCCTACTTTAAGCGATGTCGCTATAAACTATAAATTATAAACTATAAACTATAACTAATGGCAGAAATTCCATTTTTAGTAAAAGACCTCGCCCTCATCCTGATGGTGGCAGGCATCGTAACCCTCATTTTCAAGAGGCTCAAGCAGCCGCTGGTGCTGGGATACATCATGGCGGGATTCCTGGTTTCGCCACACATGCCCTACACCATGTCGGTAGTCGACGAGACGGATATCCAGACCTGGGCCGACATCGGTGTCATCTTCACCCTCTTCTCGCTCGGTCTCGACTTCTCGTTCAAGAAAATCGTGAAGATGGGCGCTTCTCCCATCATCGCCACCGTGGTTATCGTGTTCTGCATGATGATGCTGGGCATCAGCGTAGGCCACGGCTTCGGCTGGGGAAGGATGGACTGCATCTTCCTGGGCGGTATGCTCGCCATGAGCTCCACCACTATTATATATAAGGCATTCGATGATATGCGGCTGCGCACCCAGAAGTTTGCCTCGATGGTGATGAGCGTACTGATACTGGAAGATATCCTGGCTATCGTGATGATGGTGATGCTGTCGGCGATAGCGAGCGGAAGCAGTCCCGACGGCGGGCAGATGCTTGCCTCTATCGTGAAGATAGGCTTCTTCCTGGGCGTGTGGTTTATCGTGGGCATCTTCGCCATTCCGTGGTTCCTGCGTTCGGTGAGGAAACTCATCAATGCCGAAACCCTGCTCATCGTTTCGCTGGGTCTGTGCTGCGGCATGGCGGTACTGAGCACCAAGGTGGGGTTCAGCAGTGCCTTCGGAGCCTTCGTCATGGGCAGCATACTGGCAGAAACCATTGAGGCAGAGAAAATTATCAAACTCGTAGAACCGGTAAAGAATCTCTTCGGAGCCATCTTCTTCGTATCGGTAGGTATGCTGGTAGACCCGAAGATTCTGGTAGAATATGCCGTTCCTATCCTCGCCCTGGTCGGTACGATACTGGTAGGTCAGGCGATATTCGGCACCTTCGGCTTCATGCTCGGAGGCGAGTCGCTGAAGTCGGCGATGCGCTGCGGTTTCTCGATGGCCCAGATTGGTGAGTTTTCTTTCATCATCGCCTCGCTGGGTCTGTCGCTCGGCGTCATCAGCAATTTCCTCTATCCGGTAGTGGTAGCAGTGAGCGTCATCACCACCTTCCTCACCCCTTATATGATCCGTCTTGCCACACCTACCTATCAGGTGATGGAGAAACATCTGCCCGACAAGCTCATCCATATTCTGAACCATTTCGCGATGAGTCATCCCCAGACACAGCAGCAGAGCAAGTGGAAATCGCTGATTCGCCAGATGCTGGTCAACACCACCGCCTACTCTATCCTCTCGGCAGCCGTCATCGCCCTGATGTTCACCTTCGTGCTGCCACTGATGCGCAATCTGCTGCCCGGCTGGCATCTCCACTGGTATGCCAACGCTATCACCGGTCTGCTCACCATCCTATTCATCTCACCGTTCCTGCGCGCCATCGTGATGAAGAAGAACCACAGTGCCGAGTGGAAACGCCTCTGGGTGGAGAGCAGCATCAACCGCGTGCCGCTGCTCTTTACGGTGTTCGTGCGCTTCATGATAGCACTGGCTTTCATCTTCTACATCATCAATTTCCTCTCGCGCTTTACCAATGCGCTGATTGTCTGCATCGGTGCAGCAGTAGTGATGCTGATGATAACCTCCCGCCGCATCAAGAAGCGTAGCATCGTGATGGAGCGCGTCTTCGTTCACAACCTCCGCTCGCGCGATATTGCGGCTCAGGTGAATGGCGAAAAGCGGCCGCTCTACGAGGGCAGACTGCTGGACCGGGATATCCACATCAGCGAATTTGAAGTGCCTGAAGATAGCAGTTGGACGGGCAAATCGCTGCGAGAGCTGCATCTGCGCCAGCGTTTCGGTGTAGACCTGAGCAGTATTCACCGCGGCTCTCACCGGCTGAACATCCCGAACGGCGACATGATCATCTTCCCGGGCGACAAACTGCAGGTAATCGGAAACGACGACCAGCTGCAGAAATTCAACACCGCCCTGCAGAGCGACCTGCTGCCTGAGGAGGCTGAAATAGAAAAGCGCGAGATGAAACTCAGCCAGCTCATCATCTCTTCTTCCAGCGAGTTCCTGGGCAAGACGCTCATCGAAAGCGGTATCAGAGACCGGTACAACTGCATGGTTGTAGGACTGGAAGAGGGCCAGGAGAATCTGACGCACGTATCCCCTACCCGAGTCTTCAAGAAGGGAGACATTATCTGGATAGTGGGAGAAGAAGCAGATTTGAAGAGAATCAAGAATTAAACAAAAGAACTTTCGTAAGTAAGCTCCATACGCCCTGAAAGGGCGTGTGGAGACATTTTCCAGGGATTTACTTCACGGTGATATGGAAGCAGCCCTGCTTCACCTCATATTTAATATAGCAGCGGTTCTTGTTGCGGAAATCGCGGAGCACCTCGGAGAACACCCATTTCAGGGTATCATTCTGCACCTGGCGGCGAGGCTGTTCACGGGTCTGAATCTGCTTGTAGCGGTTGTAACAGATATCGAAGGTAGTACCATAGAGATGACACGAATTCTCGGTAGCATTGCCGTTTCGGGTACGCAGTTTCGCCACATCATCCTTGGTACGCAGAATGCTCGTCACGATAATCTTATGCAGCGGAATGCCCTTGATCTGCAGCGAATCAAAATAGGCACGGCCGATATCCTGGAGCAGCACAGAGGCACGAGGCACCAGATAAGGAATACTGTTGTTCAGCTTGTCGACATAAAAGAAAGGATTGCTGCCCACATACACCAGCTTGCCCTTGCTGTTCTCCGCCTCCAGACGGTTCTGTACCGGTTTCACACCATGCTTAGTAGCCGCCAGAATCTGCACATCCTGCTGGTCGGGGAAAGTATTGCCGAAATGAGGCACCGAGAAGATGCGATGCTTCACCTCTCTGCCATCCTTATCGAAGAAGATAGAAGGCTTGCCGCTCTGTGCCGTATCAGGCATAACAGAGAGTTCATCCTTCTTCAGGTCCTCAGCCACATTCCTTTCAGCATCAGCCGATGCATCAGAAATCTCAGCAGAAGAAGCATCAGAAGCAGCCGAATCCTTCGCAGCCACTAATGTAGAATCAGCCGCACCAGCAGCCGCAACCTTCGGTTTTGCCACCCCCGGGAAGATGACTCTTACCAGCGCCAGAAGCAAAACCACAATACCAAAACCCTGTAAATATCTGTTCTTACTAATCTTCATAATTATCTTATTTTCACGAAATAATATTCTATATTCTTCAGGCAAAACGGGAACCGCATCGCCAAATTTAGCTGCAAAGGTAACAAAATCTCTCGAAAAAATAGCTTTTTTAATATTTAAAGAATGTTTTATTCGCCGAAATTTGCTCATTTCATGGAAAAGTAGTAATTTTGCAGCGTTATATAACAAAATATTAGATAGGATAGTTTAAACTTTATAGAATTAAGACATTTTGATAGAGAAACATATTGTACTCGAAGATATCGATCCAGTGATGTTCTACGGTGTGAACAATGCCCACCTGCAGATGATTAAATCGCTGTATCCTAAGTTGCGTATCGTAGCACGCGACAACGTGATTCGTGTGCTCGGCGATGAAGAGGAAATGGCAAAGGTGGAAGAGGATATTGAGCAGATGCGCAAGCACTTGCTTAAATACAACATGCTCAATGATGAAGACATCCTGGACATCGTGAAAGGAAAACAGACCAAGGCGGACAGCGTGAAAGGCGTGCTGGTATACAGCATCAGCGGCCGACCTATCAAGAGCCGCAGCGAAAACCAGCAGCAGCTGATAGATGCTTACGAGAAGAACGACATGGTATTTGCCGTGGGACCAGCCGGTACCGGCAAGACCTATCTCAGCATCGCCCTTGCCGTAAAGGCCCTCAAGGAGAAAGCCATCAAGAAAATCATCCTCTCACGACCAGCCGTAGAAGCCGGCGAAAAACTCGGTTTCCTGCCTGGCGATATGAAAGACAAAATTGACCCATACCTCCAGCCGCTCTACGATGCGCTGGAAGACATGATACCTGCCGTAAAGCTGCAGGATATGATGGAAAAGCACATTATCCAGATTGCTCCGCTCGCCTTTATGCGCGGACGCACACTCAGCGATGCCGTCGTCATCCTCGACGAGGCGCAGAACACAACCTCCCAACAGATTCGCATGTTCCTAACCCGTATGGGCATGAACACCAAGATGATTATCACCGGCGACCTGACCCAGATTGACCTGCCACGCGAACAGCGAAGTGGACTGAAAGAGGCGCTCAAGATTCTGGACGGCGTGGAAGGTATCGGAGTGGTGAAGCTGGGACAGAAGGATATCGTGCGCCACAAACTCGTAACCCGCATCGTCAACGCATACGACAAGTATGACAAGGAGAGAGCGGAAGCACGGGAAGCTCAGAAAGCAGAAAAAGATAATTCAAAATAATAAGAATTAAGAATGAACAGAATGATTACTCAAGGCATATCATAAAGTTCAAAGTTCAAAATTCAAAGTTCAAAGTAAAATGAAAGCATTAACAAAGACAGATTTCCATTTTGATGGACAGAAGAGTGTTTACCACGGTAAAGTACGTGATGTGTATGACATTAACGACGACCTCCTCGTGATGGTCGCTACCGACAGAATCTCAGCGTTCGACGTTGTTCTGCCTAAGGGTATCCCTTTCAAAGGACAGGTGCTCAATCAGATTGCAGCTAAGTTCCTGGACACAACTACAGACATCTGTCCAAACTGGAAGTTGGCTACTCCAGACCCAATGGTTACCGTAGGTTTGAAGTGCGAAGGTTTCCGCGTGGAGATGATCATCCGTTCTATCCTCACCGGTAGTGCATGGCGCGAGTATCAGAAGGGCTGCCGCGAGATTTGCGGTGTGAAGTTGCCAGACGGTATGCGCGAGAACCAGCGTTTCCCAGAGCCTATCATCACCCCTACTACAAAGGCTGACGAGGGTCACGACATGAATATCTCTAAGGAAGAGATCATCGCCCAGGGTATTGTTAGTGCAGAGGATTACGCTGTGATGGAGGACTACACACGCCGCATCTTCGCCCGCGGTCAGGAAATCGCTGCCAAGCAGGGCTTGATTCTCGTAGATACCAAGTACGAGTTCGGCAAGCGCGACGGCAAGGTTTATCTCATCGATGAGATCCACACTCCAGACTCTAGCCGCTACTTCTATGCTGACGGTTACGAGGAGAAGTTTGAGAAGGGTGAACCACAGCGCCAGCTCTCTAAGGAGTTCGTTCGCCAGTGGCTCATCGAGCACAACTTCATGAACGAGCCAGGCCAGACCATGCCAGAGATTACCGACGAGTATGCAGAGAGCGTATCCGACCGCTACATCGAGCTGTACGAGCACATTACCGGCGAGAAGTTTGACAAGGCTGCTGAGGAAGGCGACATCGCTGCCCGCATCGAGAAGAACGTAAGCGAGTGGCTTGCTGCACACAAGTAAACTATATATAAATGTATAAGCAAGAACAGATAAAGCCCTACGAGGGCACAGGAGACAAGGGCAAGCTGGTAGAGGAGATGTTCGACAACATCGCCCCTACCTACGATACCCTGAACCACCGTCTCTCGTGGGATATCGATAAGGGATGGCGCAAGAAGGCAATCAGGCGTCTTGCGCCCTTCTCTCCTAAAAAGATGCTCGACATCGCTACCGGTACCGGCGATTTCGCCATCCTAGCCGCACAGATGCTACATCCCGACCAGCTGATCGGAGCAGACATCTCGGAAGGCATGATGGAGATAGGCAGACAGAAGGTAAAGCAGCTGGGACTGGAAAACACCATCTCCTTTGCCAAGGAAGACTGCCTCAACCTATCATTCCAGGACGAGAGCTTCGACGCTGTAACCGCAGCCTTCGGTATAAGGAACTTCCAGAACCTGGACCAGGGACTGAAGGAAATGTGCCGGGTACTGAAAAAGGGCGGACATCTCTGCATCGTAGAGCTCACCACACCGGTCAGCTTCCCGATGAAGCAGCTGTTCAGCATCTACAGCAACACTGTCTTGCCGATGTATGGCAAACTCATCAGCAAAGACCAGAGCGCCTACAGTTATCTCAACAAGACCATCGAGGCATTCCCTCAGGGCGAGGTCATGATGGAGGTGTTCAAAAAGGCAGGATTCGCAAAGGCAGAGTTCAAGCGACTCACCTTCGGCATCTGCACACTCTATTTCGCAACCAAATAAAACAAAAATATTATGGACAAGTATGGACTCATAGGTTACCCTCTGGGGCATTCGTTCTCAAAAAACTATTTCAACGAAAAGTTTGAGAACGAGGGCATCGATGCCCAATACATCAACTTCGAGATACCTTCTATCGAAAATCTTACCGAGATTCTCGACTCAAATCCTGAACTAAAGGGTCTCAATGTCACAATACCTTATAAGGAGAAAGTGATCAGCTATCTCGACGTGGTAAGCCCTGAGGCGAATGCTATCGGAGCCGTCAACGTGATCAAGGTGGAGCACAGAGGCGAAGATGTTTATCTGAAAGGATATAACAGCGATGTAATCGGTTTTACCAAGAGCATCGAACCTTATATCGAGCCTTATCACAAGAAGGCTCTCATCCTGGGTACAGGCGGAGCTTCAAAGGCTATCAACTTCGGTCTGAAATCGCTCGGACTGGAAACAGCCTTCGTGAGTCGATACGAGCGTCCGGGTACTATCCAGTACGAAAAAATCACCCCTGAGGTTATCAAGGAGTATAATGTCATCGTAAACTGTACCCCAGTGGGCATGTACCCACACGTAGACGAGTGTCCTGCGCTGCCTTACGAGGCAATGGACAGCCACACCCTGCTCTACGACCTCATCTACAATCCCGACGAAACCCTCTTCATGAAGAAGGGCAAAGAACACGGAGCCACAGTAAAGAATGGCTTGGAAATGCTCTTGTTGCAAGCCTTTGCATCATGGGATTTCTGGCACCAGGTAAAATAAGCATATCATAAAGTTCAAAGATCAAAGTTCAAAGTAAGAATATGAGTAACAATAGATATATGATGCGCGGTGTTAGCGCAGCAAAGGAAGATGTTCACAACGCTATCAAGAACATCGACAAGGGTATCTTCCCGCAGGCTTTCTGCAAGATCATACCTGATATCTTGGGCGGCGACCCAGAGTATTGTAACATTATGCATGCCGACGGTGCAGGTACCAAGTCGAGCTTGGCTTACATGTACTGGAAGGAGACGGGCGACCTCTCTGTATGGAAAGGTATCGCTCAAGATGCTATCGTGATGAATACCGACGACCTGCTCTGCGTAGGCGCCGTAGACAACATCCTCGTAAGCTCTACCATCGGACGCAACAAGATGCTCATCCCAGGCGAGGTAATCTCAGCTATCATCAACGGTACTGACGACCTGCTCCACGAGATGCGTGAGATGGGTATCGGCATCTATCCTACCGGCGGTGAGACTGCTGACGTAGGCGACCTGGTTCGTACTATCATCGTTGACTCTACTGTTACCTGCCGCATGAAGCGCAGCGACGTCATCAACAACGCCAACATCCGTCCAGGCGATGTCATCGTAGGTCTTTCTTCTACAGGTCAGGCTACTTACGAGAAGAAGTACAACGGCGGTATGGGCAGCAACGGACTTACTTCTGCCCGCCACGATGTATTCGCCAAGTATCTCGCAGAGAACTATCCTGAGAGCTACGACCACGCCGTGCCAGACGAGTTGGTTTACAGCGGTAAGTATAAGTTGACTGATGAGGTAGAGGGTTCACCTATCAATGCCGGAGAACTGGTACTCTCTCCTACCCGCACCTACGCTCCTGTCATCAAGAAGATTCTCGATGAGCTCCGCCCAGAGATTCACGGTATGGTTCACTGCACCGGTGGTGCCCAGACCAAGGTTCTTCACTTTGTAGGCGAGAACTGTAAGGTAGTGAAGGACAACATGTTCCCAGTGCCTCCACTCTTCAAGGCGATCCACGACTGCTCAGAGACCGACTGGAAGGAAATGTATCAGGTATTCAACATGGGTCACCGCATGGAGATCTACGTACGTCCTGAGGTTGCCGAGAAGGTCATCGCCATCAGCAAGAGCTTCAACATCGATGCCCAGATTGTGGGTCACATAGAAGAAGGCAAGCGCAGCCTGACCATCAAGAGCGAATTCGGAACATTCGAATACTAATTGTTTTAGGCACGGATTACACGGATTACACGGATTTTTATTCTTTCATTTCTTAATTTATAGTATTGTTATGCTGGAAGAAGATTTAACTAAACAGATAATTGGTGCAGCTCAAGAAGTACACAAAGTCTTAGGATTTGGTTTTCTAGAGGCTGTATATGGAAATGCTCTGTATAAAGAATTGAAATCACGTGGTTTGAAGTGTGAGTGCCAAAAACACTTAGATGTTTTTTACAAAGGTGAATGCGTTGGTCACTACATTCCCGACATGGTCGTAGAAGACAAGGTGATCATTGAATTAAAAGCCGTTAAAGATTTGCATCCCGAACATGAATGGCAGTTAGTAAACTATCTCTCTGCCTGCCAGGCAGAAGTAGGATTGCTCATCAATTTCGGCCTATCCTTACAAGTAAAAAGAAAAATATTTACAAACGAGCGCAAGGGAACACAACACAAGGAAAAATCCGTGTAATCCGTGTAATCCGTGCCAAAAAATAATTCGATGGATAATAACAACATATTACAGAAGCTAGAAGGCTTAGAGAGCCGATACGAGGAAGTAAGCACCCTCATTACCGACCCAGATGTCATCGCCGACCAGCCACGCTACGTGAAGCTCACCAAGGAATGGAAAGACCTGGGTGACATCATGGACGCACGCAAGCGATACATCAACTGTCTGAACAGCATCAAGGAGGCAAAGGACATCCTTGCCAACGAGAGCGATCCGGAAATGAAGGAGATGGCTCGCGAAGAACTCAACGAGAACGAGGCGCTGCAGCCTAAACTCGAAGAAGAAATCAAGATTGCGCTGGTACCTAAGGACCCAGAAGACGCCAAGAACGTACAGATGGAAATCCGAGGCGGTGCCGGAGGCGACGAGGCTGCCCTCTTTGCAGGCGACCTATTTAATATGTATAAGAAATACTGCGAATCGAAGGGATGGACCGTCAGCGTGACTTCTGTTTCTGAAGGCGCAGTAGGTGGATACAAGGAAATCGACTTCGCTGTAAGCGGTACTGACGTTTACGGTACATTGAAGTACGAATCAGGTGTTCACCGTGTTCAGCGTGTGCCTGCTACTGAAACACAGGGCCGTATGCACACCTCAGCTGCTACCGTGGCCGTATTGCCAGAGGCAGACAAGTTTGAGGTGAACATCAACGAAGGAGACATCAAGTGGGATACCTTCCGAAGTTCAGGTGCCGGTGGTCAGAACGTGAACAAGGTGGAGTCTGGTGTACGTCTCCGCTATCCTTGGAAAAACCCTAACACAGGCGAGGTTGAGGAAATCCTCATCGAGTGTACCGAGACACGTGACCAGCCAAAGAACAAGGAGCGTGCCTTGAGCCGCCTCTATACATTCATCCACGACCGTGAGCACCAGAAGTATGTTGACGATATCGCCAGCCGCCGCAAGAGCCTCGTTTCTACCGGCGACCGCAGTGCGAAGATCCGTACCTACAACTTCCCGCAGGGCCGTGTTACCGACCACCGTATCGGTTACACCACTCACGATCTCAACGGTTTCCTGGCAGGTAATATTCAGGACATGATTGATGCCCTGACCGTAGCCGAAAACGCAGAGAAGCTGAAAGAAACAGAATTGTAAAACCCCGATTCATCGTTCCGTACTTCGGGGCGATGAATCATCATATCAATCCATTATGAACAGAAAAGAACTCGTAGAGCAGATTTTCGCCAAGAAGAGTTTCTTGTGCGTAGGTCTTGACACAGATATCAACAAGTTACCTAAGTGCATCACCGAGAGTGAAGACATCCAGGGCGCAGAAGCCGAAATGATATTCAGATTCAACAAGGCTATCATCGACGCAACAGCCCCATACTGTGTGGCTTACAAGCCAAACCTGGCTTTCTATGAGAGCCGCGGCATCGATGGCATGATTGCCTTCGAAAACACCATCAAGTATCTCCACAGCCACTATCCAAACCACTTCATCATCGCAGATGCCAAGCGCGGCGATATCGGCAACACCAGCAAGATGTATGCCCAGACATTCTTCGAGGAGTACAATATCGACTCAGTAACCGTAGCTCCTTATATGGGTGAGGATTCTGTCAAGCCATTCCTCGAGTATGACGGCAAGTGGGTTATCCTCCTGGCACTTACCAGCAACAAGGGTAGCCACGACTTCCAGCTCACCGAGGATAAGGAGGGCGAGCGCCTCTTCGAGAAGGTTCTCAAGAAGAGCCAGGAATGGGGCAACGATGAGAACATGATGTATGTAGTAGGCGCTACACAGGGCAAGATGTTCGAAGACATCCGCAAGGTGGCTCCTAACCACTTCCTCCTCGTACCAGGCGTAGGTGCACAGGGTGGCAGCCTGCAGGAGGTTTGCAAGTATGGCATCATCAAGGACTGCGGCTTGCTCGTCAACTCTTCCCGCGGCATCATCTATGCCAGCAACGGCGATGACTTTGCTGAGGTAGCAGGTCAGAAAGCTAAGGAGTTGCAGGCAGAAATGGCAGCAGAACTTGCTAAGTTATAAAAACTCGATTTAGGCGCAAAGTATCTTGAAAAAGAGACTTTGCGCCTAAAAAATACCTTTTTATGGGGCGAAAAAGCAAAATATTACAAAATAAAGTCGAGAATCTAAATCTTTTTTGCTATTTTTGCAAACAAATTGCGGTTGCCTAAAGGTAATGATGCCTTGGGAACCTAAATAAAACTAACTAGAAGTCAGATAAATTATGGAATTTACCGCTCAACAAATAGCCCAGTTCGTTCAGGGCCGTGTGGAAGGTGATGAGAACGCAACAGTCAACACCTTCGCAAAAATCGAAGAAGGTAAGGAAGGCGCTATCTCGTTCCTTTCTAACCCTAAATACACTCATTATGTTTACGAAACCAAGTCAAGCATCGTACTCATTGATGAGAACGTAGAATTGGAACACCCTGTCAGCACAACCCTCATCCGTGTGAAGAATGCATACGAGTGTGTGGCTAAGCTCCTGCAGATGTACGAATCCATGAAGCCTAAGAAGACCGGCATCGATCCGCTGGCTTTCGTATCTCCAAAGGCTAAGGTGGCTGAAGGCGTATATGTAGGTGCTTTCGCATATATCAGCGATGGTGCAGAGGTAGGCGAAGGTAGCCAGATTTATCCTCATGCCTACATCGGAGAGGGTGTGAAGATTGGTAAGAATGCACTCATCTATCCGAACGTTACCGTATATCACGGCTGTAAATTAGGCAATAACGTTACGCTTCATGCCGGTTGTGTAATCGGTGCCGACGGATTCGGATTCGCTCCAGGTCCTGAAGGTTACGACAAGATTCCTCAGATTGGTATCGTTACCATCGAAGATGATGTAGAGATTGGTGCCAACACTTGTGTAGACCGTTCTACAATGGGTTCTACCTATGTTCGCAAGGGCGTAAAGCTCGACAACCTCGTACAGATTGCCCACAATACCGACATCGGCGCCAACACCGTGATGTCTTCTCAGGTAGGTGTAGCAGGCAGTACAAAGGTAGGCGAATGGTGTATGTTTGGCGGTCAGGTGGGTATTGCCGGCCACATCACTATCGGCGACAAGGTGTTCCTCGGTGCCCAGAGCGGTGTTCCTGGCAGCCTCAAGAGCGGCCAGCAGCTCATCGGAACTCCTCCTATGGAGCAGCGCGCTTACTTCAAGTCTCAGGCTATCTTCCGTCGTTTGCCTGACATGTACAAGGAACTCAACGACCTGAAGAAGCAGATTGAAGAATTAAAGAAAAAGTAATTTTTTTCAATGTTAAATGTGAAGTGTTAAATGTTAAATGAGCGAATGCCCCAACAAGTTAACACTTAACATTTAACACCTAACATTAAAATAAATCGTTATGTCAAAACAGAAGACACTGAAAGGTAGTTTCTCTCTTTGTGGAAAGGGTTTGCATACAGGCTTGAGCCTCACCGTAACTTTCAATCCTGCACCAGAGAACACCGGTTATAAAATACAGCGCATCGACCTTGAAGGCGAGCCTGTTATCCAGGCTGTAGCTGAAAACGTTGTTGAAACACAGCGCGGTACCGTACTCGGTAAGGGCGATATCCGCGTTTCTACCATCGAGCATGGTATGTCAGCACTCTATGCCCTCGGCATCGACAACTGTCTCATCCAGGTAAACGGTCCTGAGTTCCCTATCCTCGACGGTTCTGCTGCTCCGTATGTAGAGAAGATCCAGAGCATAGGCATCCAGGAGCAGAATGCTGAGAAAGACTACTACATCATCCGTCATAAGATTGAGGTGAAAGATGATAACGGGTCTGTCATCACCATCCTTCCTGACGAGGACTTCAGCATCACAGCCATGTGTTCTTTCGAGAGCAAATTCATCAACAGCCAGTTTGCTACCCTCGAAAAGATGGAGACATACGCAGAGGAGATTGCATCAGCCCGTACCTTCGTTTTCGTACGCGACATCATGCCTCTGCTCCAGGCTAACCTCATTAAGGGTGGTGACCTGGACAATGCCATCGTTATCTACGAGCGCCAGGTAGAACAGGCTCAGCTCGACCAGCTCGCCGACCATCTCAAGGTGCCTCACATGGATGCCAACAAGTTGGGTTACATCCAGCACCGTCCATTGCAGTGGGAGAACGAGTGTACACGTCATAAACTGCTCGATATCATCGGCGATATGGCACTCATCGGCAAGCCTATCAAGGGCCGCATCATCGCTACCCGTCCTGGCCATACCGTAAACAACAAGTTCGCCCGCCTCATGCGCAAGGAGATTCGCAAGCACGAGATTCAGGCTCCTATCTACGATCCTAACGAGGAGCCAATCATGGATAATATCCGCATCCGTCAGCTCCTGCCTCACCGCTACCCTATGCAGCTGGTCGACAAGGTCATTGCTATGGGTCCTAACAGCATCGTGGGCGTAAAGAATGTAACCAGCAACGAGCCTTTCTTCACCGGTCACTTCCCTGAAGAGCCAGTGATGCCAGGCGTTCTCCAGGTAGAGGCGATGGCACAGTGTGGCGGTCTGCTCGTATTGAACCAGCTGGAAGAGCCTGAGCGCTGGAGCACTTACTTCATGAAGCTCGATGACGTGAAGTTCCGCAAGAAGGTGGTTCCGGGCGATACCCTCCTCTTCCGTGTGGAGTTGCTCGCACCTGTACGTCATGGCATCAGTTCTATGAAGGGCTATATGTTCGTAGGCGACCAGGTAGTGGCAGAGGCTACTTTCACTGCACAGATTGTTAAGAACAAGTAAAAATCAGTTAATAGTTAATAGTTTATAGCGGCTGCGCCGTTTAGCAAGATTGCTTAGGTGGTTCAGGCTATAAACTATAAATTATAAACTTTAAACTTAATAGGAATGAATCAGATTAGTCCATTAGCGTTTGTTCACCCAGAGGCAAAACTCGGTGATAACAACATTATCGGTCCTTTCTGCTATATCGACAAGGACACCGTTTTGGGCGATAACAACGTATTGCAGAACAGTGTTACCATCCACGTGGGCGCTCGCATCGGCAACAATAATGAATTTTTCCCAGGCGCCAGCATCTCTACCAAGCCTCAGGACTTGAAGTTCAAGGGCGAGCAGACAACCTGCGAGGTGGGCGATAACAACAGCATCCGTGAGAACGTTACTATCTCTCGTGGTACAGCCTCTAAGGGCAAGACCGTAGTAGGCAGCAACAACCTCCTGATGGAGACCGTTCACGTGGCTCACGACTGCGTGCTCGGCAGCGGCTTGATTATCGGCAACTCTACCAAGTTTGCCGGTGAGGTGGTAGTAGACGACAACGCCATCGTCAGCGCCAACGTTCTCGTTCACCAGTTCTGCCATATCGCAGGTTACGTGATGATCCAGGGTGGTTGCCGTTTCTCTCAGGATATTCCTCCATACATCATTGCCGGCAAGGAGCCAACCCGCTACTGCAGCATCAACCTCATCGGTCTGCGCCGTCGCGGTTTCAGCAATGAGACCATCCAGAACATCCACGAGGCTTACCGCCTGCTCTACAGCAAGGGTATATTGAAGGAAGGTATCGAGGAAATCAAGAAGAATCTTGAGATTACCAAGGAGATTCAGTACATTATCGACTTCGTAGAGAGTTCTCAACGAGGCATTATCCGATAAAAGTAAAAGGGTAAAAAAGTAAAAAGGTAAAAAGAGCATCCTTGCATAGGTTTATGAAACGGGCAAGGATGCTTTTTTCTTGAATATAAAGAATGATATATGAAAACATTGATTGTGGTTTTAGGTCCTACCGGTGTAGGTAAAACGGAGCTTTGCCTTTCACTGGCAGAGCATCTCGCTATACCTATCATCAATGCCGACTCCCGCCAGATCTTCGCCGAACTCCCTATAGGAACCGCAGCCCCTACTGCCGAACAGCAGCAGCGGGTAAAGCATTATTTCGTAGGAAACCACCACATCGAAGATTATTACAGCGCTGCCCAATATGAGGCTGATGTGATGAATCTCCTGCAGGAAGACATCTTCAAGAATCACGATGTGGCTCTGCTTACAGGTGGCAGCATGATGTATATCGATGCTGTATGCAAAGGAATCGACGACATCCCTACTGTTCGTGACGACATCCGCACCTGGATGAAACAGCGTCTGGAAGAGGAAGGGCTGGAGGCACTGGTAGAAGAACTCCACAAGATGGATCCGGAGCACTGGGCGATAGTAGACAGGAAGAATCCACGCCGCGTGGTTCATGCCCTGGAAATCTGCCATCAGACCGGCAAGACCTACACTTCTTTCCGCACATCCGAAAAGAAGCAGCGCCCTTTCCGCATTATCAAGATAGGTCTGAACCGCGACAGAACTGAACTCTACGACCGCATCAACCAGCGTGTACTGATGATGACGGACGAAGGTCTGGAGGCAGAAGCCCGCAGCGTATATCCGCACAAGGGTCTCACCGCCTTGAGAACCGTGGGCTACAAGGAAATGTTTGCCTATTTCGATGGCGAGATAGATAAGGATGAAGCCATCCGCCAGATACAGTCGCATAGCCGTGAATACATGCGCAAGCAGCTCACCTGGTTTAAGCGGGATACCACTATCCAATGGTTCCATCCAGACCAGCAAGAAGAAATCCTTGCGTATATTGATAAAGAAATAGAATAACTCTTAGTCCCTTTTTACTAAGAGTTATCCTAAAGTAAGGCTTGACCCCTTATTTTAAGGGGTCAAGTGGGTAAACTTATTGATTTTCAAACACTTAACATACATAATACGGTAAAATGCCGTAACAAGGTAGTAAACTAGCTGATTTTCAAACATTTAACCACCTTGCTACCGTAAAACGCGGTAGCAAGGTAGCAAACTAGCTGATTTTCAGATATTTAACACACATAAAACCGTAAAACACGGTAGATGGGTATCAGCAGAAAAAGAGGAAAGATTGATATTCTCCCCCTTTATATCCAATCAAGAATTTCCTTGAAATATGAGATGCGGCGGAGTTTCGGGTGTTCATACTCTTCAGTCTTCTCATGCGCCCAAATAGATTGGGCAGGAATATGGATGGCAGAACAGCCGATGCTCAGCGCAGGAGCAATATCACTCTTGAAACTGTTACCCACCATGACGAGTTCTGAAGGCTGGACATCCAGTTCCCTGCAGAGGCGGCGGTAAGCTTCAGGCTTTTTATCGCTCACGATACTTACCACATCAAAATAACGCTGCAAACCCGAGCGCCATAATTTATTCTCCTGATCCTGCAACTCTCCCTTCGTAAAGACAGCAAGTTTCAATCCCCTGCCCTCTTTCTTCTTTTCATGCAGCAGAGCCAGCGTCTCCTCTACCCCCTCCAGCGGTTTGGCATCAAGATGCAGCAGACTCTTTC
>ULOZ01046399.1_pt1 | contig 23946 bp, 20 predicted proteins | sample 1953031 | NCBI WGS metagenome assembly ULOZ01 (sample SAMEA4835616, study PRJEB28245) | human gut metagenome | biome: gut microbiome; material: fecal sample | place: Denmark | collected 2008
CGTGGCTATAGTTTTCGGACAGCCTCCCCCATTATAACTGCATAGTATTACAGACAGCGACAAACTCGCAGTGATGGCAAAAAAATAAGCACAACCAAATCAATCCGAGAAACTGCAATCCCGCCAACTGATTCAGTTGCACTTATATTTCTGCTAATGAATGCCTTTATCAAATTAGGGTCAAGGGAACTGCAATCCCAAGCCTAATCATCATAAGGTATTCTTTTATGCTGCATAAGATAATGCCTTTTCGTTGATTCACAAAATATTTATCTACATTTTTATATTTCGTTATTGGTTATGTTGATATTTTCCTTGATTGATTGCATTACAAACGATTGGTGTATTATAGAACTTCATCATTTCACTTATATGTTTTCTTGTTTGCTAATCTTATAAAAGCCTCGGATTGCTCCTTGGTCATGTAAATGGTGGTGTTGCCCACCATTATACAAAACCCGGCTTCTTCATCCCCGTGCTGCCTTTTGGGCGTTACAAGGATTTTCCCCCTAAAGGGTTTAACGAGTTATCCACTTTGGCGTTATCCAACTTTGATATTTCAAGCTGGCTTTTGTTCTTTTTGCTATCAAGGTAAGCCTTAACACCATCGCTAACGCCCTCTATTTCGGCTTTTCGTTGCAATAGTTCTTGCCTCTTTTGTCGGTATTGGGCATCTTTCACAATGTTTTCGCCTACACGTTGGTAAACATCTTTTTGGTTGCCGGAAACATCGCCCCGGTTCTCTTGCCATGATTCAAACTCGGCATCAAGGTTTTTAATTTCTGCCTCAATTGCCATTACTTCTGCTTGTTCTTGCTCTGTCATAATCGTACAAATTAAGTGTTATTGAATTTACCAAATATTGGTAACAAGTTACAACGTTATTATATATTACACTTTGCCATGTTAGATATACACCCCGGCGTTCCTTATGGCATCATCTAATTCCTGTATATCATCGCTTGCACAATCTTCGCTTATAGTGGCTGCAATCTCTTGCAAACGCTTCTTTACACGGGTGTAATATTTGGCATCTTGGAACGTGCCGTTTTGCTTTAATTCATTCACAAAATCGCCTATCTCATCTTGCCCGGTTTGATTGATTAGGCGTGCAAAGAATATGTTTACTGCATCATTTGCCGTTTTTATATTGTCCATAACGCTACATCTTGTTTCTTTTGTTTTTGGAATGGCAAAGTATTGGCGTTGCCACAACTTCACCATGTTTCTGTAAAATGTTTCATTGGTTAGGGTACGCCCCAAAACCTCATTAACCTTGAATTGGCTTGCCAAATGCCCGTTAAACCTCATTTCATAGCGTAATAAAGGCATCCCGGACAAAAGCCCCGGCGTTTGAATGCCCTTTGCTTGTGCTTCTACTGTCTTATCGTAAAAACAAAGCGTTTTGCCTTGCCGTTTGCCAATGGATTTGTAATATATGCTGCCATCGCCAACCCTTTCCCTTTTTAGCCTTGGAACATCGCCAAACCGCCGTAAATAATTGCCCGTTGGTTTCATCATGGGGAATTGTGTGCCAAACTCCAACCCGGTAACGTAAGCAGCACCTAAATCAACGTGCAAGGCATCGGATAACATCCCCAATGCCTCATCAGTTTTCGCTCTGTCAAGAGTAAACACGTTGCTTTTGTTGTAATACTTTGGTAGGCTTCCAATGATTGCAACGCCATTAGGGTACATCATAACTTTAACGCCGCCAATCGTGCCACTTGCCAATATACATTCCCCGGTGGTGGTGTCAATGATATTGCAAACCCTTTCAAGGTGTCGGGCAATTTCTTCGGTGCTGCTCGCCCTCGGTATGAAAAACTTGATTTTGTCATACATACAACATTTACCATTTTTTGGTAATAACCGCCAATTATTTTATTTGTTTCCTTAACTCTGCCAACCTATCATCAAAGCCGCCATTCATCAACGCTTTACAATAGGCTGAAATAAGGCATTTGCCGCCTTGCAACACAATCATTTCAAACTCGGTGGGCAATTGTCTTGCCTCGGGTGTCGGGGCTTCATTGTCTTGGTGTACAACGAACAAAAAGCCATCTTCCCGGCATTCAAAGAATGGGTTTGCCCTTTCCTTTGCGGAATACGTTGGCTTGTCATACGGGTAGCCATAGGCAAAGCCGCTCAATGCCCCATTTACAAAGTAATCTTTTAGCCCGGTTAGGTTGAGGCTGTTCTTTGCTTGCAAACTCATTGCCGGAACACTGCTTTTTGTTTGTGTTTCACGCTTTGCCATTAGGTAAACGGAAACACGCCCATCACGCCCCCTTAATTCATCCATCGGTGGATAATATCCGGCTTCCGCCGTTATTACATACTTTGGGGTTTTCTTGCTGCCCTTGTCAAATGTTAGCCGGGCATAATAAATGATTTCCGGTTGCACCATCATACAGCCGCCCCCTTTCTTTGGCAATATCCCGCCGCCTTTTGGCTTAACTCGGCATCGGTTGCACATCTGTTTTGTTGCAACCATTCTTCAAGTTCCGCCCGGTTAAAATAGCACATTTTGCCCATCGGCTTGTAATGGGGTATCTGTTTTCTCATGGTTAGTTTATACAAATAACTCTTTGATACACCCATATAAACCGCCGCCTCATCGCTTGTTAGCACTTCTTTAGTGCATCCAATTACATTTGCCGTTATAAGGTCGGCAATTGCCTTTTTTTCTTCATTTGTCATTGTCCTTTGCTTTGAAAGGTTGGGGCTTTCCCGGGGTGTATGCAAGCCCATCCCGTTATTTGCCCTAACATCCCCCGGTGGGGCTTGCATTCCACCCACCGAAAGGATTTCATGTGCAAAGGTATTATGAAAGGGAAACAAAAAATAGTGTATTTTAATGTGCATTATAATGCAAAAAAGCACCCATTTAATAGGTGCTTTGGTTATCCTCAAATATGCTATCAATTATTGGCTTCCATTTTTGGGGTTTCTTGGCATCTTGAATTTGGGTTAAGGCACTTTGAAGCCTATTTGCCCCAAACAATTTGTCTAATGCTGTGCCGGGAAATCGCTCTGTGTTTTTGGGGCAAAATACCCTACCGCAAAAATAGGCTAACTCTACTTTAGATTTATACCATTTTAGCCCCGTTCCCGTTGCTTTAATCCACTCTTTTTGCATTGCCTTTTTGAAATACACTTTAGCCCTTTCCCGGCGTTCATCTCGGCAAAAGTCCAATGCCTCATCAAGCCCCATCGGCTTTGCTTCCGGTACATCGTGTGTTTGTTGAGGCTCATTTGCATGGGTTGCAATATCGTGTAATATCTTAAGACAACGTGCAACGCTTGCTTGTGTTTTGCTTTGCAGTTTCTTCCATGGTATAATTTGGAGAAACACATGGCGGTGTATGCTTGCTACCTCACAGGCAAAAGCGTTATTTTTCGTTGCATCATAATACCCCCGGACTATATACGCCAATTCTTCCAATCGGTTCAAATCTCGTTTTAATACGCTTCCACATGGTATTTCATTAGCCACACACAACTCGGCATCATGTACAATTTGCTTTATTTGTGCAATGGCTTGGTATGCTTTATAATCTTCCATAACATTTTTATTTCTACAATGTTAGTTCCGGTAGGCTGTTTATGGCATCTTCTTTCAGTTTGTCAATTGCCCGGGTGTATTTCTCTGTGTGCTTTAGCCCGGAATGTCCTAAAAGGCTTGCCACCGTCTTTATATTAGCCCCATTGTTGAGAATATTAACGGCAAAACTATGCCTTGCACAATGCCATGTTATATGTTTGTCAATGCCCGCCCGTTTTACCCATCTTCTCAAAGCCTTTAGACACATTGTGTGGCTTGGCAAAGGGAATATCGGTGTATCTTTCCCCTCGCCCTCTTTGGGTTGTCCTATTAGGCTCAAAATGCCATCATTCAAGGGTATAATAACGCCGCTGCTTGCTGAATGCCCCTTTGTTTTGTTCTGCTCAAATTTTAGCAACTTGTTTGAATAATCCACATTGGCAAAAGTTAAATCTTTCACATCACAAAACCTTAACCCACAATAAAGGCTCATAATAAATGCCCGTCTAATATTGGGGTTTTCATTATCGTAATGGGTTGCTATAAGGTTTTTAATTTCCTCTTGCGATAAAACCTCTTTTCTCAATATGTTTTCATCAATTTTAATAACAACACCCTTGCAAGGGTCTTTTGCCATCACATCATGCTCAATGGCATAATGAATAACTTTCTTAAAGCGTTGGTAGATGCTCTTCGCCCCCTCGCCAACGCTTCTGCTTTGCAAATATTCAGTAAATGCCACCATCATATCTTTGTTCATCTGTTCCGGCTTTATGCCCTTTAGATATTTTGTGTATTCCGGTGTATCTTTCAAGAAATCTTTGAAGCGATTTAGGGCAATAATCATCATTCTAATATCTTTCTTTGTGTACCCGTCAATGTAGGCTTGGAAATATTCAATGAAATCTATTTGCCTATCTTTCTTTAGCCTATACCCCTCACCCTTTTCCAATAGTTCTTGTTGGCGTTCATATCTTATTTTTTTTGCAAGTTCCAACGTTTCTTTGTTCTGCTGCCTCTCTAATGGTGTTCTTGGTGCTGTCCACAAATATAGGCTTAATGGCTCTTTTCGCCGCTCCACCTTTGTTACATTCTTATCTTTTGCCTCATTGTAAACAAGGCTATAACCCAAATAATATTCCAAATATAGGCTTTCTCTGCCATCGGTTAGCATCCGGGCATATAATTTGGGGTTTTCTGTTTTGTCGGCACTTATTAAATAAGTTCCGTCACACCTAACTTCTTTCTTTGCCATTGTTCTTTTGTTTTTGTTCTTTGTTTCCTTTGTTTGCAAAGGTAGTGCTTTTATTTTGTATTCCGAGCAAATTCCGAGCAAAAAGTGCAAAAACATAGTCTAATTTTTGAAACAATGTGCAAATACCTATTTTTGCTCCGCTTGATTTATAGGCACTTATCTTCTTTTGGGTACACAATATTATCACGGTTGTGTATCGGCTCTGGGTACTGAAAGGAGAGAAGCTTGTTTCTCTCCTTTTTTTGTTGCCTCCCTTTGATTACTCATATCCTATTGACACCCGTTGGCGAATTAATTTTGTGCGACACTTTTATGAGTACAAGAAGACAAAAAATTGCATAACAAAAAAAAGAGCAAGCGGCTTCAGAACATGTAATGTAATGTCATGATTCTGAAACCGCTGAACTAATATTTTCACAAAAAGCCATCAGACCGTAAATGCGGTGTTAAACTGATGACAGATTGAAGCAACTTTCCAAACGACTATTCGTCTTCTCTTTCCTCACGGTAGCATTCGTATACCGATGCCATGTCTGGACAGCACACACTTGCCTTCATTGCCAGGCTGTCAAACTCCTTGCGCTGCTTGCTGGAACCGCGTGCCATGGTGCCGGCAACGATGAGGTCCGCTGTATAGCTGCTCGACGAGAAGGGCACGTTGACGCCGTTCGTCATCGCCGACAGTTCCTTATACCACGGCAACGGATTGATAGACACGGTGTCGATTTTGATGCGGCGCTTCGACGCCTTCTTTGCCTCATGGCGCCAGTCAATCTGGTTGCGCACCACATAATTCTTATAGGTGTAGCCCAGTTCGTGGGGTTCGGCGTCGGAGATGAGCAGGATGCTGCGTGTGGAACCATGGCGCCACGAAGTCTCCTCCACTATCTTCTTTATCACCAGCTCGTAGAACTCGTCGCCGTCGCCGCCGCAGGTATCCTTGGTATTCTTTATAAACTTTATGATGCTGTTCTCATTCCGAGTAAGCGGCAGACACTGATAGGCGTCACCGAAATCATTCTTGCCGTTCATGTCGCAATAGTCGCCGAAAGCCACGATGCCGAGACGCAGGTCGTCGTTATCCTTGAAGAGTCGTGGAATAAGGTCGGCCACCTGACGGCGCACGTCGTCGATATATGCCGCCATCGAACCGGTGGTGTCGAAGGCAATCACCATATCGAGCATTCCCACCTTCTTGGGAGCGATGTCTTTCATACCCTTCTCGTCTGCGCCACCGATAGTTGTAGTCGTGTTCTCTACGATAGTAGTTTCTTTCTTTGTATTGAAAATCTTTTTCATAATGGTAATGTTTAATTGTTTACTTCTTTTCTATTTATAAGACCATTTCAGAAAAAAATTAAGCAAGAAACGGAAAATAATAAGTTTTTTCAGAAGAACAATGGAATCTTTCAATAAGACAAGCGACACCTCAACAATAAAAACAAGCAGGCTTGCTTTGTATTGTCTTCGGTTTGCATTATCTTTGAATAAGATAAGCGGCACCTCAACAATAAAAACAAGCAGGCTTGCTTTGTATTGTCTTCGGTTTGCATTATCTTTGAATAAGATAAGCGGCACCTCAACAATAAAAACAAGCAGGCTTGCTTTGTATTGTCTTCGGTTTGCATTATCTTTGCCATGGAGAATAAAATCGGCATACAATAACAACATTCAGCTTATGGCTCATCTTCCAGACGACATAATACTAAACGGCTTCATATCCTTCAACGGCGATATGACCAAAGAGTACTTCTATGGCTACTGCCGGCGTGCATACAGCATATACGACAGGAAATACCAGCTACACGGCAAGGCGGGACTTGACTTCTATTCACTCGCCCACGACTACTACATACAGTTGCTCACCCACCATTTCGAACCTCTGCTCAAGAAACCGAAAGCGGCCAAACTGTCTACATGGATGGTGAGGGGTTTCCATTTCGTGGTGCTCGATGCACTGAAGGCTTACAACAAGGAGTATGAGCATCTCTCTGAAGAGGCTTCCGATGTGGTGTTGGAATATGTGCGGTCCACCGACAAGGAGGAGGGCATGCTGCTGCAAGTGGCAGAGGCTGTGGCATCACACTACCACGACCGCATGATGCAGGAGATAGCCCACATGGTGTTTTATGCCGGATTCAAACAGAAGGACGTGGCGGCACAGCTCGGCATCACTCCGGCTGCAGTGAACATGAGATACAAGAAGATGATGGAGGAAGTGGTGACTCCCTACGTAATCGAGAATTACGGCGAAGGTCTCACCATGGCTCCGGTCATGGAACCCTGCATGGAAGACAGTTCGGCAGACGCATGCTTCAGCAAGGCAAGTCCGATGTCAGCTTCATTACTCCCACGCTTCGCCAACTGGCAACAGGAATCAGAACAAAATACAGATATCATGAACAGAAGAATCACACCATCACTAATCACCGCCCTCAAGCCGAACGAGATATTCGTGTTCGGTTCAAACCTGCAGGGCATCCACGCCGGCGGCGCGGCCCGTGCGGCGAGACTGCATTTCGGTGCCGTAATGGGACAGGGCGTAGGAATGCAGGGACAGTCGTATGCCATCCCAACCATGCAGGGAGGCACGGAGACCATCAAGCCCTACGTTGACGAATTCGTGGAATATGCCCGTCAGCATCCCGAACTCCATTTCCTCGTCACTGCCATCGGCTGTGGCATAGCGGGATTTGATGCCGACGACATCGCCCCACTGTTTGAAGAGGCAAAGGACATTGAGAACATCTCGCTGCCCGATGAGTTCTGGGATGTGCTGGAATAAGCCAACAACAGACTGATGACCGATTGGGGAATAACAGAGTATGACGACAACAGGACGTTCTCTCCACCAACGACAACGCATAATAGATAAGGTATAATCAAGAACAATAAAAAACAATAACATCATGAAGAAACTGAAGATGCTACTGCTGACCTGCTTTATGGTCATGACCAATGCCGCCATGGCGCAAGACCACCTCAATCTGCCATACTTCATCTCCGGACCGATACAATACGGAATGGTGTCGGAGACGGCACTGACATACCAGGGAGAGGCCACCGTACAACGGTGTATGGAACCGAACCTGAAGCATGTCAAGATTCCATACAATGTGTCAAGAGGACTGACGAACTGGACCATAGAGGTGATTGCCTGCGGTGCCTTCGACGGTTGCTCGCTGGAGTCGATAACGCTAAACGATGCCATAAAGTTCATCGAGTCACAAGCATTCACCAGATGTCCGCTGAAGACTTTCACCTGTCCTGCCAAGCTGCGCCACATCGGCATGAGTGCCTTTCAATGGTGTACGGAGCTTGAATCGATACATACCGACAACAACCTCAAGGGCATCGGTAACGCCTGCTTCTGGGGATGCATCAAACTGAAACGCTTCGACTGTCCGAAAGACATGCACACTATCGGTGAGAACGCTTTCAGATGCTGCACCTCGTTGGAGTATGTCACTCTTGGCGATGACATGATAAACATCGGCGAAGGTGCATTCAGCGACACTCCAAACCTGAAGGCGATAGCAATAACCAACAGGAATCCTCACGACGCACCTAACGCTTTCTGCCGCGAAGTGCTGCAGAACACATGGCTCGTAGTTCCTGACGGATGTGTGGGAAAATACAAGGCGAAGAAAGGTTGGAAGGACTTCGTGCACGTGATTGAGCGGAGCAAACTGAAATAAGACCTTGCATCTGCTCCACCAACCTTTTTATCCCAAAACGGTCATTAGGCCTTGTCGACCTAATGACCGTTTTGGTGCTTATATACATAGCTGAAAAATTCTACAACATAGTTCGGAATGAATCCACCACGCCAAGCAGATGCTTCTCCTCGTCAACCACGAGAACACAGTGTATCTTGTTCTGATGGAGCACCTGTTCTATGTCGGTAATCTTCATTTCCGGCGACACCATCTTCGGCGTCTTCGTCATGATGTCGGCAACGGTGAGTTGGAAGAATCTGTCCTGCGAGCTCTCCATCGCACGGCGTATGTCGCCGTCGGTGACGAGACCCACCACCTTGCCGTCAACCACCGGCACACACAGTCCCAGTCTGCCGTTGCTCACATGTATAACGGCCTCGCCGAGCTTCGTCTGAGGGTCTACTACAGGCAGGTCGTCGGAACGCATCACGTCCTTAGCCCTGGTGAGCAGTCGTCTGCCGAGCGAACCGCCTGGATGGAACTGTGCGAAATCGGTAGCCTTGAAGTTGCGTGCCACCATCAGCGCACATGCCAGGGCGTCGCCCAGGGCGAGAGCTGCCGTAGTGGATGATGTGGGAGCGAGTCCCAACGGACAAGCCTCACGGCTCACTCTGGCGTTCAGATGGGCAGTGGCATATTTGGCGAGCAGCGACTCCGGGTTTCCGCTCATTCCGATAACAGGAATCTTATGTTCGATGAGATACGGCAGGAAGCGCAGCAGCTCATCGGTCTGTCCGGAATTAGACAATGCCAACACCACATCCTCTGCCTGTATCACGCCGAGATCGCCGTGGAAGGCATCAAGGGGATTGATGAAGAAGCTCGGCGTTCCCGTTGAAGAGAGCGTAGCGGCAATCTTCGCACCGATATGTCCGCTCTTGCCCACTCCGGTAACGATGAGCTTTCCCTTACACTGTAGTATGATATCAACAGCCTTGTCGAAATTGTCGTCGATATTGGGTATGAGTTCAAGGAGAGCCTTCGACTCGTCCTCGATACATTTTATTGCTGTATGTGTGTATTTCATAATTCTACTTTTGTTTTCCGATTATTCCCATCAGCACAGACTGACGGGACGGCAGTTTCTGTTAGTCAAGCAGACTCTTCACCACTCCTTCGAGGTCTTTCAGATAGAGCATGTTCGGTCCGTCGCTGAGGGCATGGTCAGGGTCGGGATGCGTCTCGAAGAAATATCCCTGTGCTCCGAACGCCTTTGCCGCCAACGCCATCATCGGCACATACTGACGGTCGCCGCCAGTCTTGCCGCCGGCTCCTCCTGGCCGCTGCACGCTGTGTGTGCAGTCCATCACCACGCGGTCGGCATACTGCGACATGGCTGGCAGATTGCGGAAGTCCACCACAAGATTGTTGTATCCGAAGCTGTTGCCTCTCTCGGTAAGCCACACCTCCTTGGCACCTGCCTCACGGCATTTCTCCACTGGATAGCGCATGTCTTCGCCAGAAAGAAACTGTGCCTTCTTGATGTTCACCGTGCGTCCGGTGCGTGCTGCCTCTACGAGGAGGTCGGTCTGCCTACACAGGAATGCAGGAATCTGCAACACGTCCACCACCTCTCCGGCATCCTTTGCCTGCCAGCTCTCATGGATATCGGTGAGCAGCGGCAGATGGTATTTCTCTCTCACGTCGGCAAGCATCTGCAGTCCGCGTTCCAGTCCGGGGCCGCGGAAGGAGTGTATCGACGTGCGGTTTGCCTTGTCGAAGGATGCCTTGAAATAGAATGTGCGGCCCGTCAGGTCGCTTAGTCGCTTTATCTCTGCCGCTACGGTGTCGAGCAATTCTGCCGACTCTATGACACATGGTCCGGTGATAAATATTGGATCCATTTGTTGATGATAAGTTTTGTTTCTAATAATTATAACAATCCCTGCCTTCTCCCGCCCTCATCTCAACGGACTATAAGGACGCAAAAAAGCATATTTCTCAATTTCACGGCAAATATAACACATCAACTCCAAGCAGCAAAGGATTTTCCGGAAAATCTTTGGCAACTATATTCCTTTAGCCTATCCGATACAGAAACTAAAAATCACATGAACATATATGAACATCTGTTTAGAAGGCTTGCCATGTCAGCAATAATCATTAACTACCTATTATCGCAATAAGGTGAGATTGGTGTAATTCTTAACAGGTGTTTACGAGCACAGCATATTCTAAATGTTAATATTTTATAAACTAAACATATTATCTTGCTTATTTTATCTATCAGAATAAATTATCTATATATTTGCAATACATAATAGCTTGTAAGCAACAAAGTGTTAATTAACATAGTACGAACCTAATTTTTTACATCATGAAAAAAGTACTATTTTATTTATTATTATTTATCTGTAGCTTTTCCACGGCAACATTTGCTCAGAGCTATCGCAGAGTTTCCGAAAAAGAAGCACTGTACATTGCCCAAAAACAATTTACAGGTAAAGATGTTGATTATTCAACATCAAGTGGCATTATACCAGAAAACGACACGATTCCTCTCAGCATAAGACAAGCTGACGTTGCAAACAGATTGTCTATGAGGTATCCTTTTAGGTCGAACAATGCCGATGAAGTTCGAGAACAGCCTGTATATCTGAACGTCACGACTACCGCCGCCGGTCAACTGGCAGAAAAGGTTGGTGACGATATAAACAATGTGGATTCATTGATAGTAAACGGCCCTATCAACGATACGGATTTCTACACCCTCTGGAGTGGGACATTCTATGGCAGGCTATCCGTCATCAATTTGGAAAACGCCGAAATTATTAATGGCGTAATACCGGAATGGGCTTTTTGCCGTCCAAAAGAACAAGTGATTGATGGATTTATATACTCGATAGGCCTAAGAAGAATCATTTTCCCTGAAGGATTGAAAGTAATAGGTCAGAGCGCTTTTAATTTTGTGGATAATTTAAAGTACATTAACATTCCAACCAGTCTCCAACGCATAGAAAAATCTGCTTTCGAGAATTGTTGGTTATTGAAGACCAACCCTCTGGTGTTTCCCGAAGGCTTCGAAAAGTTAGAAGAGCGGGCATTTATGAACTGCTCAGAATTGAAAGGCAGCGTCGTGTTGCCTTCCACAATCAAAGAAATAGGGGCATTAGCCTTTTATTCATCTAAAATAACATCTATAAACTTCCCTGAAGGATTGGAGGAAATCGGGAATGAGGCGTTTAGGGGTTGTCGGTTTAAAGAGGTGGTCATCTCGAATCCGAATATTATCTGGTCAGGCGAATCACAGTTTGGATATAATTTCAAACTGGAAAAAATATCTTTGCCCGAAGAAATGACATACATCCCTCCTCGATTTCTTGAGTGTTGTATAGAATTGAAAGATTTCCGCATACCATCTGATGTCAAGGTCATCAAGAGTGGTGCATTCAACGAATGTTTTAATTTACAGAAATTGGAATTACCTGCAGGATTGGAAGAAATTGAAGATCAGGCGTTTAGCGAATGTAATGCATTAGAAGAAATTGTTTTCCCTGCATCCTTGAAAACCCTTGGAGCTGAAAGCTGCACAAATTGGACAAATATAAAACGCATCTACAGCATGGCTGCCGAGCCGCCAGTATGCAAAGTCAATATGAACTCAGGAGCAACGCCTTTCTATCCAGGTACTCCTAATGACATCCCGGTATATGTACCTACTGGTACAGCCGAGAAATACCGCAATGCCAAGGGTTGGGATCATTTTACGAATTTCATAGAAACAGACGATTTCCCGACTTCAACTATAAATGACATCAATATAGAGCAGCAGGAATCCAAGCAAGGCATTTATGACCTGAGCGGCAGAAAAGTGACAACTACCGAAAAAGGAAAAGTATATATCATCAACGGCAAGAAAGTAATTACTGACAACAACAGCCATTAAGAAAGACTTTCAGTTATCATTTGAAGGCCAAAAGGCTATAACGACATATTAGAAACGATAGCGGTCATCCCACATTGCAAATACAGCAAAGAGGGATGACCGTTTTGGGTATTACGTTGAACGACCAGATGACAGCGTTTTGGGGTTATGCAGGTCTACGCTCTGCAAATCACAGTTTATAGAACTCCGTGAATGCCTTGATGCAGTTTTCATGGTCTGCCACAGAACCCGTCTCACGCACGGAGTGCATGCCGAGGACAGGGTTACCCATGTCTACGCCACGCAGAGGCAATGATGAAGCAAGGATATTGCCGAGGGTGCTGCCGCCTGCCACGTCGCTATGGTTGACGAAGCGCTGGCATGGCACACCGGCTTTCTCACAAATGCCTGTGAAGATGGCTGCCGAAACGGCGTCGCTGGCATACTTCTGGGCTGCATTGAACTTGATGCATGGACCACCGCCAAGCATAGGATGGTTGGTAGGGTCGAACTTCTCAGGATAGTTAGGATGCCAGGCATGGGCATTGTCGGCAGAAATCATGAACGACTTCTCCACGCTGCGGTAGAAATCCGACATTTGGCCACCCTGTGCGAACACCAGACGCTGCAACAGACTGCTCAGGAACGGGCTGCCGGCTCCCTGCTTTGTCTGGCTGCCCGTCTCCTCATTGTCGAATACGGCAAGCACCTGTGTAGTCTCCGGCACACCGCCACTCATCATCAACGCCATGAGTCCGGCATGAACCATGCTCAGGTCGTCGAGTCTGCCGGCAGAGATAAACTCGTCATGCACGCCGAAGGTGCTGGCAGGAGCAGTGTCGTAGAGATAGAGGTCGAAGTCGAGGATATCCTGCGCCTTTACACCGAGTTCGCCGGTGATGACGTTCATCAGCATGTTGCCAGCCTCAAGCTGGTCGTTCACGATGCCGAGCAGCGGGAGCATGTCTTTCTGCTTGCTCAGTTTCACACCGTCGTTCACCTGACGGTTGAAGTGGATGGCGATATTGGTGATCTGCAGCAATGGTCGCTTCACATGCAGCAGACGGGTTTCCGGCTGCAGCGGATTGCCGGTGCGCAGGATGACTCTTCCGGCGAGGCTCAGCGGACGGTCGAACCATGTGCTCATGATAGGTCCACCATATACCTCGGTGTTGAGTTTCGTGATGCCTCCCTCACATACCATTTCCGGATTCGGTTTGATACGGAAGGTGGGCGAGTCGCAATGGGCGCATATCAGATGGAATCCCGCATCGGCGATAGTCTGCCTGCCTATGCGGACGGCATAGAGCGAGGAGTCGTTCTTGGTGAAGAACAGCTGGTCGCCTGGCTCAATGGTGCCTATGGGAGCAGTGGAATCCATCTCTTTGAAACCGGCAGCGGCAAGACGCTCCTTGAGGGTCTTCACTGCGAGGAAATTCACTGGCGATGCATCGAGAAATGCGAGAAGGTCTTTTATCATAGTACTTTGTTTTTAAGTTATACAATCAAGGCGCATCGGAGAATGACAGACGCCTCATTCACACCATATTATATATAACAAGAAAGGGACATGCCCGACGTGACGATGCATCATCCGGCTGTCCCTTTCTCTGTATTTGCTTATCAGTCGTTCTGCTTGCTTCTATAATTGTCCAAGCCCTCCTGGAGGAAGTTCAGATAGTCTGACACGTCTTCCTTGAATGAGAATGGACGAGAGAGAGGCATACCGTCAGGACCGAGGGTCACGTAGTATGGCTGTGCGAGAGCACCGAACTTGCTCTGCTGCAGATAGCTCCACTTGTCACCGACAGTACGCAGAGTGCGCTTCTGTCCGTTCACGGTCACCTCGATAGGCTTGGCCAGCGGCTGCTTGTCGTCAACATAGAGAGAGATGAGCACATAGTCGTTGTTGAGTTTGTCGGCAACGCGTGGGTCTGTCCATACGGCAGCCTCCATCTTACGGCAGTTCACACAACCGAAGCCGGTGAAGTCGATGAGGATAGGCTTGCCCTGTGCTGCAGCGGCAGCTACACCCTCTTCATAAGAAGTGTACTTAGGTTTCACCTCGTTGGTATTGAGGTTGAAGTCCTGTGTGTTCATCGGCGGTGCGAAGGCGCTGACAGCCTTACAAGGAGCACCCCAGAGACCAGGAATCATATATACGGCGAATGCCAGAGAAACAAGACCGAGCATCACGCAAGGCACTGGCATTGGCTTTGGCTCACCGAGCATCACGTCGCTCTGGAACTTGAGCTTGCCGATGAGGTAGAGACCCAAGAGGAAGAAGATAGCTATCCAGAGAGCGAGGAATGTCTCACGGTCGAGGATGTGCCATCCGTAAGCGAGGTCGGCAACAGAGAGGAACTTCAGAGAGAATGCGAGCTCCACGAAACCGAGGCTCACCTTCAGTGTGTTCATCCAAGAGCCAGACTTAGGAGCTGACTTGAGCCATGCCGGGAACATGGCAAAGAGTGTGAACGGCAATGCGAGGGCAATAGAGAAGCCAAGCATACCGACTGCCGGAGCGGCGATGTTTCCAGATGTAGAGAACTCAGCGAGGAGCAGTCCGATGATAGGTGCGGTGCAAGAGAATGACACGAGCACGAGGGTGAACGCCATAAGGAAGATAGACACGAGACCTGTTGTTGCAGAAGCCTTGTTGTCTACGGAGTTTGTCCACTTAGAAGGCAACTCAAGCTCGAACCATCCGAAGAATGACACTGCGAATACAACGAGCACGAGGAAGATGATGATGTTGAACACGGCGTTGGTAGAAAGACTGTTCAGTCCGTTACCACCCGAAATAAGAGTGATAAGGAAGCCGAGCAACACGTAGATCACGATGATGGAAACGCCATAGGTAACGGCGTCGCGGATACCCTTCTTCTTGTCCTTGTTGCGCTTCATGAAGAAGCTTACGGTCATTGGGATGATAGGCCAGATACATGGCATGAGCACTGCGAGCAGACCGCCCACGAAGCCCATGATGAGGATATAGAAGAGAGAGTGGCTTGCGTTGCCACCTTCCTGATATGCCTTCAGCTCATTGATAACCGGTTTCCAGAGGTCGCCGTCGGCAACTACGGATGCCGAGTCAGCCTCAACAGCCTCGCCGGCCGGTGCCACGGCTGCAGTGTCGGCAGCGGCAGCCTCCTCTGTAGCTTCCTCCTGAGCCTCAGGAGCATCGGCAGGACCGTTGCCCTTGTATGAGAACTCCACAGAGGTTGGAGGCATACAGCCAGAGTCGTTGCAGGCGCCATACTCCAGATAACCCTTCACAGAGTATGTCTTGCCCGTAATCTTATAGCGCTGCACGAAGGTAACGCTGTTCTCATAATAGCGAAGCTGCATACCGAAAATCTGGTCGTACTCCTTGATTTCCCTGCCCTGGGCCTTGAGCTTGCCTACTGCCTTCACGCCCTCAGCCTTCTCGGTGTGCATAGTGGCAGGGATTGGTCCGTCAGCAGGGATGTTGGGGGCATATACATGCCAGCCCTTGGCGATCTTACCCTTGAAGACCACATCGATTTCGGTGTCAGAAACCTGCTTCTGACTAACTGTGAAATGTACTGGACTTCCTTGTGCCCACAGCATGATAGCCATAAGCATCATGAGCGAAGTCGTAAACATTCTTTTGATTACTGAACTTTTCATTATTACTTTATTGTTTTTTTATTTTTATTTTTCTTCGATTGTTTATCAAGGTGACTCCAACAGGAATCCTTATATAGTTACGTCAATCCTCCTTCACGCCTTTGTGGGTCATGATGTCGAGCACGAAACGGTCGGTATCGTTCATGCCGCGGCTGCCGATGGCTGTGAGGTTGCGGATGCTCTGGTCCACATCGTCGTCGATGATTCCCTCGTATGAGGTGACATATTTGTGCTGCATGGCGAGCATCGCACTGAGCACCGCCGTGCTCACGCCGCTGGTGAGCTTCAGGGCGCAACTTGGCTTCGCACCGTCGCAGATCATTCCCGTAAGGTTTGCTATCATATTCTTCACCGAGAAGCAAATCTGCTCGAAGTTGCCGCCCATGAGATATGTGATACCGCAGCTGCTGCCCGTGCTGGCAACCACGCATCCGCAAAGTGCAGACAGCGTGCCGAGGTTTTGTTTGATATATATTGCCGTGAGGTTACTCATCACAAGCGCACGGATAAGCTCCTCCTCGGTGTTATGGTTCTCCTTGGCAAATACCACCACCGGCATGGTGGTGCAGATACCCTGGTTTCCGCTGCCGCTGTTGCTCATCACCGGCACCATGGCTCCCGCCATACGTGCGTCGCAGGCACAGCTTGTGGCAGACAGTATTCTGGAGAAGATGCTATCGCCCATGATTCCATGACCGAGCGGACTGCAGAGCGTCTTGCCCAGCTGGTGGCCATAGTTCTCGCGCAGTCCTGCCGCAGATGCAGCCTCGTTGAGCTTCTTGGCGTCGAGGATGAAGCGGATGTCGTCGAGCTTGGCAGTGTGGGCGAATTCATACACTTTACCCAGCGTCAGCCTGATGTCGTCGGCAGCCTGTGAGGCTTTAGCGGCACACGAAGCCACGTTGAGCAGCTCCTCTGCGTCCTTGCGCATGAAGACGAAATTGGTGTGGGAGCTCTTGATGCGAGCCTCAGCTTCCTTTCCGCCAGCCTTGCAGAGGGCGTTGATATACAGTTTGTCGGCGTCATCATGTTCGAGGGTTATCTTGATTCTTCCCTCGTCGATGTATTTCTTTCCACGCTCCACATCGTCCTTCGTGCAGTCGCGGAGCACTTCCAGACTGAGTTCAGGCTTTCCTGCCAGCGCTCCCAAAGCGATGGCGATGGGAAGACCGATCATTCCCGTGCCAGGGATGCCTACTCCCATGGCGTTCTTAAAAATGTTTGCACTAAGTCTGACATCAATAGTATCAGGCTCCGCTGCAAGCAGCTCTGTTGCTTTTGCCACACAAAGTGCCACAGCAATAGGCTCGGTACATCCAATAGCAGGCACAACCTGACGATGCATCAAGTCCAAAATAGCATTATACTCTGAAGGTGTAATCATAATATAACAAGGATAATAAAAGTATTGCACAATTATGTAGCTGCAAAAATAAGCATAATTATATTAACAAACACGTTTTTAGCCAATTTTTTATTTTGTAATTATGAAAAATATGCCTATCTTTGCAAAAAGAATAGACATTTGGTGAGAATATAATGGATTCCGGCACTAATTTCTCTGCCGGAATCCATTATATTATATTGCCAGGAAACACATAAAATCAAATAAAAAATAATTTTCATTATGGCTTACATGTCACAAGATGGCTACGACAAGATGGTAGCCGAACTGAAACGTTTGGAAAGTATTGAGCGTCCGAAGGCATCTGCCGCAATCGCAGAGGCTGCCGACAAGGGCGACCTTAGTGAGAACTCTGAGTATGATGCGGCAAAAGAGGCACAGGCTCATCTGGAAGACAAGATCAACAAGCTGAAGCTCGCCATCGCTGAAGCGAAGATCGTTGACACGTCACGCCTCAGCACCGACACCGTACAGATTTTGTCGAAGGTGGAGATGACAAACATCGCCACTAAGGCAAAGATGACATACACTATCGTCAGCGAGAGCGAGGCGAACCTCAAGGAGGGAAAAATCTCCATCAAGACTCCTATCGCACAGGGACTGCTCAACAAGAAGGTGGGCGACGAGGCTGAGATAAAGATTCCTCGTGGCACCATAAGACTGAGAATCGACAAGATTTCCGTAGAATAAAAACTATAGATTATGGACATTTTTTCTAAGATTGCTGCAGGCGAGATTCCAAGCTGGAAATGCGCCGCAAACGAGAAATTCTATGCGTTCCTCGACATCAACCCTCTGGTGAAGGGTCACACTCTGGTGATTCCACGCCGTGAGGTGGACTACTATTTCGACATGACCGACGAGGAGATTGCCGAAATGGCGGTATTTGCAAAGAAGGTGGCAGTTGCCATCAAGAACGCTTTCCCATGCCGCAAGGTGGGCATGGCGGTGCTCGGACTGGAAGTGGCTCATGCCCACGTTCACCTCGTGCCGATGCAGAACGAGAAGGACATGCTCTTCTCTAACCCTAAGCTGAAACTCACCGACGAAGAGTTCAAGGAAATCTCCGACAAGATCTTCGCTGAGTTCAACAAACTGTAATTACGCTGCCCCACTCTGGCTGAAGGAAAACTAAGAGCAGGGACACGACGGAAACTCCAAGAGATTTTTAACCCCAAACGGCATGATGACCGTTTGGGGTTAATTTTTTTTATGGACAAATTGCCATATAAGACAAGAAATGACGACACTCCTACCCTATCTCCGTACGGCTTTACTATTTCAACACACAATGTTCCACGTTATATCCCGTAAGCTCGACAAACGGTACTTGCTGTCGCGCATCGGCATTGTCCCATCTGATATTGACAGTGCGCTCCTCTCCGGGCATGAGGTGGAAATAATTGTCTGAATAGTCCACGGGCAGCACCTGACAACCATCGCCGGTCTTGAGGTTCAGCCTTATCATCATTGCCGGTGTGGAAGCGGTGTTCCGCAAAGTCAGAGTCATGCCGTTGCCGGACGGGCGTTTTACTGAAGCCGCCACATTCACCTGGGGCAGTGTGGCAAGCTGCTGCAGATTGCCTTCATCGGTAGACAGAACATAGAAATTGGTAGACAACGTCGCGTTATTGCTGTCTGCAAGTCTCAAACGGATGTAATACACCGTTCCGTCGATATTCCCGGGCACGGAGTCGGTGGCGAGAGCTGCCAGTTCTACGGTGGAGTCACCATTGGAGTTTACCATATTGCTATCCACACGGACAATATTGCCACGGATATCGAGCAGTTCGCGGGTTGCCACAAGGTCTTTATAGTTATCCGCCGTGCGGTTTACCACCTCGATGCTGCGTGTCAGGGCGTTACGCTGGATATGCAATGGTTCGCAAGCCTTGCGTGCGCCGAAGAAGGCTGCCGTAGGTTCGAAATAATAGTCATAACACTGCCATGTATAGCTTGGCCAGCAGGCGTGGCTCATCCAGATGAGCAGTCCCTGGCGGTATTTCGAGTCTGCCTCATACATCGCACGATAACCTTCATAGTTTTCCCATTGTGCCAGACGGGTGAAGTCGTCGGCAGACTCCGGTTTGCCGAACATACGTTCGACGATTGCCATGAACGAAGCGCCTCGCTGAGCGCCTGCCTGTGTGAAATCATGCTGTCCCCAGGCGTCGCCGGGTTCCCATTCTATCGGTTCTGCGAGTGTGCGGCGTGTGCCTTCCGGCGTCATCACGTTAGGCATGCCACGCTCGGTATGCAGTTTTCCGCTCTGCTTGGCGAAGTAGGTACGTGGCGGTTCCGCCCAATACGGTCCGTGTCCGCTCACTCCATCATCAGCCGAAGATGATATGTAGAGTAACTTCGGGTTCATCTCTGCCACAGTCTGCCGCAAACCGTCGTCGAGGGTCTTTGGAGGATAACCTTCGTTTCGTCCGCAATAGAGAGCAATCGACGGATGGCGGCGCATACGGCTTGTGAAATCACGGGCATTGCGCATGAACATCACCTCGTCGTCGGGATCCGGTCCGTCGGCAGGGTTGGCAAGCCAGAAGTCCTGCCACACCATGATGCCATACTTGTCGCAAGCGTCATAAAACTCCTCGTCGCCGGTCATTCCCACCCAGTTGCGAATCATATTGAAGTTCATGTCGCGGTGCAGGCGCACGGCAATGTCATATTCCCTCTGGCGATAGTTGAGGTTAGACTCCGGGAATCCCCAGTTTCCGCCGAGCGGCACGATGCGTCGCCCGTTGACGAAAAGTTTCAGCTGCGTGTCAGGGTCGGCATATCGCATCTCCCTTATACCTGCCTTGTAGTGGATGCGGGCAGTGGCGTTGTGGCTCTGCTGATTGTCTGCCAAAAACTCAAATCCGGCATCATGCAGATATGGTTCGCCATGTCCGTTTGGCCACCAGAGGCGTATGCGCCGGTCGCACAGGGTCTGGTATTCGTCGGGACTGAACACCACCTCTCGCTGTTCTCCGGCTTTCAGCGTGATATTCTTTTCAAACTTCAGATTGCCTATCCATCCTCTCAGCGTTCCGCTCACTTCCTTGTCGAGCCAGTTGTGCGCCAACACGCGTGGCGTCATGGTGGCAAGGGTGTCGGGCAGATTGTCGAAACGGGTGCTTACTACGGGGTCTGCGAGTGTTACGGAAGCAGTAGAAGTAAGATAGACATCGTTCCAGATACCGATATCACGACCGCGGATAGTTGATATCCAGTCCCAGCCGATAGTGGCATGGAAGGTGGGGTTGTCTGCTCCGAGTATGCCGCCGTTGAAATCGGTGTTCAGATGGTTTTTCTCCTTTATCGCTCCGGGATGTGCATTCTTGTGGATAAGCACGGCGAGTGTGTTTACTCCTCCGTTGAGATATGGCGTGATGTCGGCTACGGAACGGGTGAAGGCTCCCTCTATACGGTCTATCTTCTTGCCGTTGACCCACACATCGGCTTTCCAGTTGATGCCGTCGAAATTCAGAAGCACCCGCTGTCCGGCCATCTCCTTCGGCAGGGAGAAGGTGCGGCGATACCAGAAGTCGGAGTTGAAATATGAATCGCTGATGCCGAACATATTGTCGGCATAGTCTGGATTGGCAAGAGCGCCATAGTTGACGAAACTGGTGAGCACGGTGGCTGGCACGGTGGCTGGAATCCAACTGTCATCGGTGGCAAACTGTCCGGTGGAAACCTTCTCACCTCCTGCTTTCACCTGTGACGCGCGGCACACTTTCCAGTCTCCGGCATTGAGCATCATGCGGTTGTCGGCATATCCACCGTTTGCTGATTCCATACCGGGGCGGGTTGCAGACTCCGTGTCGCGCCGAACGCCCTTTCCTTCAACCTTCAGTTCGCTCAGCACGTATGCCTTGGTTGGCACATCGCCGGTCTTCGCCACATCAATGCTGCCGCCGTCCATGGTGACTCTGACATAGCGGCAACTGACGCTGCTGAGTTTTATGCGGTCGGTGCGCCGCTTGCTGTTGTCGGGCAGCGTTGCCACACGGCGCCATTGCCGGGCGTCGTCGCTGACTTCTATATATCCATGCTTGGGTCGGCGTATCCACGAAAGGTCAACGAACGACACCTCTGACTTTGCCGCCAGGTCTACCTGTGCCCATTCATGTCCCTCGCCGGCACTCATCCAGGCGCTTCCGAAACGGGAGTTTGGTATGACATCGGCAAGCACCCGCCCACCGTCCTTGTAGAAGTCGATATTGAAGACTGTCCAATATACAGCTCCTTCCATATCCAACTCCAGGCGCATGGCCGTGATGTCCCGGCAGTCAGCGGGCAGGTCGAACTGCAGATTGATGTCGCGCTGCGGCAGCATGCTTGTCCCGGTCTGCTTGTTTGGGTCGCTGCTCACCTTGCTCTTCGACAAAGTGCCGGGCAGCTTGCCGCCCCGGTCTTCTGCCACCACACGCCATCCGCCTTTCTTGCCGGTCGGCACAAGCACTTTTATACTGTAGCCTCCATGTGCCTTCGCCTCATCGTATGCCACATAGCAGCGCAACTTCATGCGGTCGGCTTTCACCGACATCGCCGTCCACTGATATTGCAGGCTGTTGCTGCTGCCCATCAGCGTGTTGCGGGTCCACTCCCCACCGTCGATTGCCCATTCCCGCTCGCGTCTTGGCAGCGGTCCGGCGGCATCGCATACGGTGAGTGTCGGCGGCATCGCGGTTGTCACGATGCCATCGGTGAGAAGTTGTCCTGTGAGATTGTAGTCGAAACATGATGATGTGCGCACCTGGCGCATCAACGACAGGTTGTCATCGGCATCGGGATTGGCAGCAAAGGCTGCTGATGCGAACAAAAATGCCATTAGGCTATTGGCTATCCTACGGTAACAGATCATATATAATAGGTTTTAGATGCGAAGTTAAGAAAAGTATTTGAAACGGCAAGCGTTAATTCATGAAACAAACGTTCAGTGACGAAAAAAGCCAGAGACCATCGGGCTATCAACACCCATTGGCCTCCGGCTATATCACAAGCGGCTGTCATACCGCGCAAAAGTCCGTTATGGCATCTTACCATGTCACGCTCATACCCATCGATATGCTGGCGTTTGAGCTGAGAGGGATACATTCCTTGCTGGTCTTGCCAAGGATGTGGTCCATGCCGATGAAGAAGTTGTAGCCCTTCGGATGGATGTTCACCACATATCCCATGCTTGTAGCAAAGCTGCTTGCCGCAAAGCTGATGCCCCCGTCAAGCCACTTGAGGGGTTTCCAATTGGCGCTCAGTCTGCCTTCTGTCCATGAGTATTCTCCCTTGATGCGTGTTGTGCTGAGCAGACCGAAGCTTATCTTGCGGTATGCCGGCAACTGATACTCACAGCCCACATTCAGTGTGGCTCCCAGTCCTGTGGTGCGACTTCCCTTGTCGCCTTTGTCCTGCAGGTTTATGAAGTCTGTTATCTGGTCACTGTATTTGTCTGTCTGGTCATCGATGGTTCCCGGGCGGTCGCTATTCACTGAAGTGTCATGGAATCCGCTGAACTCGAAGCTCTTGTTCTTGTTGGTTGCCTGCATGTCGTTGCTCCAGCTCATGAATCCGAGGTCGAGCACCGAGGCGCTCACCGTCCAGTCTTCGTTGATCTTATACACGGCACCCAGGTCGAGAGCCATACCGAAGCCTCCGAGTCCGGCTCCATCCACATCGATGTCGTCAATCTTCTCGTATGTGCCGGCACCTGCCGTTTCATACTCCTTTTCCTTCATCTTATACTGGAATCCCTTCATCGAGACATCTGCCTGAGCGTCACCGCTGATTGTCCATTTCTCCGGTGCCGAGAGGTCTGCCTTCACGTCCTTGAACTTGAAGTCGGCACGTGCCACTCCGAAGAGGAGTTTGAATTTCGCACCTACTCTCAGCTTCTCGTCGATATTGCGTGAATGACCGAACGCCAGTTCCACATACGACTGTGCGTGGGCGCTGATGTCACCGATGTTGTAGCTGTTGTTGCCGGTGTTGCGTGCAAACTCGAAGAGTTCGTATGGCAATACCATACCAAGCGATGACTTTGAATTGAGTTCCACGGTGTTGTATCCGCCGAACGCCTTGAAGCCGGCAGCGAGAAGCGCCACTGACACGTCGCCCACCACTCTGTTGTTGCCGGTGGAGAATCCGTCGAGCGCCTTGGCATCGGAGATATAGGGGTTCATGAAGGTCGTCATCTTCTTGTTGCTGTCGATGCCGAAGCGTGGGTTCTTCATCACCACGTCTTCATAACCGAAGTTTCCCTGAAGACTGATGTTCACGTTGCCGAGACCTGGAATGGAAACGAAGTTCTGGTCGTTGCCGAATGCCGGGTTCATAGTGTTGCGGGATGCGAACTGGTCGGTGAAATACGCCGAATTCAGGTTCTGCGCCATTGCCGAGCTACCGGCGGCAAGCATTGCCACGGCGAGCATATTCTTTATCTTAAGACTTGTCATAATCAGGTTTTGTGTTTAAAGGTTAACCTCAAATCCGCAACTACGCGCCTAATAT
>ULOZ01043585.1_pt1 | contig 23514 bp, 20 predicted proteins | sample 1953031 | NCBI WGS metagenome assembly ULOZ01 (sample SAMEA4835616, study PRJEB28245) | human gut metagenome | biome: gut microbiome; material: fecal sample | place: Denmark | collected 2008
CCAAGCAAGCCCTAATGGCCGATTTGGGTTAAATTCTTCTGCTCTCCGTATCATTCCGGTTCGTATGTGGTCTTGAGCGGAAAGCCCTTCTCCTGTGCCATCAGAGTGACGGTGCGCACCTTCGTTCGTGCCATGTCGTAGGTGTAGACACCTATCATAGCCGAACCTTCGTGGTGTATCTTCAGCATCAGCTGTTCTGCGTCATCGGGAGTTCTATGGAATATCTCTATCAGCACCTTGATTACGAATTCCATCGTCGTGATGTTGTCATTGTGCATTGTCACTTTGTACATCCGGGGTTTCTTGTATCTTATCTTTTGTCTTATGTCTGATTGTTGCTGTGGCATAATTGTATGGGTATTGATTATTTGATATTGTTTCTCTCTGTTCCGCCTTCCGTCAGAACTTGAACATCAGCTTGAACCTCACTCCCTGTTTGTGAGCCGTAGGCAGGTCGAGATAGTTGAGGCGTCTCACGTACTGCACGCTGAGCACCTTGAAGATGTTGCTCACTCCAGCCACGATTTCCACATAGGGCTTGTTCTTGTCCATCAGGTTGGCACCGTCGGGGAATTGCATCAGCTGCGTGTTGCCGATATTACAGGCAGAGTATGGGTTGTTCTTCTCTGTCAGGTTGCCCCACAGACATTTCACTCCTATATACTCCCTCCACTTGAGCTTCTTGATGAACGGGATGCGGTTAAGTATCTTGCCGTTCATGTTCCACCACACGTCGATGCTGGCATAGCGGTCGTTCAGAAACTCCATGTTGTTGATGAGGTTGAACGTGCCGTATTGTGCGAGATACGACAGGTTGGCGGCTGGCATGATTAGCAGCGGGAACGGCACCTTGTTCCATTGTATTCCGCCTCTGAGGTCAACGTTCAGGTCGCCCCAGCTGTTCATCCAGAAGCGCTTGTATATCGTGGCTTCGGTGAAGTTGTAGTTGTAGTCGCCTCCCAGCACCCCCTTCACTCCCATCGTGTGTGAGATGGTGAAGACAGGAGCCTCGCGGTTGACCGACACTCTGTTCTGCTTTGTGTTCACCACCGTTTCGCCCGGTGCATATCTCAGCATCACCGAGGCCTCCGTGGTGCGTATCTTCCATGGCTCTGCCGGAGCCACGCCGTTTGCCGACAGCGGTATGAACTTCAGGTCGCCGCACGCCTCATTCTCTTCGGTCTTCAGCTTCGCCATAGCCTTCAGTCCGCCATACCATTCGTATTCGAAGGCGAGCTGCTGTCTGTTATAGAACATCATCTCCTTCACCTTAGTCCACTTCAGCGATGTGAACACGTTGTCCTTGTCGGTAATCAGGAACTTGTCCGACGGTGAGCATACGTCATGCGACGACGACAGTGTCAGCGTGCGCTTCGGGTATTCGTGGGGCAGATACTGCTTGGCGTTGAACGAGTAGGTGAGGTCGGCATTATAGTAGTTCTTCCTGCTGCCCCAGCCGTGGGCGTAGTAGCCCTTCAGAAACCAGTGCCTGTTCAGGTTTGCCGTAGTCTGTCCGCTGAGTCGCGTTCTCGTTCCGTCAACGAAGTTGCTCGTGATCATCGTGTTTATCGGTCCGATGTCGAATTTGCTCGGTGCCTGCTGCGATCCCGTCTCCACGAAATTCTCTATTGCCACCTTGAGGGCGAAGAGAGCGTATTTGAAGTTGCGCGAGTTCTCTATGTCGCGCAGAAACTGCGGCATCCTCGCCTCCGACCTCGTCAGCGGCACCATTCTCACCTGCTGCCAGAACATCCTGTCGCGGATCTTGGCGTCGGGCTGGTATATCTCCTTCTGCTTCCCTTTGAAATGTTTCGCCGGTATGGAGTCGAAAAGATAGTCTGTCATCCGCGTGTTTCTTATCACTATCGCCTTGGTGAGCACGCTGAGCAGTGACAGCTCCGCCACCATGTCGTCTTGCGTCAGCACCCATTCGCCGTTGTCCAGCTTGGTGTAAGCCTGCTGTATCTGCATGCCCTCCACGAAGTTCACTCCCGACTTGGAAGGCAGCGTCAGATGGCAGCGCTTCACGTGGAGCGTGGAGTCCTTCACAATCCACAGTTCGCCGGAGAATCCGAAGTCCTGTTGGTTGTTGGGCAGGAACTGCAGATGGAAACACGAGTCGCGCTCCACCTTCACCGTGTCTACGATATAGTAGCGGTAGAACTGTATGGCGTCTTTTCCTATCGGACTGGTGAAGCGTGCCTGCAGCAGTCGTATCTGGTCGTCGTAGATGTTCACGTTGCTGAACACGTCTTTCATCACTGTGCCCATCACCTCGCCGGTCTGAATGAACTTGTTCACGCCGTCCATGTGCTGTCCCACGATGATTGTCTTTTCCGAATGAGGGTCCTTGCGGTATATCTGCCGCGAGATGGTCTCGTCAACCATTACCGGCATTATCAGCTTGTTGTTGTATGGGCAAGCCTCCACCTGGTTCACCATCCAGTTGGTCTTCTTCGTGCCCTTCCTTTCCAGTTCCTTCGGCGAGATGTCGTTCACCGCCAGTGTCAGCTTCTGGTATTTGGCATATTGGAAGAAGTCGTGATTTTCTATGTCGGTGCGCTTCTTGGCTGCTATCACCCGTCGCATCAGTGCCACGGCAGGGTTTTCCTTTCTCTTGTATCTCTTGCGCTTTGACTTCACCGTCACTCCCGACAGACTCTTGGTGTCGGGCTTCAGCGTGATGCGCATGTGGTTGGGAGAGTTGGTGCCTATGAGCAGTTTGAGGTCTTGATAGCCCACGGCGCTGAATGTGGCATACCAGCCGTCGTGCTTCTCTATTGTGAACCGACCTCCATTGTCACTCACATACGATTTGCCGTGCCCCTTATACCTGATGCTGGCAAGGGGTATGCTGTCGCCGGTGGCCTCGTCAACGATGACACCGGTGATCTGCTGTGCGCTCGCCATGAGGGTGGAGAGCAGCAGCAATATGAATAATGATTTCAGTCTTTTCATTTCTCTCTTGATTTTCGGAATTGTATCCTAATGTTGTCTTCATCAGACAAAGGTGAGCTCCTTCGCCCGTCATTCCGCCAGCGACAGAATCTCCTTCAGACTCCCTATCACCTTGTCGGCAACGGGATTCTCCACCACCTCGTCTGTCCATCCTTCGCCTTTGAACCATATCGTGTGGCAACCGATGGAGTGGGAGGGCAGGATGTCCTTGTCGTAGCTGTCGCCGACCACTGCCACCTCTTCGGCTTTCATGCCGAGCCGTTCCACTCCCAGGGCGAAGATGCGGGCGTCGGGTTTCCTTATTCCCACTACTGCCGACTCTATGATGTCGCCGAACAGATGGTCGAGGCTGAACTCGCGGAGCACGGTGGCGATATTGCCATAGAAGTTGCTCACGAGCACGAGTGGGTATTTCTTTGCCAATTCCTCCAGCACCAGTGCAGACTCCTTTGTCGTTTGCATGGTCTGCTGATACACGTCGTCGAGGATTCTCTTGAGATATCCTGTGGCGTCGCCCAGATTCCTCTTCTCCTCCAGCCATTGCAGCTGCAGCCTTATCTTAGCCTGCAGTGTGTCGCGGAAGGTGAAGTCGGGTTTCACTATCGGACTGGTGGCAAGCGTGCGCTCGCCGTATACGTAGGCATCTCTGAAATCCTGTTCGCCTACGGGCACTCCGGTTCTCTCATACCCGTGCCACAACACCTTTCCCCAGTGGTTGCCCCTGGTGTCGAGCGTACCGCCGTAGTCAAAGATAAATCCTTTAATCCGCATCGTCAGTCCTCCTTGATATCTGTATTGTGGCAGTCTTCTGACTCCTTGTTCTCATCGGATTCCTCCTTGTTCTCGTTTTCCTTCGTCGCTTTTGCCTCGCTGCAGGCTACTATTCTCTGCACCATCTTGTGACAGAGGTTCTCGTGCTCATGGTGCATGTATATATACATAATGTTCATCACCACGATTTCAAACAGCAGATATAGCCATGGCAGGTCTATCAGGCAGGCGATATACAGGGCGATGGCTCTCATGTTGAAGGTGAGCAGGTTGGTGTATTTCATCAGCGGACGGCTGCCGGCAAGAAATTCCTCCTTCAGCGCAGCAGGCAGGTTCAGCGGTGCACCGTAGCGGTTTGTCGCCTCTGCCATCATGAGTTGGAAATTCTTCGTGCGTCGCTCCTGTGTGGCGCAGTATTTGGCGTAGTTGTAATAGAAGGCACGGAAGAAGAGCGCCTTCTTGGGCTGCTCGCGGAAGATCCGCCATTGTTCCTCCGACTTGTCGAGTTCGCTGCCCTCCTTGCCTTTCAGGAAGAACAGGTGTATCTGTCGGTAGTAGTCGGAGAGCAGACATTGCGGCGAATGGCTCATGATGCCTGCCATGAATGCCATCACCCATATCCATGGTCCCCAGGTCACGTCGGTGCCCGGAATCAGTTCGGTCATCATTCTCATTGAGAGAGCGAAATACACGCAGAAGAATGTAACGTCAGCCGAGAAGCCGTCGAGCACTCGTCCCACGAGTGTCTTCTTTCCTGTCAGTCGTGCCAGCTGTCCGTCGGTGGAGTCGCAGAAGTTGCTCAGCATCATCAGCACCACTCCCCAGATGTTATATTCCAGTTCGCTATGCCAGAACATCCATCCTGCCGCTGCTCCGAGTATCATGCCGAGTATCGTTATCACCGTTGGGTGAACTCCGAGGCGTTTCCACAGCAGTGTGAACACCAGTCCTATAGGTCGTGTGAAATACACGTCCAGCCATTCTTCCGTATCTTTAGATTTCATTGATGCCTTGAGCATCTCCTTAAATGTTGCCATGTCGTTTGTTTTGTTTGTTTTATTAATTGAAGATCCTCAGCAACCTTATTAGCCATTGCCATCTGTCCCTCCCCTACGGGGGAGGTTAGGTGGGGGCTGATGACGTCACTCCGCTATTGTCGCTATTGCCTCTGCCGCATCGTGTCGGCAGACGGAGAAACTGGGCCAGTCGTTGAAGTCGATGATGGCATACGAACCGTCGGACCTCACTATGCAGTCGCCGCCATACACCTCTATTCCCGTAAGCTGAGCCAACCGCGAGGCGTCGCTATGCAGGGCGGCAATGTCGAAGGACGTGTGGCGTGATGTGCCGTTGCGTCTCTCGTCGCCGAACTTCGAGAATCCGCCATCTGTCGGGTAGGTAGTGTGGAAGAATGCCGTTCCTGCCACACCGTAGAATTTCACGAGGTCGCCGTCTACGTGTGCCGTTGTCACGATGTCGGTTATTCCTCTCTTTCTGAATTCCTCTGTGATGATGTCCCTCTCTTTCTCGTTGGCAGCAAATCTTACGTCACCCTTCTCCTGCGCCGCCTCGTCGCCTCGCTTTATCCACCATCCGTGGTCGCCGTGGAGTGGGGCACAGGGAAAGTCGTTCTCTCTCATCATCCTGTCGATGACGCTCCTTGTGGCGTTGAGGACAGGTTGCGGACGGTTTATCACTCTCGCTCCCTCACCTTCCATCTGCGTCAGGATGTCGAGTGCTTTCCTGCTCCTTGCCATAGAGAGGACAAGTAGTGGGGCGCTGGAGTGTGGCAGATAGGCGTCTGGCAGTCTCTGCATCAGCGGCATCCCTTCCGTCTCGATGTCTTCTTCCCTTGTTTTATATATGTTATATCGTGTACTGAGCTTTTCGCATACCGCATCCATGATGGCTTTGTCGCGCTCCACGGAATTTGGCGAATACCTCTCAGCCCGATATATGGAGATTAATTCATACTTCACTTTCATAATTCATAATTTCCCCCGCTTGTCCCTCATAATCCGAAGTATCCCTCATAATCCGAAGTACCCCCTCATAATCCGAAGTACCTAAGTCCCTCTCCCTTCAGGGGGAGGTTAGGAGGAGGCTTTTGAGTCCCTCCCCTACGGGGGAGGCTAGGTGGGGGCTGTTTTCAGCGGCGAGGCTATTGACGTCGTTGTAGCAGATGTCAGCCGATGTGTATGCGCTTTGGAGTCCCTTCCCTTTAGGGGAGGTTAGGAGAGGCTTCAAACTCTCAAAAACTCCTCTGCCTTCCCGATGTCGCTCTTGTGGTCGATGTCGAGGATTTTGCTGAAGGGGAAGGCCTCCAGATGCAGTCCGTCAGCCACCATAGCCCTTTGGAAATTCCTCATTCTGCTCTCTCCCCGCTCTATGCAGGCATGCAGCGTGGCGATGGATTTTGGGGACAGTCCGTAGATGCCTCCAGAGATATATCGGCAGGAGTCGCTATGGTCGAGGAATCCTGTGATGGTCATCGTCCCGTCGGTATCCACATACAGCGGTTTCTCATCGTCGATATAGTCGGTCACCGCCATCAGTCCGTCAGCTGAATATGTCTCCATCGCGTCGTTCAGAGCCATGATATAGTTGCTGAACTCCTTCTCGCGGAATATCGTGTCCACGGTGGTAAGACAGTATGGTGCGCCCAGCAGATACCGGCTTATCTCGTAAAGGCTGTGCATGGAGCTGGGTGTGCTCTTCACCACGAAGCGCAGCGGGATGCGTCTGCCGTTGAGTCCGTCCTCCTGAATCTTCATCAGGTGGCTGCTGACGAGTGTCGTCTTGTCGTTGCAGATCACTACAATCTCCTCGGCGTTGTTGTCAGCGAATATCCTTATCAGGCGATCGATGAGCGGTTCGCCATTCACCTCCACGAGTGGTTTCGGCATATCTATTCCTTCGGTGGCGAGCCTTGATCCTTCGCCGGCTGCTATTATTGCGTATCTCATATCTCTTGTCGTTGTGGTCAGTTGAGGTTTTTGCTATTGCAGACTTCAACCCAAATCGGTCATTAGGCCGTTTGTTTTCCTTCAAGTGCCTATATTCTGCAAAGTTATCTAAATCCTCTGTAATAAGAAAACAATTTCTTCTATTTAAGTTTTTTTTGTTAGTAGATGATGTGATTCCTTGCTCCTCGTCTGTTTATACCCAGATTTGCATGTTTCGATTATGGAGTGTTTCTCTTATATTGTCTAAAAACCAGAGTATTTGTCAATGAGCAAAATACAACAAGGAATATGTATTTAGGGATTAACGCTTTTGCCCTTTCAGGGCGTACCAATGATAATACGATAAAATACCCTGGGTATACCGAGTCCAGCACGCGTTGCTCTATCGCTACGATTTTCATGGCTCACATAAGCAAAACAAGCCGGCTGTCATCGTTGACGGCCGGCTTGTGGATAGTTATTCCGAAATAAAATATCGTTACTGTTACGATAACGGACACATCCGCCAGTAAACATCTATGTTGTTAGGAATGTCGGGGTGACATTCGCTTGGGGGTTAATCCTCCCACTGGTCCCAGAGGTTGGTGCTGTGATCCTTAGAACCGGCCTCGAAACCATCCTCACGGTTTTCCTGTACACCTGTCTGCACATCCCCAGTGGTGTTCTGAATGCTTCCGGTGTGCATCAGGGTGCCCTTCACTGCCACCTTAACGGCTGTGGGCTTTATATATTGCTTTTTCATGTTTATTGCTGATTAAAGAGTTTAACCTATGGATTACTTCACTACCAACTTCTTGCCACCTACGATGTAGAGGCCGCTGGGCAGACCCTCGGTAGAGGTGGCGCCTTGGCGCACGAGCTGTCCGTTGAGGTTGTAGATGTTGGCGCTGTGCTGCTGCGCTGCCTCGATGCCGTCGATGGCTGTCGTGTTGCCGTTCACCTGTTCGACCACGCCCTCAATCTCATACTCGAAGACATTTGAGACCTGGCCCTGAACCGACTGCAGCCATCCGCGGAAGCCCTTGGTCTTGGTCTTCACCTTGCGGTAGTACCAGAGGCCGGCTGTGCCACCCTTGTTGTTGCCGTTGAGCACGTAAGAGTTGGCGGGAATCAGGTCATTGTCGAAGCACTGCACGTAAGTACCCACAAACTGCACCTGTTGGGCTGTTCCATACTCCTCAGAGCCTTTATCACCCATCACGCGGCCTGAGTAGGCGTTATCGGCGATCTCGCTCTTCTTCTTGAAGGTCACACCCACGATGGTGTAGTAGTCCTCCACCGAGATGTTATAGCCGTCTTTGTTAAATGTCTTCACCGCCTGTTTCTGAGGCATGCCACCGTCGGCCGTCGGCTTCACGAGATAGAGCTTGCCCTCCTCGATAGCGATGGCATCGGGGTCGTTGCGGTTGGCAGTGATCGGGTCGAAGATGATGCGCTGCGGGTGATTCTCATCGTATGCACCCTTGAACTCAGAGATGTGCACCTGGTCGCCGAAGATGCTCTTCACCTGACCCACATTGAGGCTGATGGGCAACACCAGTGAGTTCCACTTGTCAGTGTTCATGGTGCGGTGCAGGTAAACGATCGACTTCTGGAGCGTCTTGTCGTCGTCCTGTGCCTGTGCTTTGATATAACCACCATCGGTCTGGTCCTCATCGAGGATGAGCTCGTTGGGGGGCGTACCGAGGTACTCAATCTTGAAGTTGTCGAAGCAGGTCCAAGCGTTGTCGTCGGCATCCTGAGTATCGTCGGCAGCGCTACCCACCTGGATACCGAACGAGAGCGTCTCAAATGTTGTTTTGGCTTCATTGGTCGGTGACACATACACCTTCACTGAAGCGTCGAACGTGTTCACGTTGGGTGTATCGAGAAGTTTCGAAGCAGCCACATAAGTGGCGGGCTTGTTGGCAGGATCGATCCGGTGCAAGTTGGCGATAGCAAACTTTTCGCTCTGTGCCGTGGCCGAACCGGTAGTGTTACCCATACCTGCTGCGGCGTAGAGGCGAGCGATACCCTTTGTGGCGGTGGTGAAGCCCACGCAGCTCACGCGATACCAACCCTCCTTGATCATGTTCTTAGTGGGAATGGTCTGCACCACCGAACCGCGGGCACCGTGGATGTTGGCAGTCCAAGCACCACCGTAGGATTGCTGACGGTTCTCACCTACCGTCATCGTCTCGCCTGTGATGGGGTCGGTGGTGTAGTTTCCTTCGTCGTAACCGTTACCTAAGTAGTAGGTGTAGCCGGCGACTACCTTTTGCTCCGTATTCGTCTTTTTGTAAGTAACTTGTGCTGTATGATAACGATCATGCTTCGAACTTTCTTGGCACTCTCTTTCCCAAGTTTCTCCATGATCCACTGTGGTTGTGATCGTAGAAGTATGTCTCTGGGTTCCCCTATCATATTTATAAGCATGTTCACTGGTGTACGTGTACACCTTAATGGTCGTAGGAATAGCATCCGTTGGCTTGCAGACCTTGTTGCCCTTATAAGAGAGTGTTCCTGTGGGGTTTTCTGTGGAGGTAGCCCCTGTCTTCCATTCCTCACAAGAGTTGTCATTACGGGCGAAGTCGAAGTCGGACATCAAGAAGGTGGCGTTCACTGCTGCCACATGGGCGTTGTTAACTGTCTTGAAAGCGTCCTTGCGCTGATCCTCCGTCACGATAATCCACTTGCTGTAAGCTGTTGAATCGGCAGGAATGCCGCGCATGGTTGAAGTGGTTTCCAATCGAGCGCTCACGTGAGCATTGGCACCCTCAGCAAACATATAGAATGTTTTGCCTGCCATAGAGCTTTTGTTGCCTTCGTCAGGTTTGCTACTTGTTGATGTGATAGAAAGGGTGTAGCCTTCGGTTGGAGTACCAGTAGCAGTGATTGTGTGGTTCTCAGAAGCTCTCACATTACCATCCACGAAATAGTTAAACTTATCGAATTTAGAGGTTAGGTCCGTACCATCCATCAGGGTCAGCTTACCATTGCTATCGCCACCTTCCTGCTTCACCTTTGAGGTAAGCGTGAAGGTGCCATTGGTGTACGTCAGTTCGAACGGCGCACCCTCCACGTTCATGGTAGCCTCTGTGCCCCAGCGGCCACCCTTACCAAGAAACTGCTTGGTACCTATGTTATAAAGGTAAACGGTTTTGCCATTGGCTTCGGAAGGTTTAGTGCCTGTCCATGCTGCGATGGGCTGTTTACCCTTACTGCCACTTGTTTCTGTTCCAGTAGTCTGTGCAAAACACGTCTGTGCTGTGGCAGCTACCATAAGTGCTGTCACGAAAAGTTTAGCCTTGCGCTTGGATATACCGCAGCGCAATAAACCTGTTGGGAAATGTTTTAATCTCATTTTCTAGTTAATTTATCGTCTTACTTGCTAATGAATTATCTTTCTCTGTATATATTCTACATCTGTGCGGCGACACTGACTTACTGATGCCTTTTCTCTTCTATACTGTGTTGCCTCGGCTTTGCTTTAGTGGGCTTGCGCCTCTTGTTTATTTTATAGCCTTAGCTTACTTAGCATTAATAAAATTGTATTTCAGATGTCTAACGCATTTATGCGCCGCTTTTATGTATATGCTTTATCAGCAGTGGCGTCCGCATTTCTGTTTCAGCCTCTGACTTTTATTGACTCGATTTTTATATAATCGATGCAAAGTTAGTGACTTTTTCCGTAGGAGATTGTGTTTGTTGTGAGAAAAAATTAATGTGTTATGATATTTTAACAGAGAGGAGGGTTGGTGTCTTGTGATTTAAAAACCCATCCTGACCTCAAACCCATCCAGACCTCAAACCCATCCAGACCTTCCCCAAGGGAAGGAACAAGTTACTCTGCTTAATTGACTTAGCCCCCACCTATCCTCCCCCGAAGGGGAGGGACGGTTACACTTGACTGTTTGATTATCAAAGGATTATCCGTAATTAGAGTATCTGTCCCTCCCCTTCGGGGGAGGCTAGGTGGGGGCTAAAATCAGTATGCGGAGTTATATTAGTTGTTTCCCTACAGTTCAAAACTACATATTCCTTCTAAAAAAACATCAGGTTTGCCCATTATCAATCCGCATATTACTTCCAAAAAGAGAAAACTTGCAGACAGGCAGGGCGAGAAGACCGTCGGAACAATACAGGAAAAAATCGCCGTTGTAACAGAAATGTAATATCTGTTTAAACTGCTTGTAATATTGCCAAAGTAATTTTGCAAGCGGATAAATATATTAATTATGGAAACAATCTACTTTGTGATAGTCGCATTCCTGCTCTTGCTGGCAGTGTTCGACTTGTTTGTGGGAGTGAGCAACGACGCTGTGAACTTCCTGCAGTCAGCCATAGGTGCCAAGGTGGCACGCTTCAGGACTGTCCTTGTTGTAGCGTCGGCAGGAGTCCTCATCGGAGCGGTGATGAGCGCCGGAATGATGGACGTGGCACGCCATGGCATCATGCACCCCGCCAACTACACCTTCGCCGAGGTGATGACGATATTGCTGGCGGTGATGGTTACCGACGTGGTGGTGCTCGACATCTTCAACACCCTCGGCATGCCAACCTCCACCACCGTGTCGCTCGTCTTCGAGCTTCTCGGTGCCACCTTCATCCTGGCACTCTTCAAGATGAACGCCGACCCGTCGCTCATGATTACTGACCTGATGAACTCCAGCAAGGCGCTGAGCGTCATCATAGCCATCTTCGTGTCGGTGGCGATAGCCTTCTTCTTCGGTACCGCCGTGATGTGGCTCTCGCGACTCGTCTTCACCTTCAGATACAAGAAACACCTGCGCTATAGCATCGCCATCTTCGGCGGTATAGCATTCACAGCCCTCGCATACTTCATCTTCATCAAGGGACTCGGCGGTTCGCCGTTCATCAGCGACGCCACAAAAAACTGGATAAATGACAACACCCAGATGCTGCTTCTCGCCGTGTTTGTGGCTTCCACCATCCTCAACGAGATACTCTATCTGCTGCGCGTGAATGTTTTCAAGATAATAGTGCTGCTCGGAACCTTCGCCCTGGCAATGGCTTTCGCCGGCAACGACCTCGTGAACTTCATCGGAGTGCCCCTCGCCGGTCTCGCCTCCATGCAGGACTTCATGGCAAACGGCAACGGCGACCCCAATGCCTTCATGATGACCTCGCTGATGACCTCGGCAAAGAGTCCGCTGATATATCTGGTGCTGGCAGGAATAATAATGATCGTTGCGATGGCGACATCAAAGAAAGCACAGAATGTGGTGAAGACCAGCGTAGACCTGAGCCGTCAGGACGAAGGCGACGAGATGTTCGGATCATCAAAAGTAGCCCGCTCCCTCGTGCGCGCCGTGCAGGATATGGGCAACGGACTCTCGAAAATCATGCCAAGCTCTTCGACGAAATGGATTGACAGCAGATTCAACAAAGAAGAAATGGAGCTCGCCCAGGGAGCAGCCTTCGATGAAGTGAGAGCCGCCGTGAACCTCGTGCTCGCCGCCATGCTCATCATCATCGGAACGAACTACAAACTGCCGCTCTCCACCACCTATGTCACCTTCATGGTGGCAATGGGAACATCGCTCGCCGACAAGGCATGGAGCCGCGACAGTGCTGTGTTCCGCGTCACCGGAGTGCTGTCGGTAATCGGTGGATGGTTCGTCACTGCAGGAGTAGCCTTCGCCGCCTGTGCATTGGTTTGCACGATGATGCATTTCGGAGGATTCGTGGTGATGATAGCCTTCATGGTGCTCGACATCTATCTGCTCTGGCGTAGCGGTCAGGCATACAAGAAGAAGAGTTCCGAGGACAAGAAGGATGATATTTTCAACCTGATGATGCGCACGAAAGACAAGGATATCGTATGGGACCTGCTGCGCAAGCATGTGGGACGCACACAGAGCTTCGTGACACGCTTCACCTGTGATGTGTTCAACAAAATCGTGGACGGTGTGAGCAACGAAAGACTCAAGGAACTCAAGGTGAGCTACAGAGAGGTGAACAGCGAGCGCGAAACGCTGAAGAAGCTACGCCGACAGGAATTCCTCGCCATGCGCCGCATTCCGGAGCGCATAGCATTGGAGCGCAACACGTGGTTCCATCTGGGAGTGAACTGCAACCAGCAGTATATGTACTGCCTGCGCCGTATGCTCGACCCGATAAAGGAGCATCTCGACAACAACTTCCAGCCGATGCCAAAGGAGTATATCGACGAGTTTGAGGAGGTCCGCCGCCGCATCAACGAGCTGATGAGTCACACGGAGCAGATGATATCGACAAACCGCTACGACCTCTACCGCGAGACGCTGACCATCGGCGACGAGTGTAAAGACGAGCTGTCGGCACTCCGCGACCGCCATATCAACCGTATGCAGCAGGATGTCAACGCCGCCCAAAACCTGAAGGTGTCGATGCTCTATCTGAACATGCTGCAGGAGAGCCAGGAGCTGATAAGCATCATGCGCCATCAGCTGAGGGCAGCACGCAAGTTCCTGGAAGAGGATAAAGTGTGAGGAATGTGAGGAGTAGGTAAGGATGTTTGTTCTACCCTTTCCCAAGGGCAAGCCTCAGACACATCCAGACCTCAGCCCCATCTAGGCCTAAGATCCATCCAGACCTTTCCCAAAAGGTCAACCCATCCAGACCTTCCCAAAGGGAAGGAACAGGTTACTCTGCTTCTGATGTCAGCCCCCACCTAACCTCCCCCGAAGGGGAGGGACGGTTACTCTTGACTGTTTGATTGTCAAAGAATTATTCATAATCAGAGTATCTGTCCCTCCCCCGTATGGGAGGGACGGTTACTTCGGCTATTTGACTTTAGCCCCCACCTAGCCTCAAACCCATCCTGACCTTCCCCAAGGGAAGGAATAAGTTACTTCGGCTATTGACTTTAGCCCCCACCTAACCTCCCCCGTAGGGGAGGGACGGTTACACTTGACCGTTTGATTATCAAAGGATTATCCATAATCAGAGTATCTGTCCCTCCCCTACGGGGGAGGTTAGGTGGGGGCTGATGTCAGAATGCGGAGTTATAACAAGTATTTTTCTTAAGTCAATTAGCACGTAAATCAGCGGAAAAGTATTATATTTGCAAGTCATAAAGTCAATCCCCAATAACCATACCATGACAGGCGACTGGAAATACCTTTTCATCACATACGGAATGGCCATCATGTTCTATTCGATGATGGCATGGCTCTTCTGGTTCCGATCCAGAGGGCGGGCAAAACACATGATAGCCTTCATCATGCTGATGATAGCACTGCAGAATGTGAAAGACCTCGCCATCATAGACACCGACAACGCCTACGACCCCTCGCTGTCGGCAATCGCCACATGTGTAGACATCATCGCCGTGCCGATATACGGCTTCATCCTCGTGGAACTGTGCCGACCGGGATGGATAAAGACGAGGTGGATGGTGATGACAGAAGTGCCGTTCGTGGTGATGTCGCTGCTCTATGTCTTGACGCATAACGACCTCTTTTATATGCTCCTCTGGCTGTTGTCGCTCGCCTATGGCCTGTGGTGCATCGTCTGGGTGGCACACGACCTGCCACGCTATCACCGCTGGCTCAAGAACGAATACTCATATCAGGAGAACATCAACCTGCACTGGCTGAGAGGAGTGACACTGCTCTTCTTCATAATCCTCTGCATCTGGGTGGTGGACTGCATATATCCCTCCACCCTCATCGACACCATATATATATTGTCGTCGCTCGTGGGATGGATGGTGGTGTGCTACTTCATCAACAGACAGGAGCTGGTGATAAAAGAAGTGATAGACTCATTGCCGACCGAAACCGCCGAGCCCCTTGCCCCTGCTGCTGCCGACGGAGAGACGGAAGAAAGCGACAACGAACGCATCAAGCTACTTTCAGAACAGCTTGAGAAACTCTTCACCGTAGACAAGGTTTATCTCGAACCGCGACTGCGCCTCGTGGACCTGGCACAGAAGTTGGGCACCAACCGAACATACCTCAGCAACTTCTTCAACAAGGAGAGGCAGACCACCTTCTATGAGTTTGTGAACGGCTACCGCATCTCCTACTCGGAGAATCTGCTCACTACCACAGACTACACCCTGGATGTGGTGGCGGAATTGTCGGGATTCAACTCCCTTTCCACCTTCCGCCGCGCCTTTTCGGTGAAAAACAACTGTAGTCCGCAGGAGTACCGGAGTGTCAATACGTCAAATTGTCAGAATTGACGATCACTGTAAATGCCGCTGAATCAATGCTATGTACGCATTGACACACCATTTTTACCGTTTGACACTCTGAAAAGGACGAAAATTTGTAAATTTGCGCTGTTGTTAAGACATACTTATACAAGGACCAACTATCCATATATACGACAGACGCAAAGACTTTTACTGGCGAGTAACAGCAATAGCTGAAAAAAATACGTAGAATACCAACCGGAGACTATCTATACTTGGATGATTTAAAAGGGAAGCCCGGCGGCAGCGGTGCCGTCGGGTTATTTTGTGTTGATAAAAAGACAATATTTGTCCTTATTTTGGGCACGGTGCTTGCCCATGTTGGGCACGGTGCTTACCCCGGTTGGGCAACGTGCTTGCCCCGGTTGGGCACGGTTGCTGTCTAAAATGTGCCCAAAATGTAGGTGCTTCAGCAATCATAAATCCATGCAAATCCGATTGCCAAAAGGGTATAAAAAAAGGTCGGATATGTTTCGCAACATAACCCGACCGACATGTTTTCTAACTAACTTATTATCAACTATTCATTACTCTTTTTGAATTCACGCTGCAAAGTTAATACTAAAAGTGGCAATGTCATACCCCTTTTGGGATAAAATAACACGAAAACGTTTGCAGAATCAAACAAAATGTCTAAATTTGCATACTGATTATAGTACGACTTATATGTAGTATCATATCACCGGCGTATGACACCAACAGAGGCGGTGTTTTTTTTTGTATAGACTTGTTCATTACATCATAAAGAATTTATATGAAACAACATAGAGTATCGCTAAAAGACCTGGCGGCGCAGCTCGGAGTCAGCATCGCCACTGTTTCACGAGCCTTGCGCAACAGCCATGAAGTGGGCGAAGAGCTCAGAGAGCGGGTGCAGAAGCTCGCCAAAGAGCTGAACTATCGTCCAAATCCATTCGCACAGAGCCTCAGAAGCGAAGCACCGAAGGTGATAGGAGTGGTAGTGCCCAATCTCGTGACCCACTACTATTCAGCTGTACTCGACGGAATAGAAGACTATGCCTCGCAGGAAGGATATTCGGTGATGGCTATAAACAGCCACGAAGACTATCTGAAAGAAGAGAAGGCTATCAACAACTTCATAAACATGCACGTGGAAGGAATCATAGCCTGTCTGTCGCAAGACACCACAGACTATTCCCACTTCGAGGAGATACACAAGATGGGAATCCCCCTCGTGTTCTTCGCCCGCACCTGCATGCCGGAACTCTTCTCACAAGTGGTGGCAAACGGTGACGAGGCAGCGCAGCAGGCAACGGAGCATCTCATCAAGACCGGCAGCAGGAGAGTGGCGTTTCTCGGAGGTCCCAACCACCTCGACATGGTGAAGCGGCGCAAGCACGGATATCTGGAGGCGCTCAAGGCAAACAAGATACCGATAGACAGAGATATCATAGTGTGCGGCAAGATAAACTTCGCACAGGCACAGCAGCAGACGATACGCCTGTTGAAGAAGGAAAACCGCCCCGATGCCATCCTTGCCTTCAACGACATCATCACCTATGCCGCCTTCACGGCGGTAAAGTCGTTGGGACTGCGGATTCCGGAGGATGTGGCGATAATCGGTTTCACCGACACCGAGGCATCTGAATACGTCACACCGAAGCTCTCCACGATAGAAGACCAGTCGCATAAGACAGGAACCCTGGCCTGCGAACTGCTGATGAGAGTGATAAAGGGCGACACGAAGCGCTACCACGAGGTGGTGCCGATGAAACTCATGATAAGGGAGAGCTCGGCAAAGATAAAAGATAGCAAGCAGTCATAAAACCGCTACATCAAGCGGCATTACTTAAGGAAAAAGATTATTCATATTTGTGACGCGCCCCCAGCATCGTCATGCCGGAGCGCGTCATGATATTACACAAACTACAATCAACAAAAGTTTCAAGCACATGAAGAAAAATTTCGCATTGGCAGCCCTTGCTGCTGCCGTGATGATGTCGTGCGGCTCTACAAAGAGCGTGGGCGACGCTACAGCTCTCAACGGAGAGTGGAATATAATGGAAGTGAACGGTTCTAAGGTGGACAAGGCAGATGTGGAGGAAGCTCCATTCCTGGGTTTCGATGCCAAGGACAACAACGTGTATGGCTGTACGGGATGCAACAGACTGACAGGAACACTGAAAGTTAAGGGCAACGGCGGCATCGACTTCGGTCAGATGGGCTGCACACGGATGCTCTGCGCCAACATGGAAGTGGAGCGCCAGGTGCTCGACGCTCTCGGAAAGACAGCCAAGTATTCTCTCGACGGCACTGGCAAACTCACACTCACCGACAAGAGCGGCAAGACCGTGATATTGCTGGAGAAGAGAAAGTAAGAGACAATCCCGTCTTATAGAATCAGCCCCTCCCTTTTCGCATTGCGCAAGAAAGGAGGGGCTGATAATTTAACCCAAATCGGTCATTAGGCCGTTTATTGTATTTTTTAATTACTGCTTGCAGTCTTTTGTTTTTTATAAGGCGTCTTTTGTCTGTTTTTAATTCGCAATAGCTCGCTATTACTCATTAAAAGCCAAACAAAATCCACTCTTCTAAAAGAACAAAATCCAAGCAAGCCCTAACGACCGATTCGGGTTTAATATAACGACCTATTCGGGATTAATCATCGCTTTGTGTGGTTCACTCCTGCCATGATATGGCGAATTTCTCAATGCCGAGAGCCTTCAGCATCTTTCCGAATTGCAGAGAGGCATTCTCCCTTGCCGTTTTGATGTTCTCTTCAGTGAGGCAGCGCGTCAGCATCTTGGCGTAGGCACGGTGGTAGAGGGAGTCGCGGTCGGCATCCGTCCAGCTGCCCGTCTCTATGAAAGCCTTTGTCCGCGCCTCGTCGATGAAATCCTTGTCGAGCAGTTCAATCTTCGGCAGCGCCACCAGCACACTGTCCCCCTGCTGACGAATCCAGCGAGGCGACACATCATGCATGTTGATGCCAAGACTCAGTTTGCCGTAGTATATCCTCACCAGTTTGTCGTCGCGCAGGAATCCTCTCTTGATGGTGTCCACCAGTTCCTCGTCTTTTACGGAGAGGAATTCCCATTCTCCGATCTGTTTCATCGACGTTATGATGGTAGGCGTCACGTCAATCCTGTCGTCCACCTCCAGCCTTGCCGATGAAGTCTTCGCCGTATGGCAGAAGCCAAACACCAATACCACCACGGCAATCACCGCCACTGCCCATAGCATGATGTTCAGTTTTGTGAGCGTTATCTTGTTTTTTCCGGTCTTGTCCATAATATCCCCTTCCTATTTTCTTTCCGCATCACTTGCGGTCACAATCATTTTCTTTATCTCGTTGTCGGAGAAATCCTTGCGGAACGATATCGTTATGTCCTTCTCGTTGAATCCCATTCCCACGAAGAAAGGCACCATCACCCTTGCCGCACTCTCCTTTGCCATCTCCATGATGCCCGTCTGCGGGATGTCGTTGATGATAGCCTGTCGCCCCTGCTGTTCATAGCCCGCCATCTCCTTGTCGGAGAAATTCTGTCGGGTCAGAGCCACATATTTTCTTATCTCGCCGTGGTTGATGCGGCTCGATGTCATCTCGATGCGAGGGTCGGGGAGCGTGACGTCAATCTTGTCTCCGACGCGGCGGACGTTCTTCTCAGAGAACGAGGAGAGATCGATATACGCCTTCACCGTGGCGTCGATAGGTATGGCGATCTTTCGGGAGCCCATGGGCAGCGCCACGTCGTAGTCCTGGTTGAGGAACTTGCCCTTCATGCGTATTTCGTCATCGTGGGTTATTATCTTGTGCATCTTGTATTCCGCGGTATACAGGCGCGAACACTTCTGCACCTGCATCACCAGCATCGGTATGGTGTCAACAGATTCCGGCTGCTGCCGGGGAGTCTGCTTCCGGGAGCACCCGGCCACGGCAAGTGCTGCAAAGACAATAAGAAAGTTAAAGTATAGTCTGTTCATCATTTCGTTTCAATGCTATTTGGATTGTCGAATATATGCAAAGTTAATGAAAAAAAACGTTTGATGAGGCTTTGTGTACCTAATTCTTTCAAAGGTAAAGCATTTTTAGGACTTTACTTCACGCTGGCTCGTTTTTTTGCATTACCTTTGCAGACAGTGACTTGCATACGCCGGATAGTGGGCAGTATGCTTTTATTTGAAAAGGACATAAGAATGAAGAAAACCGTATTTTTCGCCATTGCGGCACTTTGTCTGCTTGGCATCACCTCGTGTGAGGAGAAAAAAAAGACAAAAGATATAATAGCCACGAAACCCGTTGTAAAGCCCGTTCAGAGCGGTCCGAAGAAGATGTCGGAGTTTGAGCGCACAGAAAAGGTGGAGTGGGGCGGCGAGACCTATAAGGTGACCGTGAAGCGCAGCGCCACAGACAATGAGTTTACCGACGACAACGGCAAGCGGTATTATGACAACCGCTTCATGCTGACGATTCTCAGACCCGACGGTTCGGAGTTCGTAAGGCGCGAAATCACCAAGGCGGCATACTCCAACATCGTGGATGCTTCCTATCTCGCCAAGTCTACAGCCCTCGGGCTGGCATTCCTTGAGGTGAAAGACGGAAGACTCGTATTCCTCGGCAGCGTGGGATGTCCTGATGAGCTCAGCGATGACTATATCCCAATCTCCATCACCATCTCCCGCGACGGCAGCTTCTCTATGAAGCAGAGCGACACCAATGGCGAGAGTTCAAGCGATGACGAGGGAGTGTAAGGGCGTTTAGTCCCTGTCCAGCCCGTCAACTTTATAAAGCAGATATAAACCCAAATCGGTCATTAGGCCGTTTAATGTCATATTTTACAACTGCTTGCAGTCTTTTGCTTTTTATAAGGTGTCTTTTGCCTGTTTTTAATTCGCAATAGCTCGCTATTACTCATTAAAAGCCAAACAAAATCCACTCTTCTAAAAAGCAAAATACAAGCAAGCCCTAATGACCGCTTTGGGATAAAAATAAAAAACGGCATAATGACTGTGACTGGGGGCTTATTCCCCAATCGGTGATTATGCCGTTTTTCTGATTATCTTTTATCTTATTATCTTATCGTCAGCTCCACCGGACAGTGGTCGGAGCCGAATATTTCCGTGTGTATCTTTGCACCCACGAGGCGGTCGTTGAGCCTTGCCGATGTGATGAAATAATCGATGCGCCACCCTGCGTTCTTCTCCCTCGCATGGAAGCGGTATGACCACCAGGAGTATATCTCCTTCTGGTCAGGATAGAAGAAACGGAAGGTGTCGGTGAATCCACTGTTGAGCAGCGTCGTCATCTTGTTGCGCTCCTCGTCGGTGAATCCCGCATTGCGGCGGTTTGTCTTGGGGTTCTTCAAGTCAATCTCCTCGTGAGCCACGTTCAGGTCGCCACAGAAAATCACCGGCTTCTTTTCGTCCAGTTTCTTGATATAAGCCAGAAAGTCATCCTCCCATGTCATACGGTAGTCCAGTCGGCGCAGCTCATTCTGTGAGTTTGGCACGTAAACGGTGACAAGAAAGAAATCCGGCATCTCCAGCGTAATCACTCTTCCCTCGTGGTCGTGTTCCTCCACTCCTATGCCGTACGACACGTTCAGCGGTTCGTGTCTGGTGAATATCGCCGTACCGGAGTATCCCTTCTTTTCGGCATAGTTCCAATACGACTTGTAACCCTCGAAGCAGATGTCGAGTTGTCCCTCCTGCATCTTCGTTTCCTGCAGACAAAAGAAGTCAGCGTCGAGTTCTTTGAATATTTCGCTGAATCCTTTTCCCACGCAGGCTCTCAGTCCGTTGACGTTCCATGATATCAATTTCATAATAGCATTTTTTTTTTTGATAAAATCCTCACGCTCTGAAATGTGAATACATTCCCATTTCTCTCGCTTAATAGGATTTTTAGTTGGTAAACAGTGTACTAATCTCCTCGTCAACTCGTTAACTTGTCAACTTGTCAACTTGTGTATAAATAAGGGCGGACCTGATGCAGCCCGCCCCGATTATAGATGATTTTATTACTGATTTAAAATTGCGTTCAATAGCGCATTGTTTAGAACTTCGCCATTTTGATGGCGTCGATTGCACATTCGTCACCCTTGTTGCCGTATTTGCCTCCGCATCTGTCGAGCGCCTGCTGCATGTCGAGTGTGGTGAGCAATCCGTAGATTACAGGAATCTCGCTCTTGGCGTTGAGTCTTGCGATACCGTAGGTCACACCCTGACAGATGTAGTCGAAGTGTGGAGTCTCACCCTTTATCACGCTTCCCAGGATGATGATGGCGTCGTATCCGCCGTTGAGAGTCATCTGGTGGGCACCATAGATAAGTTCGAAACTTCCCGGCACCGTCTTCACGTGTATGTTTTCAGGCAGAGCGCCATGCTTCTCAAGCGTGCTCATACATCCGTTGAGCAGTGCGCCCGTAATCTCAGGATTCCACTCAGCCACTACGATGCCGAAGCACATATTGCTCGCGTCGGGTATCTTGTCAAACTCATAGTCAGACAAGTTGTGTAATGCTGTTGCCATTATTTTGTTGTAGCTCTTTCGATATATTTGTCTATCTGCTGATAAGCGGCAGAGTTGACATACTTCTTCTTTATGTCCTGATAGATCTGCAGAGCCTCGTCCTTCTTGTTCTGGCTCTCAAGGATTTCGCCAGCCTTGATGAGGAAAGTAGGAGAGAGACTGTTGTTGGTGTTGTCCTCAGCCTCGTCGTCAGCCATCTTGGCAGCCTTCTTGAAAGACTCCACAGCCTTGTCGAGCTGGTTCAGGTGAGCGTAAGCGTCACCCAGGGCAGCCACTGCAGCAGGGCTGATCATCATGTCGTCGGCAGAAGAATAGTTCTCCAGATAGCTCGCAGCCTCTTTCCATTTGTCGAGGTTCGCGCAGCAGAGTCCGGCATAGAGGTTAGCCAGATTGCCAGCCTTAGTTCCGCTATAGTCAGAAGTGATGGCCTTGAAACCCTTGAATCCGGCACCGTCGCCATTGAAAGCCTTGTCAAACTGCTGGTTTGCGAAGTAATCCTGACCCTTGGCGATTGCAGTGCTTGCCTCGTCCTCTCTTGGCTCAGCATAGTAAGTCTTGTAAGCCAGATAGCCAGCGATGATGATGATGATTGCTAACACACCGTAGATGAGAGCCTTCCTGTTCTTGATGAGGGCAGCCTCTTTCTTGTTCAGAGCGTTGTCATTGTTCTCAGCGCCCTTTTTTTCAACTGATATTGCCATTTTATGATTTTGTTTATTATTCCTAATTTATAAAGCGTGGCAAAATTACGTAAATATTCTCATATATTGAAATTTATGATTGTTTTTTTTCTTTCTTGACTCATAAACCTTTAACTTTGCAGTGATAAAACAATCATTTTCGCCATGCCAGCCCTGTTGACAGAGGTTAGTGGAGACCATGCGAGAGGCAGCGGGCACGACGGAAAAAGATTGTGAGACAATAAATTTGATAATCAGAAAATACTCCGGAAAGAAAGTCATGTATCTAAAGAACATCAATATTCTCGGCTATAAGAACATAAAGGAATCATCGCTCCAGCTCTCGCCGGGCATCAACTGCTTCATCGGTTCAAACGGAGAGGGCAAGACGAATTTCCTCGATGCCGTGTATTATCTTTCTTTCTGTCGCAGTGCCACCAGTTCCGTAGACTCCACGGTAATCAACCACGACTCGGATTTCTGTGTCATCGAGGGAGTGTATGAAAACGAGGATGGCGACGAACTGGATATCTATACCGGCATGAAGCGCGGAGTGAAGAAACGTTTCCGCCGCAACAAGAAAGACTACAAGCGGCTGTCGGAACATATCGGACTCATTCCGCTGATAATGATTTCCCCCTCAGACACATATCTCATAGAGGGAGCGAGCGACGAGCGGAGGCGCTTGATGGACGTGGTGATTTCGCAGACCGACGCCACATATCTGCAGGCTCTGTCGAGATATAACAAGGCATTGCAGCAGCGCAACTCCCTCCTGAAGATGGAAGAAGAACCAGACGGCGCACTGCTCGACATCTGGGAGGAACAGATGGCAAAGGAGGGCGAACTGATATACGAGAAGCGAAAGGCCTTCGTCAGCGAGCTGCTGCCACAGTTTCAGGATTACCATACACGAATCTCCGGCGGCAAGGAGAAGGTGAGTCTCAACTATGTGTCGCACTGTCAGCGCGGTCCGCTGCTCGATGTTATCCGTCGCGACAGAATGAAAGACCGTGCCGTGGGATATTCCCTGCATGGCGTACACCGGGATGACCTGGAGATGCTTCTCGATGGTTTCCCGATGAAGCGCGAGGGCAGTCAGGGGCAGAACAAGACCTTCGTGGTGGCGCTGAAACTGGCACAGTTCAACTATCTCTCCGCCACAGTGTCGAAGACCTGTCCGATACTTCTCCTCGATGATGTGTTCGACAAGCTCGACGCCATGCGCGTGGAACAGATAGTAAGGCTCGTTTCAGGTGAGGCGTTCGGACAGATATTCATCACCGACACCAACCGCGACCATCTCGACTCTATTCTCGAAGCATGCGACTCCAGTTACAGGATATTCAATGTGGAGGGGGGAAAGATAGTATAGACCTACACATACACAGCCGGATGGTCTGTTTGTAGGGATTGGATTAAGAATCAAAAAAGGAAAGGAGAAAAATATATGTTCAGACG